>Ga0315555_1001051_pt1 | contig 20039 bp, 17 predicted proteins | sample SalMarSW160380MG_FD_202113 | JGI IMG/M metagenome (GOLD analysis project Ga0315555, IMG submission 202113) | Salt marsh sediment microbial communities from the Plum Island Ecosystem LTER, Massachusetts, United States - Salt Marsh Sediment SW1603-80 ... | reverse complement strand
CGACGGCAAAAACAAGGCCGGAGACCATGAACATCATGCTGAGTTCATAGACAAACATGGCCGGCCGGCTGAATATATAGCGCATGATGACGCCGTATGTTACGATAAAGCCCATAGCCAGTGTCAGGATGCCACTGAAGTACAGACTTATCTTACTGATTCTATCAATCAGATTTTCTACGGTTTCTACTGTCTTGTTCTGCAACTGAATACCTGCCCGTTACGAACTGACCGGCAAACAGATTTTATAAAGGCCGCTATTATCCTGAAAAGGTCAGTCTGTCACCGTTTTATACTGGTTTGCCGGTGTAATACGCAGGAGGCATCAGCCAGAAGTCCGGCATTCCAATGCCTCCTGCGATAAGAAAGTGCTGCTATACTCAATTTATATAAATAATGTATAAGTTACTCTACTATATTATTAACGGGCTTATCCGGCTAGTATGGATACGGGTATTTTGCATTTACTTCGTCGGCAATTTCCTGGTACCTGACGCCGAAATCACCCATTGGATCTAAGAGCGAATGATTGAACGGTTGAATCGCTTCAACCCATCTGTCGCGCTCGGCCTTGGGTAAATAATAGATCTCCATCCCGTTATCAGTCAGAGTCGTCAATATCTCCTCGAATTTATCGATTATAATACCGACATAATCCAGCTGCAGCTGGTAAAACTCATCAACCAGTATATCCTGAACGTCCTCGGGCATCTTATTGTACACGTCCAGGTTGATGGACAGCCCAGCGTGTGCCGGCATTAGGAAACCTATGGTAAGATAGGGGACCACTTCCCACAGTTGTGCTTCTTCAAATTTGCCGGGGGCCTGAAGCGTGGAATCCACAATCCCCTTTTCCAGTGATTGATAGACTTCAATAGGTGATATCGAGGCGCCGGCGGCACCAAACGTATCCAGGAAACCGGCCACCTGAGGCGATATGGACTGGCACATCAGACCTTTCATGTCCTCCATGGTCTTGATGGGCTTATTAACACTACCAATCTCCAGGCAGCCGATTGGGTAGACGCAGATTCCCTTCTGATTAAACTTTTCTTCCATTATTTTGCTGTATTCCGGCAACATGAGTCCGCTCGCATCACGTATTGCTTCCAAGTTGTTGTAACTGAGAGGTATCTCCGCTGCGGCAAATCTTATATCCTGACTGGCGAAGGGTCCAAAAGGCCAGTCCCCCATCTCGGCCGCCCCTGTCCTTACGGCATCCATAATTTCGAACATGGGAACCAGCGAATCACTCCAGTAAAGCTCAATAGCATACCTGCCGCCGGTGCGCTCCTTAAACCGCGCAGGCAATTTTTCGAGCAACATACCGGTATCAGTGACGTTGGCGTTGTAAGTTGCCAACCTTAACACTGTCGTCTTTACCGGTGCGGGTGATGGGGATGGGGATGGCGATGGCTGCGGGGAAGGCGACGGTTTGGGTTCTGGTTTTGCCTCTCCACACCCACTGAGCAGCAAACCACCCACAAGTACAACCACCATCAGTGCTAGTAACCATTTTTTCATCGTGCTTTCCTCCTTCTATTATGATTACTCATCGTGAGATAAATGCTAAATTAAGATACTTGGCGCTATCGTAATACGAACATCCAACAAAATCAAGAGATTTTAGCACAGGGTTTCACTATTTGTCAATATCACGAACAAACCTAAAAAACATTAATTTTGGCAACTATAATTACCTGTCGGCAAACCAGAACGCCTAATCGGCTCTCCATGTCTGGTCACTATTGTAATTAACAGTCGGCCTGGGAACACGCACAAAAAGCATGGTCACCACCGCCAGCATCGATAGCGTCATAGCGGTGACAAAAGCCAGGTCATAACTGGCAGTACTATCATGGACCCAGCCGTAGAACACCGGGGCGAGAAGCCCAAACGGGGCCAGGGAAGCTACCGTGCAGCCCAGTATCAAGCCGAATTCCTTTCTGCCGAAATAGCGTCCCAGTATCAGGATAACTAATGGTGTTAGCGCCCCTGAGCTAAGGCCGTGACATGCCAGCATTACATAGACCGAAGCGAGGCTGCGACTCAACAGGTATGTGCTCAGACCAATAACCTGTATGGCAAAGGCTACCACCAGCAGTAACTGAAGGCGGCTTTTGGGGACACGGTCGGCGAAAATGCCGCCGACCAACCTTGAAACGGCAGTAAAGAATATCATCATCCCCATCATACCGCCCGCCACGATTTCGTTAATATGTATATCGGTTAAAAAGTTGAAAACGTGTATGTTAAAACCACCGCTGATAATATTGTGCACACTGAAACCAACTACCAGCAGCCAGAACGTCCGGGTTCTCACCGCCTGCCTGAAGGTATATTCAGTCTCTTCGAAACTTGAGGCGTAGCCAACGCCCCTGGCTACCGTATCCCGACCATCTTTTTCCATATCCTGGCTAATTTCGGCGCCGTCGGGAAGGAGTCCATAGTATTCCGGACGCCTGGGCTTTATCAGCATAAAAGCAAACGGAACACTGGCAAACATGATAATACCCCAGAGAAGACAGGTAAACCGCCAGCCCTGGATATCTATAAGGGGATTAACCGCCTGTACCACAATGATGCCGAACAAACTTATGAGAGCGAACTTTATACCCAGCGCCAGACCCCTCCGGCGTATGAACCAGTCATTAATCTGCTTGTCAACGGCAACCGTCAGGCCGATATTAAGTCCCAGCCCTATCAGCACACCCCAGGCAACATAGTAATGCCATATCTCGGTGATGAAATTCATTAATAACATGCCAGTTCCGGCGACGCAGATACCGAAAATAACGACCCATCTCGATCCGAACTTATCGGAAAGCCAGCCTACCAGCGGCGAAGTTATGCCGCCTTGCAGTCGCCCGACGCCAGGAGCCCAGGATGTAGCCGCGCGGTTCAACCCTAAATCGGCAGCAATGGGTTTGAAAAGCACAGAAATACCGTAGGTATTGAAGCCGTGACCCAGACCGGATATGATGCCGATGAATAATACGGACCACCATCCGAAGTATATGTGAGGGCGAGACTTTTTGCTTTCCGACAAAGTGCAACCTCATTCCGTGAGCAGGTGCTTTACTTCATACACGCGGGAACTTCTTCAACCGTCATGACTTGAAGAGTGCCGCTACGTCCAGACCGTGCTCCCAGGGTCTCCTGGAAATATGCATAACCACAAACGTGGTGGTCCTGACAATTTCAGGTATATTGGCAATCACATCCTTGACAAACTCATCAAATTCTGACGGAACTCGAAACATGAAAATCCCGATGATGTCTATGGCACCGGTACAGCCGCACAGGTAGTAAACGTTAGGACTTTTTATGAGCAACGCTTCCACCCGCTCGGCAGCGCCCACCTTAACTTCAATACCCATAATGCACATGAAGTTAAGTCCCAACTGCTGGGGATTAGGTACAGCAGTTATACTGATCATGTTGCTTTTTAAGAGGCCCCTGACTCTATTGCGCACGGTCCCTTCCGACACCTTAAGTTTTCTGCCGATTTCCCGGAAGCTCTGCCGGGCGTCCTCCTGGAGTTCACGGATTATCTTCTGACCAAGTTCATCCAGCATATTTCACCTCCTGGACAAAATCGAGTAAAGTACCCTACCAATAATATACGCATATTAGCACCAGAATGCAAACTACAGAAGAGAATGCGTAATAAACTATGGGTATATTAACAAATAAATACCCTGCTATAGAGAGAATACCCGCAGCAACGGATTGAACAGCATACTCTAACGAGTCTGATGAATTAAATCAGGCTAATGTATCCCCCCCGGTAAATTCCGTCAGCCATACCGCACGATTGTATTAGGCTGCTAATGATAGTACTCCAGGAGTATTCACCCGGACGGTGGTCTGGTGTTAGGAGGCGGCAGGCTGGAGGAGCTGAGGCCAAGACGGTGAAATAAACAGCCCTATACGGAATGGATTGTTTACGGATTATTTACGAGTTTTTAACTCATTTTTATGCTTTATATGCAGGCTGGATGGTACTTTATAACTGGGAAAATCCATTATACGTATGACTAAGGTGCAAGGCACAACCGAAGGGGCACTGAACATCTTAACCCCAAAGAACGCCCCTTATGTAACGCAGGAAAGGCAGGAGAATCATGAGCAATGTCCTGATCCTATCAGGTAAGCCGATTTTAAAAAAAGAGGAGGAAGAAGCGCTAGCTAAGGACAACGTCTGGGTCACGGCATTACTTAATAATAGCGAGGATATATGGAAGAATATCCACGGGGATTTCGACTACATCCTGTTAGGCAACGCTCTGGGCGGCACTGATATTTATCAGGTACACCGTGTGGGAACCGTTAAAGAGACACAATGATACTGGTTTGTATTGCCATGGAGAAAGCTGCTACCCGCATATGAAACATTAACCAGGATAAGACCTTAGCTATCGCAACGCCGAAGCGCCGGGAAAATAAGGATGAAAGCTAAAAAGAAAGTTACCTATATAGAAGAAGGCCAGGAAACTCTACCACCCGCTGCTGACCAGGGCGGAGATACGGCTTGTCAGGATGACGTAGCGTTAATATCTGTACAGCGAAATATGACCAATATATGGCAGAATCCAAAAGCAGTTAAGCTGATAAGCTGGCTGTTGAGTGAGAAAAACGCCCGGATAAATCCAGAAATTAGCCTGCAGAATAAAGAGGGCTTCTCATATCCAAAGGCCGATGATATCATGGATACTTCAGGCATCACAACATCGCTGATTCTGGAATCCCTGGTTACAGAAGGCGTTTTACTAAGGGACGACTATGAGAAAATTCTATTGAGTCCCAGTGGCTCGGTTCAGTTAATCCCGGTAGAGAGGTGCCCCAATTGTAATTCACCACACCTGTCAAAAGGGAAAATGATAGAGCACTTTTTGTGCGGGCACGTTGGCCTTGAGGAAGATTTCGTCTCAGGGTTGAAGAGTGTCTGCCCCAAATGCAAAAAGGAGCTAAGGCTAATCGGCACCGACTACCGCGTACCCGGGCTGCGGTATACCTGCCATAATTGCCAGGGAATATTCCCTTTACCCACGATAAAATACCGCTGCCTGAAAACAGATGAAATTTATGACCTGGAGGAGCTGCGGCACGTCTGGCTCTATTCATACCGCTTGAACGAAGCACGCCGGAAACGGCTGGAATTCGAACTTGAGCCGAAAAAGAGATTCGTGGATTATCTGCACAGCCTGGGCTACGACGTACAGGAGTCAGTCAGGCTCCAGGGAAGGTCAGGAGCCAAACATACCATTGACCTTCTGGCCCGCATGGAAGACCCGATAGCCAAACATACCGTTGCCGTGGGAATACTGGCCGCACAACCGAATGAAGAGGCGGTCACTATCGATTCGCTTTTCAGCTTCGATAGCAAAATTTACGATATAGGCATTAATCACAAGATTGTCCTCGCCATACCCAGGCTGGCCTCAGAAGCCGTAAAGTTTGCCGAAAGACAGGGCATCCGGGTATACGGCATAGAAGAGCTTGGAGCTTTACTGGCAAAGCAATCTGAATTGCCGGAAATCGTATCAGAGAACAGGGAGCAGCCATCGACCAGACTGGTAGAATACGAGAGCGAGCCGGAACTGGCCGAACTCGGCCCCAAAGGCTACCTGAAACGGCTCCTGGAAAAGAAAGGTTACATTGTTACCGAGAATGCCAAGATTATCGGAAGGTCAGGCGCGGAACATGTCCTGGAGCTTTACGCAGAGAAAGACGATGGCATAACCAGCCACCAGCTCGCTGCCTGTGTCCTGACGGATGGACATACCAACGCCAGCGGTGTCAATGAAGTCGTCCAGTTTGACACGGCGGCCTACGATGCCGGCATATCTGACAAGGTCATCATCACCATTCCCAAACTCGGCAAAGCCGCCAAACAGTTCGCCAAGTACCAGCATATCAAGATACTTGAAGCCAAAGACCTTATTGATTTCTCCAGCAAATGCTTCATGCCGAAGTCAGAATCGACCACAGTGCCCAGTGAATAAACCACGAGAGTAAAAGAGCATGTTAAAGAGCGGGATTATCGGTGCCCTTATGTTCGGCCTGCTAACCGGTTTCATAATACTGATACCTTCCAGGCCGTCAATCCTCGCATATGTGGCGGGTACAGGCAGCGCCTTAATCATTATTATTCACTTCATTTTATCCGCAAACACACGAAGAAAGCGGATTGGAAATGCCGCCGTCTGGATACCGATGTTCAGTCTATCCCTGCTTTTTATTTTTCTACCCGTTTTCTTTGCCGCCGCCTTATATTTCTGGGGAGCTTTATCCTTCTTCTCCTGGATGCTGGTAATAAGCCTTTGTGTGGTTTTTTATATCAATTTCCTGTGCATACCCCTGGCCATTTACCAGAAGCGAAGGGAACTCAAACAAAGTGACTTCTTTAGTTACTTCCCACCTGTAAGCATCCTTATTCCAGCCTATAATGAAGAGAAAGTCCTGCGCAGGGCTATCGAGACTGCCCTCGAGGCAAATTATCCCTATAAAGAAATCATCGTTATTGATGATGGCTCCACCGATAGAACATACCAGATAGCCCAGGAATACTGCGATAGTGGTGTGAAAGTGATTCATCGGCCCAACGGCGGTAAAGCCGTGGCTATAAACCATGGCCTGAGATTTGCCCGGGGTGAAATAATCGTCATTGTGGACGCTGACAGTCTTGTCGGCAAGAATACATTAATTGAATTGATTCAGCCTCTAAAAGACCCTGAAATCGCTGCCGTTGCCGGTAATATCAAGGTCCTCAATCGCATGAATTGGCTGACAAAATGCCAAGCACTGGAATATATCGCCAGTATTAACGTTTATCGCCGCGCCCTGGATGTATTCGGCAGTGTCACCGTAGTGCCCGGCGCCCTCGGCGCCTACCGGCGCGAAGTCCTCGAAGGCAGCGGCTTCTATGACACAGATACCCTTGTCGAGGATTTTGATGTAACCATAAAAACCCTCAAGACCGGCAAGGTGGTCCAGGCAAGCACCGCAGCTATCGCTTATACGGAGGCTCCGCAGACACTGGGAAGTCTGGTTAAGCAAAGGCTGAGATGGTACCGCGGCAATTTCCAGGCCCTGTGGAAACACCGCGATGCCGCACTCAATCCCCGATACGGCTTTTTACAGAAACTGGCTTTCCCTTTCCTGGTAGTATCAATGGTTTTTACACCCTTTGCCGGTCTGATAACTATTATTGCAGCGGTTATGGCCATCGCCAGCGGCCACGTTATAATGCTTCTACCAACCTTCATATATTTCTCTTTACTCCAGCTTCTGCTTTCGCTTCTGGCCATCGAGCTTGATAATGAAGATATAAAACTGGCCTTATATGCGCCTTTTTTCATCTTTGGCTACAAGCAGATATGCGATTTCACCATGATAAAGGGACTAATAGACGTCCTCTTCCGCAAGGGACTGAAATGGACAAGTGTACAAAGAATTGGGGCAAAAGTATCCAAGAGCCTCCTGTCCTGACATCAAGATACCGACAGAGAGATAAAGTCATTCAGCGAGGAAATCCATAAAGATAAAAGTACTAATTTATATTGTCTTTTTGTGTCTGGTTTTATTCGCCGGCTACCAGATAACGGCACATTCCAAGAAAGCAACTATATGTCTGTTTTTTGACGATGCCTGGCAGAACCAGTACGAAACTGCTTTGCCAGTTTTACTCGAGCATGACTTTAAAGCGACCTTCGGCGTTATTACCGGCAGTATCGGTACAGGCAATGGTTCCTGGAAATACATGGATGAAGAAGAACTGCAAAAGCTAGCTGCTTGCGGCATGGACATCACCGGCCACACCAGAACTCATCCTCATCTGACAGACAATCTTACAGACGAGCAACTGCGCGAGGAAATCATTGACTCAAAGAAATGCCTCGAGGAAATGGGCTTTGAAGTAAATACCATGATATACCCCTACTACGAGTGGGATGACAGGGTAATTGAATACGTTATAGAGGCCGGGTATACCTGTGCCAGGGGCGGCTGGCCTGAAGATGGCGCCTATGAACTTAATACGTCCGAGACAAAGGCCAGGTACCACATTCCCTCCCGGCAGATTACCAACCAGAGTCTGGAGAAGTTTAAATCAATCGTCAATAAACGAGGGAGAAATCCCGTCATCTGCCTGGTTTACCACTTTATCTCCGATACCGGCCCTGAAGAGACTTCCACGCCGATAGCCAACTTCCAGGCGCAGATGTCATATCTGAAAGAGGCCGGCTTTACCATCGCCCTTCTACCGGATATAATCGGGTAGTAAATCCATAATCCCGTTCAATTCTATCCAGCCAGTTACAGATAATCCTGGGAAAAACGGAAGACTCCCGGCCCATACTTGCAGGAGTGCAACATAGATATCAGCGTATCTGTCCTGATGACCCAGCCGTAAGAACCCGCCACTTTTTTAATCGTAGCCTCACCTATCCTCGGCCAGGAAGATGCCGTGGCATCTTCCACAAGTATCACGTCATAACCCATATTGAATGCGTCCATTAACGTATTATCCACACAGATGGCGGTATCGACGCCGGTGAATATGACGGTATCGGCATATATGCTCCTTAACCACAGGTCGAGTTCAGTATCCTGGAAAGCGGAATCCCTTCTCTTGACGACGATATGGTCGTCATGTGTCGGCTTGAGCTCATCAATTATCTCCGCGTCCCATGTTCCCCGTACACATGCCGGTATCCTGAGAAACTCCGCTCGCCTCTCGGGTACAATGCGGTGCAGCCTCGTGAAGAGGTCTATCCCGGATTCCTCTCTAACCTGCTGGGTATAGAACACAGGTATTCCTAATTCCCGAGATGCGGCTATTATCCGGGCAATATTCGGTATGATACGTCTGTATGCATCAAGGTCAGCCCCAATATTACCCCCGTATTCCTCGTAGGAGCCTCCCTGCGTACAGAAGCCATTCTGCATATCTATGACGAGCAGGACGGGACGAAATTCAGACGGTCGTATACGCGCCATGGCTCATACCTCCGTATATTGCTTCTTGTGCGCCAATGAAAATGAATGAGCACTTATATATGCACGAGTAATTTTAGCATATTATGGTGACACAGAAATAACCAGTGCTGGATATTAGCCCGCTACGTTCGCCTTGACAGTCTCCTTCTATTGTGTTAACTTACTTTCAATTACGCCTATAAACGTTGTCCCCCACCATCAATCATTACGGAGGTAGAATATATATGGTTCGCCTGGAAAAGCTAGACGAAGACGAAAGAAAAATGCTGCTGAGTATCCCGTGCCCGACGTTTGAAACCCAACCATGGGTCAGCGGGCCGCCCTTAAGCCAGAGGCGGGTGGCCATTATCACTACCGCCGGACTGCACCTGCGGAACGACCGCCCTTTTCAGATGGACCCGAACGACTTCTACCGCGTAATACCGGGGGAGATACAGGCCAATGACCTGGTTATGTCCCATATGTCGGCAGGTTTCGACCGCACCGGTTACCAGCTGGACTGGAACGTAGTTTTCCCCCTTGACCGATTACGCGAAATGGTGGCGGAAGGCATTATCGACAGCGTGGCCGATTTCCACTATTCCGTCAACAGCGCCCATCAACCGGCGGAGTTTGATGCGCCGATGCGGGAAATCACCCGCCTGCTCAAGAAGGACAATGTAAACGCCGCCCTGCTTCTTCCCGTCTGACCGGGCTGTACGAGCGCCGTTGGCGTTATCGCCCACTTCATAGAAGACGAAGGTGTCCCCACCACCGGCATCAGTCTCATCCGGCCACACACCGAAACGATAAAGCCGCCCAGGGCATTATGGGTGCCTTTTGAGCTGGGGCGCCCCCTGGGCGCACCCGATGACCCTGCCTTCCAGAAGCGGGTATTACTGGCATCACTGAAGCTTTTAGAGGCAACCGATGGACCCGTGCTGGAAGACTTTCCCGAGGACGAGCCGGAGACCGAAGCGATAACGGTCCTGGCCTGTCCGGTCAATTTCTCCCGGGATACGGCTGGAACCGGAGAATCAGACCCGCTGCTGGCGTCTTTTCACAGAGAGATGACGGCTATGCGCCCCTGGTATGATATGGCCGTATCCAAGCGCCAGCGTACTACAGTAGGTGTCAGCGGCATTGACCTAGAGGCACTGGCCGACTTTATCTACGCCTTTGTTAAGAGTACCGAGCCGGAAAACCCCCGCGACGACATACCACTGGTAAATACACTAAAGCTGGCCGTTGAGGACCTGAAGTCCTACTATATCGAGGGGATTACATTGCAGCCGGGCCAAGCCGGCGCCTCGAGCCAGGTACTTAACAACTGGTTCTGGGATGAAACCGTAGCCGGCAAGGTACTCCTTGAATTGAAAAAAGCCTGCGAAGCGAGTCCGGATAAAGTGACGAGCATGATGGGCTCTCACTCAATCGTCCCCCACGATGTCGCCCAAAGATACGAAAAGAGGCCGCCCTAAAAAGCCAGGCTCACAATCAGAAACCCGATGAGAGAAGCGAAGGTAATCGGGGGTAAGGCAGGCATGGGCTTACCCTTGAGCCAGAGCGACTGAATCAGGAAAGCGCCCATCAACCCTATCAGGGCAAAGACACCCACGAGCAAGGCACCATTCAGGCCGTCATCGAAAAAAACGGAAACCGCCAGCATCAGGGGAAACCCGATATCACCGCCGCCAAGTATAGAGTATTCGCGCTCATCGGACTCTTTACTTCTCAAGTCGCCTACCCGCACTTTACTCAAACTCAATTTCCAGTCGCCGATTTGCCTGGGGAAGATGAAGGCGGGTAGAGTATCAGCCTCGGAGAGTTTGTCGGCCATCCAGACCATAAAGCCAAAACGTACGGCCACGACGTCATAGACAGCAATAATCAGCATAAAAATCATGAACGTTAACGGAGAAAAAAGAAATCCAAAAACCGAGCCCGCCCCGGAAAGGGTAACCAGCAGAAGCAAGTCATGCAGCCAGACCCTGGCCCAGAACAGCCAGATAATGCCGGCGATGGCCGCCACAGGATAAGCCAGTATATCCGGCAGAGTCAGGCCAATAACTATAAACACCCCCCAGGCAAACATGAAGGCAAACAGCACACGGAAGACCAGCCGCAACTTGCTCAGAGGGATAATGAAAAGAACCAGACCCATCACCACCACCACACCAAAGAAATAGGCAACGATTGGCCCGAGAGATACGTCCGGCGAGACAATCTGGTTAATCTTAATGTATAGCTGCTCCTGGTAAGCCACGTAAATGGTAAGCGCCAGAGACATTACCATTACAAGGCCACCCCAGAGAAGAGTACTGAGTTTCGACTTCATAGTACTATCGGACTCTAAAAAATGCGCAGTTTAGGCTAATAAAAGACTTATGACGTATGTCAGTCGGCGATTGTTTTCAACAACTTATTTACATCTCTGGCTACATTATCCAGGTCCTGTTTATTGGGACGTCCCCTGATATCACCCAGTCTGCCTTTGGTGCTGGCCTCTTCATTGTTATGGAACTCGCCGGTAACATACCACTCACCAGCTACATTATAGCCCAGGTGTTCAAAGAACTGTCCGAAGTACTTGCCCACGGGTATGGCTTCATTTATGCCGGTGTGCGGCCCGGAATACGTGACGAAAGCCACTCCCGTCTTGCCGGGCAGCTTAGGGGAATTATATTTAATGTCGCCACGCTTATGATAATAGCCCACCTTCTCTTTTATGTATTCCTGAACCGGTCCCGGCGGCTGCCACATATAAGACGGCGACCCGATAAGAAGCAAGTCATAGTCATATAATTCCAGTTCCTCAGCCTTCGCCTCTTCAAAACGTTTTAATATGGAATTTACACCACTTTTTTTCAACGTTTCATGAATAGTTTCAGCTACCTTTTTCGTGTTGCCCGTGGCCGACCAGTAAATTACGAGCGCACTCATAGACCCTCCTCAAAATACAGATATGGCGCCAATGCTAACAGGAAAGAAATTATAGCCTGTAAGCTTATCATGCCCGACTTCAATAAGTTTACGCTTATTATTAAGGGCACATCAATAATCCGGGCTGAAACCGCTATTTTCAGGGATTCTGGGACTCCTGGGCTAATTGCTGCAGTATTCCATGCTCCCACTGTAAGAATTTCTCTCTACCGAGCGTATATGCGGTAAGCTTCCATTTCATCTCTTTAAGGTTCTCCGCTATTGTCGGTATCCAGTTATAGGGAATGGCTATCAGCACCCACCCCGGCTCAAGTGCCTCCCTGCCTATCGAACCAAAGCCCATCCCGCTGATATAGTAATTCACCTTGCCGGTGATATAAGGATAAGCGTAAAGCCAGGCACACGACAGGGCCGTGGTTGTTTTGCTCTCGTACATTTCACCGGTGGAATAGGTCATGGCCCTCAGCACAAGTTCCGCCTGTGTGGCATTGGTCATAAAAAGCAGGAGGTCCGGCTCGAAGGTTATCTTGTCCAGTGGGGCGAGAACGACGTAGTTAACGGTACCCCGCGGCAAACCGGGATTTATCTGAAAGAGTCTTTTATTGGCGCGTTGTTCCTGAAAGATTTCCAGTTTTACGCCCAGCTCGCCACTCTGGGCGAACGAAGGGGATGGACCATTCTCCGCCATGCCGACGACGGAGCTTCCAAAGCAGTTCTCATTTTCTTTGGTGAAATAAAAGGCAGCGCCTCTCCGCTGGGCTTCCGGGAGCATCTCGCAGAGAGCCAGGCTTTTATCGAGTTGCTCGATTCCTTCCGGTTTGTGGAACAGAAACTTGACACCTACAGGTGGCTTCTCCAATTCCAATTTACCGAAGATGGACAGGTCAGTTTTCAGTGGTCTCATATTAACCTCCTTCTTTTAGTCACGTGTTCCTGCAAAGACGGGGAAGTACTAGCGGTAACACCGTCGTTTATAAAGCGCCTACATGAACAGGCTATGAGCGGTACGCTGGATTGTTTCGTGCAAAGTGGGATGACCATAGATAATCGCCCCCAGGTCCCCAGCCGTCCCTCTCATTTGCATGATGGCTGCCGTTTCATGTATCAACTCAGCCGCCTGAGGGCCGACGATGTGGGCACCCAGAATTTCACCCGAAGTTGAGTCAGCGATAATCTTCACAAAGCCCTGGCTTCCTTTAATAATACCGGCCTTGGGATTCTGGTCGAAAGGAAACTTACCGACCTTTATATTCAGTCCCTTCTCCTGAGCCTCGCCTTCGGTGATACCAACCGACGCCATGGCGGGTACGGTACGGACAGCCCGCGGCACCACGCGGTAATCTATCGTCGCATTTCTGCCCATGGCATTGTCGGCGGCGACCATACCCTGAATCATGGCAACGCTGGCCAGCATCTTGCCACCGATGGCATCGCCAATAGCATAGATGCCTTTAACGCTGGTCTCCATTCTTTCGTTGGCTTCAATGCCATCACCGGTCACAGCCACGCCGGCGTTCTCCAGACCGAGGCCATCTACAGACGGCTGCTGACCCAGGGCAAATACGGCGAATTGTGCCATTACCTTCTGCTTCGCACCACCATCGGAGATAGTTATCGATTTGCCTTCTTTACTATCATCAATACTCTCAATGTCTACCCCAGCGTATATTTTAACGCCTTCCTCTTCGAGAGTCTGCCGCAGGTAAGCGGCTACCTCTTCATCTTCATTGGGAAGCAGCCTGGGTCTTCTGGCTATTAAACTGACGCTACTGCCCAGGTTGACCCAAATAGCAGCCAGTTCCAGAGCCGTAACACTGCGTCCTATAATCGCCAGGCTCTTGGGAAGCTCGTGCAAATCCAGAAGTTCCTTGGTCGTAAGCACTCCCGGACCGTAAGCCCCGGGTACCTGGTACCTTCTGGCAAATGAGCCCGAAGCGATGACGATTTTCTTCGCCTGGACTATCTCTGTCTTTCCACTGCCAAGCGTAATCTCTACCTGATTTGGTGAAATCAGCTTCGCCGAACCGATTAAAACATGGACGCCGGTAGCCTGTAACCTGGCTTCCATACCGGCGACCACACCCCGGACCACTTTCTCTTTCTCACCTATCAACCGGGCATAGTCAACCTCAACTTTGCCCACATTGATACCGTCTTTCCCGGCTTCTTTTATCGACCTGAGAAGTTCGACACAGTGGTCCATGAAGCACATAGGTATGCAACCCCAGGTCGGGCAAATACCCCCCACTTTTTCTTTCTCAACGAGCAATACATTTCCGCCGAGCATGGCCGCTCTCTGCGCCGCCAGAAAACCGGCGGAGCCCCCGCCGATGACTACTACGTCTCTATCTTCCAACAGTCATACCTCCTTCTACCTGAGGTAACAGGTCAGGTCTTATTTATCAAATAAGGCTACTACGCCATATCCTTTTTTGTCAAGACAGTACCTCATAGAAGACAGCCTCCAAAAAGACGACCGTTAAGCTCAGTCAGGCCGGGACAGTCCTAACCAGCTACGCCCTGTAAATCCTGCACAACGTTCCCCTGGTGCGGACAGAGCCGCAGACAGGCTCACGGGGCGGGTCACCCGTCAGGACGACATTGACATTCGACTCGAAGCAGCCGTGTTCCGGGGCCGGCTTTTCCGGGAACCACCAGCCATGCGGGGCATGGACTACCCTGGGATGGACATCAGTGGTGAGCCTTGCCTTGAGCCTGATTCTTTCTCCACTGACCTGCGGCGTCTCGAGCCATACCCAATCGCCTTCGGCGACGCCAGCTTCCCTGGCTGTGTCCGGGTGTATATCAATAAGCGGGTCAGGCACTTGCTTCCTTAACCGGCGTATCTGACGCTCCTCGGTGTTGAAGAAGGCAATATCTCTTCCTCCAGTGATAAGAATCAAAGGATATTCTTGTAAAAGCTCCGGAGTGCTCACGGGGCTTTCCGGAGGTTCGTAAAATGTCGGCAGGGGGTCGTATCCGTATTCCTTCAGTCGGGTGGAGTACAGCTCTACCTTACCCGTCGGGGTGTTAAATGCCTTCTCAGTATATTTCCTGTACCGCATGGGCGCTACGATGTAACCTTTGTCCTGCAGTTCACGAAACGTTATACCCAGAGACTCAACCGAAGCATTATTCAGTTCATCAACGTCATTCCAGGGCATGGGCACCCTTTCTGTCCAGGTTATTCTTTTCGATAGCTCAATGAGTATTTTTCTGTCGTCCCAGCGCTCATAAAGCGGCTCCACGGCCTTTTGACCGGCGGCAATATAATTGGTGTACATGAGATTGGGGAAATCACCCATATCGTCTTTCTCCAGCCAGGTCGATGCCGGCAGCACGAAGTCGGCCAGTTCGGCCGTGGGCTGCATGAAGAAATCGGCAACAACGAGCAAGTCAAGGTTCTTAAGCGCTTTCCATACTTTCCGGCTGTCCTGCATATTGACCACAGGATTTCCCGTGGTGCAGTACAGAGCCTTGAGGGGGTAGGGGTTGCCGTTAAGCATGGCTTCAACCGCCAGGGCACAGTGCACGAATCCCTCCTGTACCTCAGGCCCCGCGGGGAGGGGGAATTCCCGGCCGCCGATACGCTTTTCCCTGATAGCCCGGTCAACGTTGAACTGCCGGCATACATGGACAAAACCTTCCGGAAGCTGCTGGAACAAATTACCGCCTTGGACGTCCAGGTTTCCGGTAAGGGCGATTAATATGGCAAAGGCACGGTCCGTCTGTGTGGAATTGATGTTATGCTCCACTCCAATGCGATGGTGCAGGACGGCTGGCCTGGTGTTAGCATAAAGTCGTGCCGCCGACCTGATACTTTCGGCTGACAGCCAAGTTATCTCAGCTACTTTTTCAGGAGGGAACGCCTGCACATGCCGGCGAAGCTCATCGAATCCGTAGCACCACTCATTAACAAACTCTTCGTCATAGAGTCTTTCCTCGATAATGACATTAATCATGCCGAGAGCCAGGGCAACATCCGTCCCGGGCCTTACCTGAAGCCAGAGGTCAGCCAAGGAAGCCAGCCTGGTACGGCGGGGGTCAACGACAATCAGTCTGGCCCCCCTCCGCTTTGCCTGCACTATCTCCTCGCCGCGCGGCGGATGCGAAAGCAGGGGATTGCCGCCCCAGACCATAATACACCCGGCATTGCGGTAATCCGGGCCGACCTCCATCATGGTGGTCATCTGCCCGTAAGTGCTCGTTTCGGCGATAACCGAGGGCGCAAAACAGATGTGATTGTCGACACTTATCCTGTTCGGCGTACCGAGCATCAGACAGAACAGGCGGGCAACGTTATTGCCCGTCCTGGGGCCGGTGCCGGTGATAACAGCGATAGACTCGGCACCGTATCTCCCCTGGACCTCAGCAAGCCTTCCGGCTATCTCATCCAGGGCCTCATCCCAGGAGACCCTCTGCCATTTACCCTCCCCCCTCCCACCAGAACGCCGCAGGGGATATTTCAGCCGGTCAGGGTGGTAGAGAAGGTCGGGTTGTGCCCGTCCTTTCACACAAATAAAACCGTGATTCATAGGGTGGTCGGGGTCACCCGTTACTCCGGTGACTTTTCCGTCCTCCAGGTGAACCAGGACACCACAGTTGCAGTGGCATGCCTGACAGATACTCCTGACCGTCTTTTTCACCCTCATCTCTTTCTAAGTTCTGTCAACACCCGATAGGAAACGGCTTCTCACCCAAAGCCATACGGCAGAGGCTGGTCAGGTAAACAGGCGGCAGGCCGCGCTCCTGGCAGGGCCGGCTCAGACGCATCCAGCATATGGGGCACAATATTACCATGGCTTCGGCCCCGTAAGCCTTGGCATCAGTAATGTTCTTATCCTGATACTTCAAGCCTCTTTCAGGCTCCTTATCTAAATAGGCGCCGCCGCAACAGAGAGCATCCTGACGGTCATACTTTCTCGGTACTCGTTGTACGCCGATTAACTCGAAGAGTTCATCCAGCATGGGTTCTTTTTCAGGAGTGTACCTTGATATGCAGGGACGCTGGTAGGCGATTTTTTTATTAAGCTTGGTGATGTTGTTGGGATGCTCCCTGAGGTAATTCAAGAGGTACTCAATAATATGGACTGACTTGAAAGGTACTTCAATACCGTACTCTCGCGCCTTGGTGGTGGTTGTCGAGTAGCAATCATCATGGGTTAGGACAATCTCTTTTATATTCAGGCTGGCCAGATTATCTATAAACCTGGGCAGCCCTTTTCGAAACAGGCTCTCCCTGGCTGTGTGAAGATAAACAATATAACAGAAGTACTTTCCCCCTTCAACTACAGTTAAACCATCGAACATCTGGCCTTGAAAGGCTCCATCCGGAAAGTTATTTTTCAATACACAGAAAGAAATGGCTGGCTTATCAGGGTCCCCCCTGGTTACCTGGCTGGGCATATCTTCGTGACCAGCCAGCATCTTCAATACGCCCTCTGGTGCCGGCAGAATGCCCTTTTCCTCCTGAAGCTGCAGAATCAGGTCATAAGGATTGGCACCCTTCTCGCAGTACTCATTGCAGGCCATGCAGGTTATACACTTCCTTAAAATCTCGGTATCCTTGCCTTCTATCAGGGCCGTCATCTCCTGGATGGCCTTCTCCCGACTGTAATCGACGTACTGGCACCTCACCAGGCAATCACCGCATTTATCACATTTCGATGAATCGAACATTTTGTAGCCTCCTTTTAACTCATTAATCAGCCTCCCCATTATATACGGATTTCGAGAGGTCGGCAATATAACAACTTCAGTGCGTACGTCATGGTTGTTTGTAAGACAAACTTTGCAGTTGGTATAATTGGTATAATTTATGGGACTGACTGAGCCTTACGGTTTGCAAATTCTGAGATAGAGAGGTGCTAATATGGCAGTGCAGGAATTCAGACATCTGTTTTCACCAATCAAGATAGGGCCGATGACGGTGCCTAATAGAATCGTCTTTCCGGCTCACTGGACGTGTTTTTTCCCCCAAGATCAACCGCCAAACGAGAGGCTGATGCATTACCTGGCAGCCAGGGCCAGGGCTGGGGCCGGACTTATTATAACGTCACAGAACACGGTGTGGCCTTCAAGTACGCACCATGGTTATGTGGCCAGCCATGATGATAAGGCCATGCCTGCTTTTAAGATGATTAGCCAGGCTATCCATGAGAACGGCTCCAGGGTGGCTGCCCAGCTAGTACACTTTGGTCCGCTCAGCGGCTTCGTTGAGACCGGAGGAGCCGGACTGGCTCCATCTGCCATAGGAGGGGGAATCGGGCTGCTACCACATGTACTATCAGGTGGCGTGCCTTATGAGATGGACATCAATGACATAAAGGGGATTGTGGCATCTTATGCCAGCACGGCCTACCGGATGCGGGAGGCAGGCTATGACGGCGTCGAAATCTCTTCCGATGTGGCCGCCGGCCACTTGCTTCTTTCATTTCTATCTCCTCTCACTAACCGGCGTACCGATGATTATGGTGGCAGCCTGGAGAATCGCTTCAGATTGCATATGGAAATCATTGATGCTATCAGGGAAGCGGTCGGGTCTGATTTCGTGGTAGGCCTGAGGCTTTCTGGGGATATGCTGATCGAGGGTGGTACGAACCTGGATGATACCAAGGTGCTCGCCGCTAAAGTAGAAGCGAGTGGTAAGATAGACTACCTGAGTATTTCTGACGGTCTGGCCGGGCATATCCCACCAATGCACTTCCCTTTAGGATGCTTCGTTTATCTAGCTGCCGGAGTCAAGGAAGTGGTAAATCTGCCGGTGATATGCCACGGCCGGATAAATGACCCGGTGCTGGCAGAGACCATACTGGCCAATAACCAGGCCGATTTGGTTGGGATGGTCAGGGCGCTTATCTGCGACCCTGAATGGCCCAGCAAGGCACGAGAAGGCCGAACGGACGAAATACGCAAATGCATCGCCTGCAATCAGGTTTGTGATGGCAACTTCTTGAAGCGGAAGCCCATAGGCTGCACTCTCAATCCGGAAGCGGGCAGGGAAAAAGAACTGGCCACAATAACCCCAGCCACGACCAAGAAAAAGGTAATGGTGATTGGGGGAGGAGCCGCCGGCCTGGAGACAGCCAGGATGGCTGCCCTAAGAGGGCATCAGGTAACTCTATACGAGAAGGGGAAAGAGCTGGGGGGACAGTTGAACATAGCCGCCAGGATACCGAAGAGGGAGGACTTCGCCGAGGTCCCCAGGTACTACACCTACCAGATGAATCATCTCGGCGTGGAGGTTGTCCTGGAAACAACAGTGACGACCGAGATGGTCAGGGAGAAGAAACCCGATGCTGTGGTGGTCGCCGTAGGCTCAGTGCCCAGTATACCTCCATTGCCGGGAGGCGATAGAGACAACGTGGTCTGGGTGCGGGATGTGCTCCAGGGAGAGGTAGCTGTGGGGGAGAATGTAGTGGTGATAGCCGCGGAGCAGCATGAGCAGGCATTAGGCGTGGCCAACTTCCTGGCGGATAAGGGGAAGAAGGTGGAGCTTCTCACCAATTGCTTTTACGCCGGTAACGAGTTAGACGGTGCCACCATGACATTTATGTACGGGCAGTTGCTGAGCAAAGGTGGTGTCATCACCCCCCTAACTCAAGTAAAGGAGATAGAAGAGCATGGCGTAGTTACTTTCAATGTGATGACAAACGTTGAAAGGCGCGTTGAGGGGGTTGATACCGTGGTTGTGGCGGCCATCGGGAAAGCGGATGACGCTTTGTACCTTGCCCTGAAGGGCGAGGTGAAGGAAATTTATGCTGTTGGTCAGTGTCTCGCGCCGCGCCTTCTCCCCGACTCAATCTGGGACGGCGCCCACGTGGGACGTCTGCTGTAGGAGAGGCTTAGACGGAGAGGAGGAGTTTGAGGTTGGTATCTTCCGGGAAGAGTATCTGGGTTATCGCCGAACAAAGCGAGGGGCAACCAGAAGAGAGCAGTTTTGAGATATTGAGCTGTGGCTGTAAACTGGCTGGTGAACTCGGGGGACAGGTCAGTGCCATCGTTGTTGGGAGCGACAGTCAGGAACTTGCGAACACTATGGCGAGCTACGGTGCTGATAAGGTATATCTCCTGCACAACCCTTTACTAATAGAATACCATGCTGAGCTTTTCGT
>Ga0315555_1001050_pt1 | contig 20050 bp, 20 predicted proteins | sample SalMarSW160380MG_FD_202113 | JGI IMG/M metagenome (GOLD analysis project Ga0315555, IMG submission 202113) | Salt marsh sediment microbial communities from the Plum Island Ecosystem LTER, Massachusetts, United States - Salt Marsh Sediment SW1603-80 ... | reverse complement strand
ATCAGGTGCGTCCTCACAGCTCGTTGGGTTACCGGCCACCGGCACCTGAGGCTAGAATATCGGTAACTCTAACTTAAGAAGTGGTATCCTTTGCGGGGGCATGCCAAGAACATACGGAATACTACCACCGCTATCATAAAAGCATAGGTATTTACCGACCTCTCTAATAATTGTGATCCCTAGCCGACATTCGACAAAGCAAGTTGTTCGTAGAAGTGGTGAATTGCGAAAGGTCAAGTAAAGAAAAACTCTAGTTTTATTATCCACCGAAACTAAGCGGAAATCTTTGTCTTGCTGCTCATATTCTGAGGAAATTTCGTCACAAAGCCGATCTAGATCAAAACCATTTCGTTTGTGAGATATGTTTACCGTTAGAGGAAGTGATAGTTCTTCAGATGGATCGACAGATGAAAGGCTGAAACGAGAACGAAATCGACCATCCAGATAGACAATATCCGGCAGAGCTCGAGATAATTCATCCAATAGCTTCTTACCAAAGTCTGCAACTGCCACACCTTTTTCAAGCAGCAAATTGTCAAATTGCAGGAAACTATCCCACAGCTCCTTTTGGCGCCCATTGCTGTGGTCAATAACATGAGCAATGACTCCTGGCGTCCGCAAAGGGTTACGAATGACTCTACCTACTTGTTGGACGAATTGTCTGGTAGTCCGAAGTTCCTCATATAGTGCAAGGACCTGAAAACGTGGGTCGTCAATACCTTCGAGTAATTTAAATTGATGTACCCAGAAAATAGCATCCTCTTCACTAGGGTCAGGCACGGTGCGCCGTTCACGAGTTCCACTATTATCGTCAAAATTCTCGTGAATCAAGACAAATGATTTTGCTGCACTCTGAAGAGCAGTTCCTATTTGTCGTATTGTTGCTTGCGAATCACAACGAATTATAACTCGCGGTTTTTCATTTGCGGGTTGGTCTCCTTCGCCAAATTGCTCGTCGTAAAAATTTATAACTTCTCTGACAAAATCATGTGGTGTTCTGGGATGTTCTCTCGGATATATAGCAACATCTCGTATGATCTTTTCATCAATAGCCTCGTGGAAAGTGTAACTATATGCATAGTCGTAGTCTATGTCGAATAGCTTCAAGTCATTACGAAAAGGGGTAGCAGTAAATATGACCTTAGGTTTCTGTAAAGCGCGAATTGCTTCACGCCATGAGATAGCAGGTTCGTAATGGCCTTCATCAACAATGACTAAGTCTACATGCTCTTTGAGATCTGTAAAATTATCATCCTGGCGCTTAGCAATGCTGTGCAGCATTTGGATAGTCATTACTATTATCGAATTAGGGTATTCACAGGTTTCAATCTTAGGAAATTTTCGACTTACATTGTAAACGCTTTTCGGTAGAATAATGTTTAGCCCTAACTTCTTGAAAAAACGACCGTTGATTTCCTTAAATAGTTGATCGCGTAATGCTATTCTGGGACAAAGCTATCAGATAACTTGCTGTAGCTATGACGCCGCTTTTTCCTGTTCCAGTTGGCATATGGACAAGAGCTGCACCAGCAGACGCATTTTGATTCACAGTAGTTAGGTAATGCTGAATAGTATCGATAGCTTTTCTTTGATGGTTCCATAGTGGTAAAGACGTCATTGATATAGGACCATCTTTATGCCTTGGCATGATCGGTATTACCCCCCCCTCGTTCCTACTGATCATCGATATTTAAACTTATGTCTCAATACATTGAATATACACTTCTGCTGTTCGAACCGCAATACTATTCAACAAACAGCTATAGGGTGATAAGGGTAAAAATCTATCTTCAAGTGTGATATGATATCAGGAGTTGTTGGAGCATAGGAATCAGTTCCTTCTTCTCAAACAGGAGTTCGGGAACTGTCCCCCAAGGCCCATTTAAGGGGACGATACCAAGAACTCCCCGGCATTCTAGAGACTGGCCTGGTAAGGTCTTTTCCATAACTTTTTCATGGTCTTCCCAAAAGTAATACCTCAACTATCATGAAGCCTCATTTAAGGTTTCCAACATAATTGGTTAGAAACTAGGGACATGGGCGGTTCTTAAGGGAGTCAGAACCAAGACATTAAGTTGACATTCCAAGCTTAATGGAACCAAAACAAAAGACCCTAATAAAAGATGTTACGGAACGATTGTCCTTTCCTCAATTGCTTAATTGGTTTGTGCTTCAACCATTTTTGGCATTTGTCTATATAGGCCATTTTCTGGGAAGTTAAATTTTCAGGAGTAAAGGCTCTTTGGAAAGCACAAAGAGCGTGTTTCACCTTGTTGAATTGCCCTATACCCTCAGGAAATTTTGCAGCCTATTCGCTGGGAATAATAATAAAACGTCGTGCTTCTAAATTCTCATCTAGTCCAACACATATGAAATGCGTGGCAGATATATCATTCTTCTTGTTTGAATGCAGTAGTGCCCAGCCCCAATGGAGCCGACCACATGAGAGTTCGTCCTTCAGGGTAGAAGTTTTAACATCAATCTTAAACTCTTTATCATCATTCCAAAATGAGAGGTCATAACCTGATTGGTTTCCTCGATGATAAACTTTGAATCCAGCATCTTCAAGGCGTTCTTTCACAATCAGTTCGCCAATAAATCCCTTAACCGTAGATGACCTGCCCCCATCAACGATACCACCTTTTAAGTCAAAGCTACGCTTAGAATAGTTACAGGAGCTGGTGGTCGATTGTTCCTGGCACTATGGGGACGCACCTGATTATATTCTCTACGCCACTGTTCTATCAAGGCCTTAGCTTCTTTCAGAGTTGTAAAGATCTCACGGTCAAGTAATTCATCCCGCATCTTGCCATTGAATGATTCCCAGTTCCTTAAGCCGTCTGGCCTGATCTACTCTCATACCGCCGTACTCTTTACGCCATCTATAGTAAGTATGAGAACTTACCCCGATTGTCTTGCTGGCAACGGCGATGGTGGCCCCTTGCTGTAACATGATTTCCGCCTCGCGGAGCTTGTTGATGATCTGTTCCGGTGTAAATCCCTTTTTGACCATTTATCCCCCCTTTTTTATGAGATTATAACTGGTACCGTTTAAGGGGGGCACGTCAAGAATAAAACAATAACACGTACATTGGTACTTCGTCTCCGCGGTCCTATGCTGTAAAGTGTCTTGTTTCTTTTTGAAAAATACACTTCCCTTGAACTTACATCTTGGGGTTACACATATACAGCAGAAAAATATTAGAGTATGCCTCTGAGCCTCGGATCTAGCGCATCTCTCAGACCATCGCCAACCATACTGAAGCTGAATACGACCAGCATGAGAGCAAAACCGGGGGAAAAAGAAAGCAGTGGGTTAGTGAAAAGGTAATCTCGCCCATTGCTGATCATGCTTCCCCAGGCTGCAATAGGCGCCTCCACTCCCACGCCAAGGAAACTAAGCCCAGCTTCAGCCAGTATTGTTTGGCCCATAACCATTGTCAGCATGACAATAAGTGGTGGAAAGCAACTGGGTGTCAGATGGCGTAGCATAATACGCCAATCACTGGCTCCTATAGATCGCGCCGCCATAATGTAGTCATTTTCCTTGCCCGTGAGGACTTGACCGCACATTAATCTTGTATACCCTGGAATCAGACCGATCGTTAGGGCAATGATGACATTTTTTAGTCCACCTCCGAGCAAAGACGCAATACATAAAGCCAGTAGAATCATCGGGAAAGCCATGAGTGCATCCATCACCCTCATGATAATGATGTTTGGCCAGCCGCCGAAATATCCGGCGATTAAGCCCAGCAAGGTTCCAATTGAGGCACCAAGAAAAACCACCGTCAGCCCTATCTCAAGAGAAGTCCGTGAGCCATATATGATGCGGCTTAAAATATCTCTACCCAGCGTATCGGTACCCAGTAGATGTTCATGGTTGGGGGTCTGCAATACCTGTGATAGAGCTGTATCATAGGGGTCGTAGGGGGCCAGTAGAGGGGCAAAAATGGCCACGATTATTAAAATCAGGATAATTACTATTCCGAAAGTCACGACTCCCCGACTGAAAAAGACCCTTGAAAAACGCCGAAACTCGCTGGTATGGAAAGGGGTATCTGTAATAATAGTATCTTCAATAATAGTATCTTCCGTTTTCATGTCTTCAGCTTTCCTAATCATAGCGGATCCTAGGGTCAAGCCATCCATAAGTAAAGTCAACAAGCAAGTTTACAAATACCACGACTGCTGCGATCAATAAGATGATGCCCTGCACGTATGGGTAATCCTGGTTGCTGACCGAGGTAACCAGCAACCTGCCCATTCCGGGAATATTGAATACCATTTCTATTAACACTTGGCCACCGATAATCATGCTGAGCTGCATGCCCGACAAGGTAATCACTGGTATCATCCCGTTTTTCAAAGCATGTTTAAGTACAACAACCCTCTCCTTCAATCCTTTACTCCAGGCGGTTCGTATATAGTCTTGGTTCATGACTTCTAACATGCTGGAGCGGGTTTGACGTGCTGTTCCCGCTATCGGAAAAAGAGACAAGCATGCCAGCGGCATGATAAGCTGTCTTGTGTTGAGCCAGAAATCAGTAACTGGCGAAGTATATCCCATAGTCGGAAGTAATCGGAAATGCAAGCCAAATATATATATTAGTATCATGCCAAACCAGAAGTTGGGCACGGTTATTCCTATATTTGATAGTACGGTGACAACACTATCTATCCATGTTGCTCTCCTTACTGCGGCGATAACACCCAGTGGAATGCCAACTAGGTTGCCGATAATGAAAGATAGCAGACCTAAATGAATAGATATAAAGAAACGTTTGGTCATCTCCGGACCGACGCGGGTCTTATTTAAAATCGAGATTCCTAGGTCTCCTCGTAGAACCCCACCCATCCAGTCTATATACTGAACAATGATTGGTTTATCCAGTCCGTATTCATGCCTCAAGATTTCAATCTGCTGTTCGGTGAATTCAGCTTTCTGATTGGATGTTACCAGCAGCAGAATGGGGTCGCCAGGAAGAAGGCGCATCATGAAGAATACAAGTAGAGAAACAATAACCATAATAATGGCAGCCTGGAACAGTCTACGAATGATAAAAAACAACATATCTTCTTACTTTCATTTGTTAAATGAAAGGTTATCCGACATAAACCAATCTTTAGGGCAGGCAGCATCAATAACGATTCCTGCCTGCCCTAATAATCGGGATATTATTCCGGCTACTAAATTTACTTGTCCAGCCAAAAAGTTCCGGGATTAAGAGTAACCATGAGTCCGCGTTCACCAATGCCGCCGCCATGAACATAGTCATGTGTGGCGACACATAAGCCAGCCTCGTAGAGGGGGATAGCTATACACTGGTCATGCATAATCTGAACAGCCTCTCGTATCATGGAGATATCGATCTCCCGGGAATTTAGGCTTTCCATCACTACTTCTTTCAATTGAGGGGTTATTAGGCTGCTTACGAAAATAGGCCTCGTACCGCTGTAGAGCATCAATAGCGTGAAGTTGTAGTTCCCATTGGTCGGCATTACTGCTATTACCATACCCTCCCAGGTCTGGCCGTTGAAAAACTGGAAAAACCTTCCGGGATCCCAGTTTTCGATGTCCACGGTAATGCCTACTTTGCTCAAGTAGTCCTGAACGGCAATGGCGCAATCACTATTGCTGCCAGGCATCGGGTAAAGCGTGGTGCTGAACCCTTCTTCATAGCCTGCTTCTTTCAGAAGCTCCTTTGCTTTTTCAGGATCGTACTTGCGGCCCATGAAATCAGGGTCCCAGGCCGAGTCGCTCCGCGGAATATTCTGGTACGGCGCTTCCCACTGGCCAAAGCCAAGGCCGGAGGCTATATCCTCGCGGTCGATGGCGTATTCTACAGCCTCGCGTACTTTCTGATTGGCGAACGGAGAATCCGAATTAGCCCCAGACATTAATACGGAATAAAGCGATTCAGCCGATGTATACAATTGAAAACCGAGAGATTCCATGTCAAAGCTTTCTTTACCCAGCTCGAATACCGTCATGTCCCCCTCCCCGGTCTGCATAGCCGTTTTCCTGGCGGACCAGTCCGGGACATATTTGACTTCAATGCCATCGAGATAGGGTCCCTCACCCCAGTAATCGGGGTTTCTAACGCCTTTGCAACTGACGTCCTGTTCGAAAGACTCGAAGACGAAAGGTCCAGTCCCTACCGGGTGGACGTTCAGCCATTCGACGCCGTTCGTTTCATAGGCCGTCGGCGACACGATATAGCTGACGTTGCCGAACTGGTACATCGCCGTATTTTGCCATTCGGTCATATTAAGCCTGGCGGTATATTCGTCTACAACGTCTACGGATATCCAGTTTGGCTGCTTTCCGGACGCTATTAGGTGCTCGTAGTTCCATTTAACGGCTTCTGCATTGAAATCCGTCCCGTCATGAAACTTCACGTCATTCCGCAGGTGGAAAGTGACAGACTTGCCGTCTTCCGCCAGGTCCCACGATGTAGCTAGCCAGGGCTCGTATTTTAACTCACCTCCCGTACGCACATCCTTGACAAGAGCCTCGTAGAAGAACTGGGCAGTGTGAATCATTTCACCGGAAGTGCCCTCCGCTGCCCAACCAAGGCTGCCCGAGGCCCCGCGCCATAAAAGCGTTAGCGTGCCGCCGGTCTTGGGCGTCGGTTCCGATGTTGACGTGGTTGTCGCGGTTGATGTGGTTGTCGTACTTGACGTTGCTGGGGATAATTGTGTCGATGTGGAAGTAGTTTCACCGCAGCCGCTGAGAGCCAATATTGCTATTAAGACGAAGGTGATAGCGATAAATAGGTAGCTTTTCATTATTGATTTCTACCTCCCGTCACGGATTTTGATAGTCTGTTTTCTATATTCCTCAGATCAGGGTACGCTGCATTCTTTGTAAAATATTGCCCCTATATATTTTAATATTTCTCACATTAGAGACTACCTCCCTGTAAAATTACTTCTTTCACTGGATGGTCTATCGGACCTAGCTCATGTATCGTACGGACTATATCATATTTCTCCGGCTTGCCCTTTTTTATTTGTATTTAGCATACTAATTTTGTATACTATATTCAATACTATATATTTTCATTTTACTTTTGTCAAGGATTTGATATGATGAAGGGTTCCAACCCCTTGACGATTTCACATTTCATTCTCCCCGCGGTAAATACTGGTCGGGAGCTAAAAACATTATAATGTTAATAATGTCACGGATACTCCGGAATAACTGATGGAGGTACTGATATATGCCCAGAAAACAAGATAAAATCGAACCTGAAGACGATATCAAAATAGTTTTTTTTCGCCAAACGCACCCTGATTCGGATAGAGACATTGATTTTGGCATATGGGCTTTGCTGAATCAATCGAGAGACGCGGTGTTGAGAGCCAGGGAGAATGAGCTCCACCAGTACGGTATAACCACCAAGGAAGCTGACGCCCTGTTACACATCTTTAATCTTGATAACATCAGCCCGGCGGATATTTCACGGCTTCTGTTTCGTGAGCAAAGCACCATCAGCGCGCTTCTTGCCAGGATGGGGAAAAAAGGACTGATAGTCAAAACCAGGGATAGGGAAAAGAAAAATATGTGGAGGGTATCGATTACGGAAAAGGGGAGGAACGCTTACTATAACTCGCTTAAAAGAGAATCGTTGCGCCCTATTATGTCCGCTTTCACGGAGGACGAGAAGAAACAGATAATTTCTTTTATCAAGAAGATACGAGACAATGCATTATTGCAATTGATCTCGGTGCCGACTATTCCTTTCCCGGAAATGTAGTCCTGTGCATACGCTACTTGTTTGGCGACGAAGGAGGTATATCCATGCAGACAGTAAAAACAGATAAGGGGCAGGTCTCGGGGATAACGCTGGGCGAACCGGGAAGGGAGGTGTCGGTCTTTCGTGGAATACCTTTTGCCGCACCACCACTGGGAGACCTTCGCTGGAGGCCGCCGCAGCCGGTAGATCCCTGGGACGGTGTCCGGAAGTGTGATCAATTCAGCGCCATATCACCACAGATCGAAATGCCTGGTATGATATCAGGATTTCCTATTAGCGAAGATTGCTTGTACCTGAACGTGTTGACCCCGGCCAGGCAACCAGACGAGAAGCTACCGGTGATGGTCTGGTTGCATGGCGGCGCCTACAACGCTGGCTGCGGCAACGACAAGATATGGAACAACACCCGCTTGCCGCAATACGGCGTAGTGGTGGTCACTCTAAACCACCGCCTCGGGCCGATGGGTCTGCTAGCCCATCCTGCTCTTTCGAAGGAATCACCGGAACAAGCCTCCAGCAACTACCTGTTCCTTGATATTACCGCCTCGTTGGAGTGGATACAGCGGAACATAGCGGCCTTTGGCGGCGACCCTGATAACGTTACCATTTTCGGCGAATCCGGCGGTGGGGCCAAGGCATCTGTCATGATGGCATCGCCACTGGCCAGGGGGCTCTTCCACAAGGTAATCTGCGAGAGCGGCGTCGCGGCGGGGTTCTTCCCCGGCATACCACTGGCAGAGATGGAAAAGAGGGGGGAAGCCCTCTTTAATAAACTGGGCATCAGTACCAGGGGCAATGTACTGGAACAGGCCCGGTCAATTTCTCCTGAAAAAATTCTCCAGATCGGCCAGTCAATGGAAACGCCCCGCAAACCGGGGACCGACCTCAAGCCCCTCTGGGATGCAGCGGTGGACGGCTGGGTTCTACCACAAAGTCCGACCGACAGCTTTAATTCTGGTTCCTGCAACGCCGCTTCACTCATCGCGGTTGCCAACCTGGGAGAGTTGCTCGGTCCCGGTCCGCTTGTCGTACCGTGGCTCGTTCCCGCCTACGTAGGCATGTTAGAAGCCATCACCAGGCAGGGGCATAAAGGATATGCCTGCATTTTTAATAAGGTGCCCGCCGGCTGGAGGAAACAAGGCTGCGGATCGTTCCACTCTATCGAACTCCCGTATGTATTCGGAGACTGGGACAATTCCACGGGCTGGTGGAAGAGGATGCACGCGCTGATAGAGCAGTCCGGCATAAAAAGGGAAGACCCCGGCTTGGACACGACCGATAAAATGGTCTCGGAAGCCATCATGAACTTGTGGACCGCGTTTGCCAGGACCGGAACCCCAAAGGCCTCTGGAGTGCCGGACTGGCCGCTCTATACATCCGCCAGCGATAGCTATCTGTATATCGCCGAAACAGCGGAAGTGAAAACGGGATACTCCAAGGTTGTCGGGTGAGACATCGGCTCAAAGTGAGCTGTCGATGACGGGCAATGAAAGACGGGAAGTGTGTCCATGCTGTCCCCTAGTCAAGCCTTTCCCTTGGGGGCGCGATCTGGTATTTTTCTCTTAAACCAGCCGGTGGAAAGGTACGAACTAAAAGTAATATGATTCTATTGCCTGATATGCCGATTACAAGGAGGTTAGTATGCCTGGAAATAATGCCGGAAGTGAATATAGCGTCAAGCCCGGAAAGTTTATTATAGAACCGCCAACTCTGATTGCCCTCGGGTTTGAATGGTATATCGAGGGGGACGATAACCATAATGCCATGGTGGAGGTCAGCTACCGGAAAACGGGAGACAGCGACTGGAAAGAGGCGCTGCCGTTACTGCGTATCCAGAATGAAGAGAGCATCACCAAATTTCTCAATAACAGCATCGATTATATCACCCCGAACCTGTTTGCCGGTAGTATACTGGACCTGGAGCTCGATACCGAATATCAATGCAGATTTATCATGTCCGATCCGGACGGTGTGATCGGCCGACGGCGGAAAACGGTAACTGTGCGTACCCGCCCCGAGCCGAAACCTTCCGGGGGAGGGCAGGTCTATCATGTATATCCGGCAGATTATACCGGACCAAAACAGGAGCCTTCCTTTATCAACCTGATGGCCGCGTACTATACGGGCTGGTGTGAAGCAGATTGGTGGGCCGTTGCCCCGCCTCGTGTCCAGCCCGGTGATGTTATCATGGTTCACACCGGTGTTTACAAAGATGATTGGACCTTATACGGGGCGGACATCTGGGGGCAAAGCATGGGGACCCCTTTTCAGGGGACATACTACCTGACGGCAAAAGGAACATCTGAAAAACCTATCGCCATAATGGCTGCCGGGGATGGTGAGGTCGTTTTCGACGGTAACGGCAATTTCAACCTGTTCAATGTCATGGCCGCTGACTACCATTATTTCGAGGGCCTTAACATTCGCAACACCTATGTTGCATTTCTCGCCGGCCAAAAGGATATCGCGGGTTGCAGCGGATTGGCTGTCAAGAGGTGCCGCTTTGAGGATATTGACAAAGGTATTCACACTCATTGGTCGGGTTCAAAGAACTTCTACATCGCTGATAACGTGTTTATCGGCAGGCATGACCCAAACGTGTTACATGGATGGACCAATCTTCCCCCGCGTAGCTCCCCCTACCCTTATGAAAAATGTTTGTCAGAATATGCGGTTAAAGTCGCCGGTGCGGGTCATGTCATCTGCCACAACTACGTGGCGAATTTCCACGATGGCATAGACCACGCGACGTACGGCGTCCCGGACGGTTATCCCCCCTATGCCCACCCGGACGTTTATCCGCTCAAGGAGGTATTGGCACGCAACAGTACGTTCGTCTCCATTGATATATACAATAACTTTATTACGAACGTGCATGATAACTTCATTGAAGCTGACGGCGCCATGTATAACATACGCGTCCTGCGCAACCTTTGCGTTAGTGCTGCGGCCCATGCCCTCAGCCAGCAGACCCTTTTTGGCGGGCCGGCGTATTTTATACGTAACATCGTCTACCATGCCCCGAACAGTATCAAGCATGCCCAAAATCCTGCGGGGTTACTTTACTATCACAATACATTTATTGCCAAGGTGGAAGCCGCCGAAGCCTCCAACTACCATTTCCGGAATAATCTGGTCCTCGGATGGGTGCCTTCGGAGACGCTTTTTTCCGTGGATTCATTCACCGGTTACACGTCCTCTGACTTCAATGGGTTCTGTCCTGATCCCGGGGCAGAGTCTTCGTTCGTATGGAAATCTCCGCCGCCGGGAGTATTGAAGGACTACGCCGGACCGAGAAGAGTAAGGAAATTCGCCGACCTTACGGAATATAGCCGGGCTACGTTCCAGGACAGGAACAGTATACTGGTGGACTACCGGATGTTTCTGAATGTGGCCCCTCCGGACCCGGCCGTAAGGAGCAAAGTATACCGGGCCGAGGACCTGGATTTTCGGCTCAAACCGGACGCGGCGGCGGTCGATGCCGGGTGTATCCTCCCCAATGTCAACGATGATTTCACCGGCGGTGCGCCGGACCTCGGCGCTCTGGAGTCCGGCCAGCCCGTACCGGTGTACGGACCACGATTATGAAATTCTGGTGAGGGGTAGCCCCGTTTCGATCGGCCACAGCCGGAGAAAGGAGTGAAAGTGGAAAAGGAAAAAGCCAATCTGTCATCTATTGCCACGGAGATCATGGGGACCATTCAGGAACTTTGTGATATCGCCGGGTACGGTATTCATTCCGGGATAAATGTCGGGGAGAAAGGAGAGGCGGCGGCTAGATACATCCTCGATAAACTCCATGCGGCCGGCTTACAAGATGCCAGGCTGGAACCGATAAAGGTGAACAGCCCGTTCGCCGAAACGTATGAGGTCACGGCTAAAGTCGAGGGCAAAGAGGTCTCTCTATCCGAATTGTGCCAACCTTTTCAGTGGACTGCGGGAACCCCTCCGGGAGGCATTGAAAGTGAGGTCGTTTATCTCGGTATCGGAGCTACATCGGATTTCGAGTTGGTTGATGTTGCCGGCAAGATTGTATTAATTGATGAGAAATTCGCCCGGGGCTATATAGCGACCGCCAAAGATGCAACTGTAACTGCTAAAGATAAAGGGGCTATTGCCGTATTTAGGGCTAACCTGCAAGTGGACAGTCCACAACAACAAAAAGGCGAAGCAACCCCAACCGATATCTTCCCGATTCCGGTCTTCTGCTTTAGCCGGAGCGGGGGTGACTATTTAAGGAATCTGGCTGTGTCCGGCACACCTCATACTGTTAAGATAAAACTCGATGTGCCACATGGAATATATGACGCTTTTAATGTGGTCTTTGAATTGCCGGGTAACGGCAGCTCCAGCGAGGTCATTCTAGCTGGTACACACTATGATACCGGTCATTTTACCGGTGCTGTTGATAACAACGGCAGCGTAGCCTTGTTGATAAAGTGGGCGGAATACTTTGCCTCTAAGCCAGCGGAGTCAAGGAACCGCGACATGCTTTTCGCTTGGTGTTTGGGACATGATTTCGACCTCAACTCGGGACACTACCAGTTTGCTGAGGCTCATAAGGACCAGCTGGCCAAGGCAATAGTATGGGATGTCGACCACGCTGCTGGCGGCACAAGGTATGTGTATGACGAAACCGAAGGTAAAATCGTACCAGTTGAAGGCGAGACCTGTGAATTCTATATCATGTCAAACAATTATACTTTTAGCAGACTTGCTACCTTTACTATGGAAAAGTACCATTTTATTTGCACCCAGAATCGTTTTACTTCGTTCGGACGTGGACCGCAGTGGGGCATGGCGCCGACAACCAGTCCCTGGGTAAACGTGGCTAGCATCCCCCTCTATTACCATTCCACGCTGGATACGCCAGATAAGATCACGATAGACCAAATACAACGTGCTTACGCCGCACATATTGAAATTCTGGAAAATATCGATCGTACACCGGAGGGATTCCTTTTCTATGATAACATCAGTAAGACTCGTCCGAATAAACCTCCAAAGGTGAGTATCTCGATATTGTCAGACACGGTGAGGGTGGGAGATACTGTCACGGTATGGAATGACGAAACTCGTTTCTACGATGATAAGGCGAGCTATCATCATCCGGCACTGCCCGAATGGGCGGGCACCACATGGGACTGGGGAGATGGAACGCCTGTCACAGTCGGCGGCCCTACCGCTACTCGCGTTTACCAAAACCCCGGAACCTACTCAATCACGATGAAGTTTACTGATACTGAGGATGCTACAACAACGGCTACCAAGGAGATCAGGGTTTTACCTTTGCCGAGCACGGTATCACCTTCTCCGCAAGAATAAGCAGCAACAGGTGAAGTCTACTTTACGGTCGGTAAATCAGTTGGTACCAGTTCATGTTGCGAAGAACACTACGGTAAAGTTTGCTCCACCACTTTCGAGAAGCCGGTCCGTACTACGCACTGGTCGCAGATATTCAGGTACCGGTCCGTATTAACCAAATATGCGGGCCAGTCAGGAACCCCTCGTGCCCGGGGTTTACCGGTCTTAGCGAAGCTAGCCCACAATCCCATCATGGCCTCCGAAACGTTTCTGTCAATCGCTCCCAGGCCGGGATTGGTCTTTTTGGCGCCGGCCTGCTGCATCATCATATACATGGAGGTCCACCAACCGGTGGAATCATCCCAATCGCCGAAGATGTAAGGAAGCTCTATCCCATGTACGGAGACGCAGCCTTCATTCCTCCATACTGCGGGCACCTGGTCGAAGATGCAGACATACCCGTGGCATCCCTGCTTGTTCACAGATTCCAGCATCGCGATGTAGGCCGGAATAATATAAGGTATGACCAGCGGACCGGGCCCGGTCAACTCTCCCAGGTTAGCGGAAACAATGAGGGGTACGGCGTTGCAGGAACCGGACTTGAACACATGGCTGGGACTCTCCGGCAGCACCCAGCCGTCCACGGCGGCATCCCAAACAAACGTCGGGCGGCTGGCAGGAGTGAGGGGCATCTCCATCGCCTGACTGGCTTCGATGATTTGTGTAAAGGGTATCGCGCGGGCCTGTTCCAGCGGGTCAACAACCGAGTCTATCCCCAGCTTTTTAAAAAGCGTCTTCCCGCTGTTTTCGATATCCGCCAGTGTACTTCGCCTTCCAGTTGTAATAGGTGGCGTCGCTCATCCCATACTTGCGGCAGAGATCGACGACTTTGGCGCCGGCTTCGCCTTCCCGGAGCACGGCAATAATCCGTTCCTCGGTGTACTGTCTGGCTTTCATGAGTCTTTCTGGTTTCTTTATTATATGATCTGCTCCCCGGAAACTGGTACAAAAATGAAGAGATTTTTTCGGAATGCTAAAATACTATGGAAGGAGCAGCCTGATGAAAAAATCTCAATATACCTCAGAACAGATCGTGTTTGCGCTGAGGCAAGCTGAATCGGGGACGCCTGTTACTGAAGTTTGCCGGAAGATGGGGATTGTCGAACAGACATTTTACCGCTGGAAGAAGAAATACATCGGCCTGGGTGTGGCCGAAGTGAGGCGGCTCAAGATACTGGAGGATGAAAACCGGAAGCTGAAGCAACTGGTGGCTGACCTGAGTTTGGATAAACAGATGCTCCAGGATGTCTTAAGAAAAAAAGGCTAAAGCCTGCTCAGTTCCGCGAATATGGGCAGTGGTTGCAGTTGTGTTACGGGGTAAGTGGACGGAGGGTATGCCGGGTATTCCAGTGCTCTACGTCGGTCTACCGCTATAAAAGCAGGAAAGATGAGCAGGCAGCTCTGAGGATGAGGATTCGGGATATTGCCCAGACCAGGGTTAGCTACGGGTGCCGGCGAATACATATTCTTTTACGAAGGGAAGGCTGGAAAGTAAACCACAAACGGGTATACCGATTATACAAGCTGGAAGGGTTAGTGATGAGGCCGAAGAGACCCAGGCGGCATGTCTCCGCCAGCCGGCGCATGTTAAGGGCAACTGCTAAGCATCCTAATGAAAGCTGGAGTATGGATTTCATGAGTGACGAACTCTACAATGGGCAAAGGATCAAGCTTTTAACGTTAGTGGATAACTTTACCCGGGAGAGTCTGGCCATAGAAGTCAACGACCGCCTTGGGGGGCAACGACTGGTCGAGGTGCTGATGCAGGTAGTACAGGAGAAGGGATTCCCGAAATCAATCATGGTTGATAATGGGCCGGAATTCACTTCGAAGATATTGGACCAATGGGCATATTTGAGCGGAGTAGAACTGGATTTCATACGTCCCGGCAAGCCGACGGATAATGCCTTGATTGAGGCTTTCAACGGGCGTTTCAGGCAGGAATGCTTGAATGAGAGCTGGTTTCTATCCTTGGAAGATGCCAGGGAAAAAGTCGAGGAATGGAGCAACACTACAATCTGGAGAGACCACACGGAGCGCTGGGTAATCGACCGCCAGTTGAATTTGCGGAGGCACAATCTGCAAAATAATGGGAAAAGTCTCCTAATTTTTGTACCTAAGATGGGGTACACCTCAGACACGGTGATTTTTATCGTGTCGGGGTTCTTTTACAAAAGGGCACAATGTTGAATCTAGATAACCTAGTTTGTTAAGAGTTAGTGGAGTAGCGAATGAGCGAACATAACACTAAAAAAATTGTTATTCGACTTGAAACGGAGAATCTCATTCTGAGACCTATCGAGATGTCTGATAGAGATTTTATTTTCAAACAATTCAGCGATCCAAAGGTATGCCAGTATCTTGTAGATGAAGAACCTTTTACCAAGATTGAGGAAGCCGAAGCGCTAATCAAGTTTTATACGCTTCCCGAGCCACGAAGACAACACCGATGGATTATTGTCAGAAAATCAGACGGTAAACCTATTGGGACCTGTGGATACCATCAATGGATCATTCGGCATAATTCCTGTGAGATTGGATACGATTTATGCCCTCCATATTGGGGAAAAGGTTACATGACGGAGGCATTAACCAAGGCTATTACCATGGGGTTCAAAGATATCGGTTTGAACAGAATACAGGCATTTGTAGACGTGCGGAATACGCGGTCTGTGAACTTGGCGTCCAGGTTAGGTTTCACGAACGAGGGTATCGCAAGGGATAAACACCTATTCCGAGGAAAATATTACGACCACTATTGCTTTTCCTTACTGAAAAGGGAATGGAATTTATAAGATCAATATCTTCACATAGGGGCTATTACACAAAAGGGCGGAATGTTCAATTATCAAATTAGATAATCCTTTTTCTCGGCCAAGAGTCTTCCTACCGCAAAATGTCCGGGTGGATCTGCGAACCTTTTCACTCTTCCGGTGTTATACTATGTAAGGACACTTGAATGGGGGTGCGGTAGTGAAAAGGGCATTCGTTTCTCTGGTGTTGATTTTAACCGGTCTTTTGCTACTATTTTCCGGCTGCAATCAGCAGACTCCCTCGACGACTATGTACGATTCAACTACGCCTGCTCAATCCGGTGCTGAACAGGCGATAGACAAATCGATCGTCATGGTTAGGGGGTCGGACGGAATCGAAGCCCGTGGCCTGGCGGTCGGCGACGGGAGCCAGGTGTTGACCGTCTGGGACTTCGAGGCTTCCCACGCCAATAACTTTCAGGTCATAGCGCCCGGGGGCGAGGTCTACGAAGCTTCCATGCAGGCTTTCAATCCCCAAGCGGCGATGCTGCTGCTAAAATCCGAAGGGATGAAGCTTACCGCGGCGTCGATCGGCGAGATAGATGAAATAAGCAGCGGTCAAGATGTACTTGCCAGCACGATAGGTCCTGACGGCGCCGTCAGCCATGACTTAGCTACCATCGCTCTGATTCCCGACAACCCTCAAATATTCCTATCGCTGCCCAATCCGATGGAAAGCCAGGCGTTTATCGGTACGGGGGCGGTGGTAACGGACATACAGGGGAACGTCCTCGGCATGGTAGGGATAGACTACATGACACTTTTTCCCCATCCTCATACTAATCCGTTCATTCCTGCTGTAGTTGGGGCCGATGTCATCCAGGATCTGCTCTCTCCGGCCAATGGGCAGCCGTTCCTGTACAATGGTCCCTTGCAGGCGCTTATAAGCTGGGGTTTCGGCGGCGCCTCCAACGGGTTCTTCGGGAACTACGATACTATCGCTCAGGCGCTTACTGAAGCCGAGGAAAAACTGGGAGCGCCCCTGCCGGCGAGCGAGTTGGGTGATTATAAGCGGGCGGCTGGCATGGAGGGACCCCGGGACGGCCTGGCCCTGACGGTCGCCTACGCCTGGCCGGTCAATTTACGCTCCGAGGAAGGAGAATCGGTGGCCAGCGCCAGATGGGTCACGATACAGTGGGGCCGCAGCGAGAATTAGCCTAACCGCCTCTTCTATGGTGTCGAGATCGGGACTGTCGACGGCGGTTTCGAGGTAAGCGGCGACATCCAGGCCCTGGAAGAGGCCGCCTTGCTGGCCTACCCAGATATTACTCCGGATAGAGGCAATTGACATGCTAAAGCGCCTTTTTGCCTTTGTAGTTTTAATTATGGCGGTGTCGGTACTGGGGGCCTGTGGCGTTGTTACCGGGGGCACTACCACCGCTCTTCCAGCTTCAAAGTCGACTTCTACACCTTCAACCGGTATTCCAACCACCCCGACGATGCCGCCGCGCTCACTCGGGCTGACCACAATGGTGACCTCGGATTCAACCGACGGACTGGCGCTCTCCCTTTCGGTGAACTTGACCGATTTGCAGCCGGGTCAGGGAGTCACCATCACGGTCGACGAGCAGAACACGCTGGCGGAGGTAAATAATGTCCCCGCCGCGGATGACTGGCCGCTGGAGGGGCTGAGCCTAGGCCCCTGCGGAAGGGTGAACTACCCGGTGGGGATCGCCGTATTCAAGGGGTATTACACCTCCTCCAATATTACCGGCGCGACGCCGCTTAAGCTTTATAATCCCGATGCCGTCTATCACTGCCCCATGATACTGGCATCGATCACGGCCTATGAGTTCCAGCCTTCGAGCGATGTCGCCAGCATCTTCGGTAGCTGCGATCCCAACCCATGTATAACGGATATCAAAATGAATCCAGATGTAGCCGCGGAAGGATACTGGTCAGGCAGTCCGACGGAGTTCAGCAATTTCAGCCCCGGCGTTTACACCGTGGCCGGCGGGGGTGAGTGGGGTGCCCTGGCGATACTCCATTTCGTGGTCTATCCACCGCCATCTCCCGATGCCCTGGTGTTCCCGCCGACTTTGGTACGTGACGTCCCTGATCCGACGCCCGTTCCGTGGCCCGGCGTCGTCACTTATACCGAACATACTTACGAGATCAAGGTGAACGCCGGCGATGAGTTCGCCATCGGGATGTTCGCGACGATACAGCTTAATTTCATGGAGTCACATGACCCAAATATCCTCGATCTGGTAGACAACAGGATAGTCGAATATGATCCCGGGGCTCTTAATAAGTACGGGACAGACTGGTTCCTATACAAGGCAATTAACAAGGGCAAAACGGAAATAGTCTTTCAATATCCCCTTGAATATACGAAGCTCTTTAGCGTCACCATTAATTGAATTCCAACCAGTTTCTTTTTAAGAATAGATCCAGCAGTTTGGAACAATTGATTGTTTTGTGTTGCGATTCCTATTAGAATGTAAGAGAAAAAGCTAATTCAAAAGTTCTGCCTATTATCACCCTATCTCCAGCTAAGGGGATTCGAACTAGACTGATTATGGTATACTGAAAGACAGGCAAAAGGTTCTGCGTATTGTACAGTACCGCCCACGCTACTGGACTTGAACCCCGAGAACTACAAGACTAGAGGGAATGTCTTTTCGAAAGTTTTACCTTTTGAACGGAATGGTGGACCGAAGGGGACTCAAACGAAGTTAAGTAAACGCTAGCTTAGCCCCGAAAGTTCCAGGTCTGGAACAGATTAAAGAACCAAATTCGGAAGCACAGCTAGTCGACTATCATTTGTTTAACGGGCTTATTCAGCAGCCAGACCCCAATGTTCAGGTATGAAGCGATGCTGACCCAGATGATGTAAGGGATTAGAAGTGCGCCTGCCCATCCCGAAACCCGGAAAGAAGTAATCATCGTCGCCAGAATAAGGAGCCATAGGACAATAATTGTTATGACTCCTCCACCTTTCGACTTTATTCCGAAGAAGATAATTGACCACAGAGCATTAAGCGTAAGTTGGATCCAGAATAGCGTAAAAGCCAGCAATGCGCCATTAGTTGCTAATCCTTCTTGCCAGATAAGGAAGACGGAAATTCCCATCAGGATATATAAGGTGGTCCAAACAGGCCCAAATACCCACTTGGGTGGGGTGTAGGGTGGTTTTTTCAGTCCGACGTACCAGGTTGGTATTGCTTTGAAGGTGAAAAGACTACCGATACCTCCAGCGGCAAAACTGGCAAGGATACTGATAACAAGTTTAGTAACACTATTTAATTCCATAACTGGCTCCTTGTGTTATTAATCTGTTCTTGCCAAGATTATAGCAGATTATACTTGAGAGAATGTCATGGTTATCTTGCTTAATAACGAAGTCGAAGGTCGTTAAAGAAGCTATACCAATTGATACACCTTCAAGCTAAGGGCTCAGGGAGTTGTTACTATTGTCTTGTAATCTGAGGACTTGAAACAAAACCGAATCTAGGCAATTAAGGACAGATTTTGAGAAGTTGTTGCAGCGATGGAACTAGTGTCTTTTTCTCAAACAGAAGTTCGGAATGCTTCCAGAGTGGCTGGCCTCTTGTTTGAAGTGTCCTAGAAAACGACACTAAGGTGTTGACGAATTTATCCTGCCATCCTCATTTACATTTAAACATGCTCATTTTGCTCGAATATTTTCTGGAAACAGAATATTCGTATAGTTTGTCTTAGTGTAGACTAAGAATCGTATGGCTGGCCAGCCAAGCAGAATTCGAACTTGCGCCACATACTCAAGGCAGTGACTTGATGAACAATCCACTGATTGTTACCTTACATGATTACAGGTATTGAGGAGTGAGAATGCTCAACACTCTGAATCAGCTAAAAATGTAACACCGAAAACGAGCAATGTTCTTGCTACGAATTTGCTACTAATTTGTTGCGAACATAATCGGACATAATGGAATTTTACGCACGAAATGGAAGGTGTGGAAAAATCAATTTAGCTTCTGAGAGGGCTTTTTGACAGATTTCAAGACCGTCACCATAGGCCACTCGGACACCCCTCCGGATATGAAACGGCCTTTGCATATTATAACGGGAAGTGCCTGAAAAAGCTATGGAAATGGGGGTGTGTAAAAAAAGTCATTTTTAACA
>Ga0315555_1001048_pt1 | contig 20063 bp, 16 predicted proteins | sample SalMarSW160380MG_FD_202113 | JGI IMG/M metagenome (GOLD analysis project Ga0315555, IMG submission 202113) | Salt marsh sediment microbial communities from the Plum Island Ecosystem LTER, Massachusetts, United States - Salt Marsh Sediment SW1603-80 ... | reverse complement strand
GTTCGGGACATACAGGTATAGAGATTTTGTAGTAACACGACTCGATCTGAATAATAACAGATATATCATTATATTCTATGGGTTTATCCCGTTCTTTCTACACCTACTACTGTCGAAGATGAGTTAAAACAAATTATATTGAAATACCAATATTATTTCAAGCTTCTTTTGGAGGAGGCAGCATTAAGCCCCATATAATTGCAGGTAGCAATGTCTCGTTCAGAATGGGAAAAACGAAACTCTATTCAGATGACATTTGGATGGGTGATGTGCAATCCGATATATTTAAGGGTGGTCCAGAATACGAATTAAATACCAAACCTGTAGAATTTGGATTTACCTTGGGTGTAGGTATAACTTTTCCACTTTCAAGCAAATCTCTTTTTATAGAAGGATATTATTACAGAGGACTAACTAATATATATGATGAAGAAAATGCGGATACGAATCAGATAAAAAATATAGGTTTTCAAATTAAATTTGGATTTCTATTTTCCCTGAATAAATAATGATCTCTGTTTAAAAATTTGCATCATCTAATCTATGAACAAGATTTAGATGATGGAGTGCATTGAGAAGAGGATGATAACAGTGATGCGGTATCCTCCTTTGGTCCTAATAAAAATGGATACGGCCGTAAGATAATTCAATACACCTAAGTGTATACTATAATATACAAGTGTCTATTTAAGTATATTTTTGAATAGATAGATACCCATTGAAAATAGACTGATAATCTTGATATTACACGGTTAATCAGCTTTCAAGCTGCCTGGCATATTTTTTGACCTTTTAATTACCGAATAATGAATTGGTAATTTAACAAAGGAAACTTAATTATGTCGGGTTCAAGATGGATAATAGCGCTCCTCTCTCTTCTTCTGCTGGGTTGTTTTCCCAGTAAAAAGGTGATTTTTCTGCAGAAGGAAAATCTTCCAGATAAAGAAATGATTATCTCTGCACCTACCAAGGTGTTTTTGAATGATAATTCGCTGGTCCTTTTTCCCTATGGCTTTGAGGTCAAAAACCATCTGGTTTTAGGTCGAGGAACCCGCCACTGGATCGATGGATCCAATGAAAACTTACGTCTTCATAATTTTCCCCTGGATAATGTGATTGCCATGACCTACTATGAATTGGAAAGTTCTCCCGCTTCCAATCTGGGGTCGTTCATCCTGGGTTTACACGGATCTGTACTTGCCCCCTTATCACTTTACTGCCTTGCTTGCCCTAAATGCTGCTTCGGGTCATGTCCCACCGTCTATGTAAATCAGGGAAATGAACAGGTATTAAAAGCGGAATTGTTCTCCTATTCTATTTCAAAATATCAGCAAGAGACGGATCTGGACCTCCTTTATCAAGGGATTGAGAATGACGGAAAATATAGTATTCGAGTAACCAATGAGGCTCTGGAAACACATTATATTGATCTATTAAACATTCAGAAAGTGGAGTACCCTTCCGGCACCAACGTGTATCCTACCCCGGACGGCAATTTTGTCATGACCCGAAGACTTTACTCACCGATTAAGGTGTCAAATTCAGAAAACTCTGATGCCCTTTCATTGGTTCTCAAACGAGATAATCAGTGTTATAGGACGGATCCTTTGATGTTTTCGGCAAAATTCGATATTAAATACCGGGATTATCTTGACGTGAAAATACCGTCTGCAGAAGTGGGTCAGTTAAATCTGGTCCTCAAACTTCGCAATACGCTGCTGAGCACCGTTTTATTTTATGATGTTGTTTTGGGTTCACAAGGATTAACTGCCCTGGAATGGACAAAAAAAATAAATACGGATCCAATTTACGCCCTTCTATTCCAAACTGTTTATAAATCTTATTCCGGCATTACTGTAAAAGTGAATCAGCATGGGGAATATCAAAAGCGCGATTTTATCAGTGATGTGGGACCCATTACCTGGAAAGAGCTGGCAGTGAGTATTCCGGTGAATGAGGGAGATATTAATGAGGATGGAGAATTGGATATCCGGCTGGAATTTTTCCCAGATCACTTTATGATTGATTATATCGGTTATGAGATGAAACCTGATGGTACTATACCATACCGGGTAAGCAACCTCTCACCGGTGAGTATAGACGCCTACAATGGAGAACCACGACCTGAAATAATTGAAAAAATCCGCTATGATGACGATGACTTTTGGGTTACCAATCCCGGGGAATCTTACTACTTATATTTTAATATAATCGCTCCTCAGGAAAAAGAAGTCTCCATTTTCGTTCGCTCCAAAGGATACTATATAGAGTGGCTTCGGTGAAATTGGTTAACAGAAAATCCGGGAGATTACCAGTTTCAATTATTTGATTATAAGGAGACTATTCATCAACTAAAAAAGAGTTGGTTAGAAAACCGGGAATTACTGGAGCGAGAATTTTTCCATTCCAGAATTCCGCTGCAGGAGGATATATGATACCAAGAATATTATGGTTAATGGGCATAGCCTTAATTTTATTATTTGAGGGTTGTGCTCCAAAAATCACATACTTATCGCCCACAGGAGACGACACAGAAGTCCGATTAACAGATAATAACCTTATTAGGGGTGAGTTACTGATGGTATCGGATTCAGAGATTTTTGTGGTTGTTGCTCCACCTCCTAAATTAACGTCTGAAAGTGCAGTATATGAGTTACATATTGTTCCGGTTAATCAAATCCAAAAGTTAACTATAAAAGGTTATTCTAACAGAAAATGGGGAGCCAGTATCGTGGCATTCGAGTTGGTTCCGGCAATACTTTTAGGTCTTGCAGCGGCCTCAGCGGATGCAGAAAATCCCATGGCGGTGACTGGGATAGTGTCCATTCCTACTCTATTCAGTTTTGTGCTTTTAGCAGCAGGTACACCTCCGGAACCGGGTATAGATCACCCCATTACGCGTGATCAACTAAATGGTATACGGAAGTATGCTCATTTTCCACAGGAATTAACAGCTGAAGAACTTGAACTATTTGCCTCTCAGCACAATTTCTCCAAACGAAATTATTGAGACACGTGACTGTGTTGAGACCGGGAAGATGGCGTTGATAAAAAAATAAGTTAAATTAATTTGTTAAATGAAAGTGTTTAAACTAAAAATAGGAACAGAGCATGAAAAATTTATTCCTTTTTCTTTTAATTTTCATTTTCCTTCAAGAAGATTTTCTATTTTCTCAGATCAAAAGGGGAAATAAAGAGTTATCTGTTGCAGCATCATATATGTCAAGAAAATTTGAGGAAGCTGAAGAAGCTTGGACTGCTCTTAATCTTTCCTTAAGTTTTGGATATTTTCTAATTAATGGACTCGAAATTGAACCCGAGTTAATATACAGTAATTACAAAGAGGAAAATCCTGGATGGATCTTATCCGGAAACATTGTCTACAATATACAGGCCGATGGTGAAAGTAACAATCTGGTACCGTTTTTCTAGTTGGAATTGGTTATTCAAATACGTTAGCATTTTTTCCAAAGATCGCCTCAGTGGGAGATGAAAACGATAAATGGACCATTTTTAATGGCGGGGCTGGTCTTAAAATTCTCTTACCATACCCTGCAGCGTTTCGGCTGGAATATAGATATCAAAAATTTAATGGAGACACAGACGTTACTAATCATTTGATGTTATTCGGTATTTCAGTTTTTATTAAATAGAAGAAGGGGAAATATTCCTGCCCCATGGACTCTTGTCAACTTACCAGTTGTGTATACCTGTGTTGTTTACCGGCAAGAAAATATAGAGAGGCCAAAAAGATGGTACTTATGCGGTAGGATTTAATTTGATTTAGAAATGGGCTTACTTCATGAAAGGACATGTGGATGGGGTATTATATTTCCGGACACTATAAAAAAGGAGTTTCACATAACCATAAAAATGGGATTTTTGAAAGTGCAATAAAACGGTATCAGAATTGAAAAAATTGTTCTTCAAAGCTCTAAATATGTGGGAAATGTGCATTGGCGAAGCTGGTCTGACAAAAAGAAATTCTCTTTTCTTTGCATCCCTTATACTGATAACCTTATCCTCAATCAACTGTGTAAATGTATTTGATTATCCGAAAATAATTCAAGTAACGGGTATTGTGACTTATCAATCTGATGGCTCACCCGTAGACAGAGCATTAGTACACATGTGGCAGTATGATTTTGGGGATGACATAAACGAAATAGGTTTTCAACCTTATATGCATACCGTGGCAAGAACCTGGACCAATGAAGATGGTGAATATAAAATCATACACTCCCTCAAGGATCCTGAGCACTGTTGTGGTGATATTTTTTCTAATATCCACGCATATAAATTCGGATATTTGCACAACGATTGGCTTAATGTAAAAGTCTATTGTACTGAAGAACTACAAAACATCCATTTTCAGCTTTTTGAAATTGATTAACTCTGATGATAAATTCAAATTAAGCCGAATACTCTGATCCGGTTATGCTATTGGTTTAGCATGAACCGCAAATTTATTATCCTGCTCAATTTACCAATATCAGCTAAAGTCTAAAAATACTGGACTCCTTCTATCCCCGGTCTAAAGATCAGTCTTAAATGATTTAGATATAACAACATGTGTTCATAATTGGGTTTTTGTGAAATAAAACAGACTTTGTAACGCCTTCTTGATGGTGCGGCTCAAGGGCTGAGAAGAGGTTTCAGTGTCTATTTTAATAATTTTAAATGGAGATAGGCCCGGGATTTGGTTCTCATGAGTGAATTTTTAGAAAATTCACCCCCCGCTTGTCTTTTCCAAATCCTTAGAACTAAACAAATTATATTGCCGGCCGATATATAAGGGGGTACCAGAAAAAGGGATAAATCACCATGATAAAAATACTTTTAATTATATTCTCAATTACCATAATTTGTTTGATACTGCCTTTCGAATCTTTCTCACAATCCGGCACCTGGCATGCAGAGATCACCCTTCGTCCCAGAATGCTGTTTACCGATGCAGATACCACCTTCATTATCGATAGAATTACCGCTGATATGCTGTTTCATGATTTATTCAAAGATATCTACAGTACTGTTTCACAGGTACCCGGCAGTCGCTTTACAAGAGCGCAAATTACCAAAAATGCCGCCTTTCTTTATGCCTTAAATCGAAAACCCTCAGGCAATACCATAATTCCGCTCACCGCCCAGGAGCGGGATTCCTTAAAAAAGAAGGTATTCGACGGTTTTAGAAATGCAGATATCAGTGTCAGTTCATTTTTAAATTTTAATGAATGGCAATATCGAGCCAGAGAAATTATAGCATACTGTGAGGCACATGATTTATTAGCGGGGGCAAATGTTCATCCTGATACACTCTGGCAAAATGGCGCTGATCGCATTCACGAATTCGTTGGAAATTTATATACCGGTGCCAGTAATCCCTTATTTCATCAAAATGCGCGGTATAGCAACTAACGTATCATTTACAGCGCAGCGCTTGTAGCCGGGGCAATCACCTTTAATGATATTGCTTTGACAGATGCTAACCGCCAGCCAATCGACTGGGTCAATCTGGGAATGTTTAATATTGATAAAACTCTGTGGGATAATCAGAGTATTCCCCAAGTGGAGGCCGGATACTCAGAGGGTACCTATTATCTCACATATGCAATGAAGTATGCCATACCGGTCTTTAAAGCACTTAAAAATTTTCTGGGTCGAAACGTTCGCAACCCGTGGTTTGATCCCAAATATAAGATACTGTTTGATTCAATAAGTAAGCTGAAACTGCCCGATGGGAAATTAACACCTGTTGAGGATTCTTATTTGAATGCCATGTTCCCTGAACTGGGTATCATGGGCGGCATTCCCTCTAATCCGTATTATTACGCCTGGCCATTAAGTTCTGCAAATAAGAATTTGCTCAGCGGTCAATTATCGGAAATCTATGATATTCGTGCTGATTACATATGCAATGCAGTCGATTTCACTAATCCACCGGCTGATTGGCAGCCCACCCAATTTTTACCTGAAGCCGGAAGTATTGGCATGCGCAGTTCCTGGGATTCTTCAGCGACTTACATGCATCTATCCGGTAAACACGGAACGGCTCGACATGCAAATTCATCTCTGCCAAGCGGGCACAATCACGCCGATGAGACATCATTTATTATCTTTGCCGGTGGAGAACTCCTGGCCCTTCATCCCGGCTACTATGATTATGATCATAGTGTCGAAATAAAATGGAGGGATCATCATAATCTGATTTTAGTTGATGATCAGGGACCGGACAGTGCCCTTTATATTAATACGACCGAGCAATATGTTTATGGTGTTGACGCTTTTATCAAAAATTCCTTCTCTCATCCGGAAACTGATTTCGCAGAAATTTTCACACGCTATCAAAAGACCGATTTTCGCCGCAGCGTATTATTTCCCAGGAGGAGTTATTTTATTTTGACTGACCATGTAAAAAGCAACACCACCAGAAAATTCACCTTCCAGTTACACGGAAACGGGCTTGACAGCAATGCAACCTATCTGCCTGATTTTCAAAACAAAGAAACGAAATGGCTTGCCGGAAATATGATTTTAAAAGCCAAAGTGATCGCCCAAGACGGATCCGAAACTTTTTCAACCGTTAACAGAAAACATGCACCACGTTATCAAGTCTGGGAATACCATTCATCATTATATGTTGACAAAAATGCCTCTGATACGAAATTTCTATCGGTTCTTTATCCATATAAAGCTAACGAACCTGAGCCGGTAATATCTGAAGTTTCTGTTACTAATGGAACAGGTATGGTCATCGAATCAACTGAACACCGGGATTTTGTGGGAATAAAGAAAGATTCCGGGATCATACAGTTTGCAGACAGTCTATTCAAAGAAATACCGATTGCGACAGATGGAAGATTGTTATGCAGTCTTCATTCCATCTGGAATCCCTATCCATATTCTCTCTTTTTTCAGGAAGGTAACTATTTATCAGTAAATAGTGACACGCTTATTTCAGCAAATGATACTGTTTCAGTTTATGCTCAATTCGATTCACTCAGAATACTTGCCAGTGTTTTAAATAAAAACAGTCTGCCTAACTCAATTTTTTTGAAAACAATGTTGATTCCTCAAAGCGTGCAGGGTTCAAATATTACTGACTGGGCATTAATTGGTGATCACGTGCAAATAGATTTTGATAGCTCATATTGTGAATTTTTAATTATTTTTTCTTCTGACAGCATCGTAACTGATCTGACAAATCCTGATCATAGTGCGCCAGATCGCTTTCAGTTATATCAAAACTACCCCAATCCTTTCAATCCGGGTACAACTATTGAGTTTGATCTGCCGAAAACAAGTAATGTTACTCTAAAAATATTCAATATACTCGGAGAGGATGTGGTAACTCTCGTTTCAGATCGGCTGGCTGCCGGTTCATATTCGTATGAGTGGTCCCGGCCCGCCGGGATTGCCAGCGGTGTGTATCTGTACAAGCTGGAAACAGCCGGATATGTAAAGATCCGAAAAATGGTCCTCCTGAAATAGCGTTGAGCAAAGTGCATGGGGAATAGCGTTCTGGTTTTAGAGTCGCTGATTTCGCCTTTCTCTGTGCACCTTGCTTTTTTAAGGAAGATGATATAAATGTGATAACATAACACGTGGCACAGAGCAACAATTAAGGCTAAAGGAAAAAGACTCAAGAATAAAGACAAAAGGATTTATGATCGAGGATCGAGTCTCCAGGACCGAAGATAAAGAAACGACGATACAATATTATTTTTTTTGAATAAAACTAAAATTCCCATCATTATCTTGCCCGCGATCATTATTAGTGTTTAACCGGTCTGTTCCAAAATCCAAAATTATTTTATCTTTCCGTACTGTTCTTACTTGCATTCAAAAATATTTTCATCCAATTTTATGCAACTTCATAAATCAGGGAATCTATCATGAAGATTTACACCTTTCTTATTTTGTGCATCATCATTTATATAACGATATTCCATCATCCAATAACCGCCCAGGCTTCCGATACTTTAAAAATACTCACTTTTAACATTTACGGGGCACCCGATAGCGATTGGGAGATCCGTGAGCACATGATTCTGGAAGAGCTGGCCATCCTGCAGCCGGACTTTATCGGATTCCAGGAAATCGTACAGAATCCCGCTGCGGGTGTCGGACCTGACAACCGGGCTAAAGTGCTTGCTGACTCACTTTATTACCGGACCGGTTTGCGTTACGATTTTCGTTTCGCTTATACTCATTTTTCATGGGGGCAATTCGATGAGGGGATCGCTATTCTGAGCCGGCATCTCATTCTTGACAGCGACTTTCTCGATCTGCCTCCCGGACTTTTTGCCCGCAAGGTTCTGTGGTGCCGGATTCTTTCTCCGGCCGGTATCATCAATTTTTTTGACACCCACCTCTCTTTCGGAGATCAGGAGCCGGTTCGCATCCAGCAAGTTCAAGCCATGAAGCCGTTTGTCGAAACAAAAGACAATGATCATGTGGCAGTAGCCAATATAATATGCGGAGATTTTAACGCTATACCCGGTTCACCACCTATCCTGTTGATGACCCTCCCCGATACCAATGGTACGGTTTACCTGGATAGCTGGGAAGAAGCTAATCCCGGCCAGCCGGGTTACACTGTCCCCTCAAACAATCCGGACGCCCGTATCGATTATATATTTTTGAAGGGTGGGGAATATGTTGAAATCATCAGTTCGGATCGGGTCCTGAATCAACCCAATGCCAATAATATTTATCCTTCTGACCACATCGGGGTGTTCAGCAAAATCGCCACCGGGGTACATTCGGTCGGTCTGAATATCCTGTCTCCCCAAGCCGGGCAGGTTGTCTCGGGACAAACCAATATCTCCTGGTCAATGAATTCCCAGGCTGAGCCGGTCTTCATCTACATCTATTTAAGTAATGATTGTGGTCAGAGCTGGTGGGAGGAATGGTCCGGCCCCGGTGGCAGCAATACCTACAGCTGGAATACCAACCTGGTGCCCGACGGAACCCGCTATATGCTGCAGATCGCTGCCCGGGGAGATACCAGCTATGGGCTGGCAAAGACCAGCGGACGATTCACAGTCAATAATCCCGGCAATGTGCCACCGGAAATCGAGTTATTCTCACCCCGTGGTGGTGAAAGCTGGAGCGGCATCAATGCCGTGCGATGGTTTGCAGCGGATGCAGATGGGGATCCGCTCACGATTTCGCTAGACATTTCCACTGATGACGGCAGAAGCTGGGAGTTGCTGGCACCCAATCTGCCCGGCGACAGTTTATACCTCTGGAATACACCGCAATTTCCCAACTCACCCTTTTATCGATTGAGGTTAAGAGCGAATGATGGAATCCATGAGGTGGCTGATACCTCCAATATTTTTGAGGTATTAAATCCCCGCACCCTCTTGCCCAGTTCAATATTTCAACACCAGGCTGGCACTGCTTCTGCTATCCTGAATGCCCTGGTGGTTAATCCAACTCAAATAACCGGACACCAGTATCGCATCACGTTCAATGACACGCTATTACCCGCAAAAACTTATAATGTAGAGGATATGAACACCGGTATGACGGTGGTGTCAAATGCCACCCAGCTGAATGGTCTTACTGAAGGTCCCTATTTCGATGGTCTGCGCCTGTTAATCCGGGATTTCGATCCGGCAGAGGTAAATCAGGACAGCAGTCACTGGCTCACTGGCAGCTCAACCCTGGAGATCAACATATTTTTACCCTCCATAAATATTGGCGGTACCATTTACCAGGGATTTGCCAATCCAACTGATTACACTATCACCGTCTTCGATCAGTATGTGGACACTTCCAGTACTGCCTTTGGTGCCCCGGCCATCCCCATGAAATTCACCGTCTGGAACGAAACTGAGAACCGGCGCTCAGAAATTATCTATGACGATCAAGGCAGCAACGGTTCCATTTCAAGGTTTGATGTCATCTATATACTGGAGCCCGACAGCGTGGGTCAACCCCGATTGGTCTGGGCGATCAACTTTGGCGGACCGCCCAGCGTAACCGCTCCACTGCCCGGGGATATCTATCGTTTATCCACCTTCAAACCGCTCACTTATCAGGATATTTATACTTTTAATGCTGCAGTTTTCATCGGAGAAGCCTGGGCACAACACAATGGGTTTAGATTATATCAAAACTATCCCAACCCTTTTAATCCTGTGACCACCATCGAATTTGATCTCCCCAATGCCGGTAAGGTAACTCTGAAAATATTCAATATCCTGGGGGAGGAGGTTGCTACCATACATTCCGGGAAACTGCCATCCGGTCATCATTCTTTTAAATGGGATGCTACCGGAATGGCAAGTGGAGTATATTTGTACCGCTTGGAGACAGGGATATACTTGGTTACAAAAAAACTGATTTTAATGCGCTAAGATAATAATAGGCGCACTTAAAAATTTGAGCCTCTCAAAAATCCACATCGATGTTATTCAATTTTTCCATGTTTTACCTTTAATATCATAATATATGCAATATTTGACGTGCTGTTAAGGATGATATAAAGTAAATTTTTCCATATATTGAAAACCTTAGGCTGCAATACTTAGGAGGAACCATTGAATAAGAGCATAAAGCGAGTTTTGTTCTGGACTCCGAGGATTATGTGCGTTCTTTTCGCAATGTTTTTGAGTCTGTTTGCCTTAGACGTATTCAGTGAAGGTTATGACTTTTGGCAAACAATTCTTGCTCTACTAATCCATCTAGTTCCAGTATACATTGTTGTCATCATATTAGCCATAGCATGGCGTTGGGAGTGGGTTGGAGCGATCCTGTTCATCGCTTTGGCGTTATTCTATCTAGTGTCATGTCATGCTTGTAATGTCGTATAATATTCTGTATATTGTCTCATCACACATAATGGGTGAGGCTGAAATGAAAAAATACAAAGTGACTTTAACCAGGGATGAGCGGGACCATTTATTTTCAATGACTCAAAAGGGGAAGCATAAATCACAACAGATTTTAAATGCCCTCATTCTGTTGAATTCTGATGAGGGCGAATACCAACCAAAGCGAATCAAGAATGAGGACATTTCCAAAGTCCTACAGATTAGCATGAAAAAGATTGACCGTGTCAAGAAGCGTTTTGTGGAAGAGGGATTTGAAATGGCATTAAATGGACACAAAGCCGAGCGGATTTATGACCGAAAAGCTGATGGTGATTTTGAAGCGCATTTAATTGCGTTAAGTTGCAGTGAACCCCCAGAGGGTTTTGCCAGATGGTCCCTTCGATTATTGGCAGATAAGATGGTTGAGCTCAAATATATTGACGATATATCGCACGAGACGGTACGTCGTGTCCTAAAAAAAACGAAATTAAACCCTGGCGCAAACAAGGCTGGATAATTCCTCCCACACAGAGTGGTGATTTTGTTGCTCACATGGAGAGAGTGCTTGATATTTATAAAAGGCCCTATCATCAGGATTATCCGGTGGTCTGTATGGATGAGACACCTAAACAACTGATCAAAGAGACCCGGCAGCCGATCGGTGCGTGTCCGGGCCGTTTGGCGAAATATGATTATGAGTATGAGCGCCGTGGAGTGTGTAATATTTTTTTAGCCAGTGAACCGTTAGTAGGTACCAGAATAGTAAAAATAACCGATCGAAAGACCAAACAGGATTGGGCCTGTTTCCTCAAAGATGTAGCAGAAAAATACAGCCATACCCAGAAAATAATATTGGTATTGGACAATTATAATACCCATAAACCGGGATCTTTTTATGAGACATTCTCACCGGAAGAGGCCAAAAGGCTATGGGATCGATTTCATTTTGTATATACACCAAAACATGGGAGTTGGTTGAATATGGCGGAGATAGAGTTGAACGTTTTACTGGGCCAATGTTTGAAGAGACGAATTGATAATGTCTCCACTGTAAAAAATGAATGTTTAGCATGGGAGAGAAATCGAAATAATTCTAATGCAAAAATCAATTGGCAATTTACCACCACTGATGCTCGTATAAAACTCACAAGACTATATCCGACGTTACAGACTTGACATGACACTAGGTACAACTGCATTTCCTTTAATAGTTTTCGTCAAGTCTTTACGAACAACTTTTCCCTCAAAATATTTTGTGATTTTCTCTTGTAAGTTCATTAGAAATCAGTCTCGATTAATGTCTTATTAATTACTTTTTGTTTAAAAAGTGGATTCAATTTATCCTTATCATCTTGCTTATCAAATATTTGTAGATAACAAATTGCAATTCGACCGGCTTTGTTACTTAGATTTAATATTACTTCTTTTGTTCGACCCGTTGGTGTTTCAGAGGTAGAGTCAAGTTCAAGATCGGTTTCATTGGAAATTAGTTGACTGGAAGAATCATATAATCCAATTAATATAGATCTCGCTTTAATTGATTTACCAATGGGATCATTCTGTAAAATCCTTAATTTGATTGCCCCTGATAAAATTAATAATTCCTTGTTCAGGATAGAAAAATCTACTTTTTGTGAGACCTCTTCGCGTTTCCTGGTACTTTCAAGAACCGGTACGATTATTTCCTGTAGAGTAGCCCCACCGTGTACAAAATGAACTCCACTGCCTTGACGTTTGAAACGGTTTATCGCTTTAGGGATCAATACTTGCGCATCTGAGTCAACATTGGATACATCTTTTAGGTTAAACTTATATGAACTCGTATTTCCACTATTTTTAATAATACAGAAACGATTATGAGCTAAAACAATTTCATTCTCCTTGGGAAGATTTTCATACATAGCCTCGGGAAGCTTTCTTTGATTATATATGAAACCATGATCGGCAGTCACAAGTACCCTTGATACATTCCAGGAAGAGTGGATTTTCTTAATAATAATTTTTAGATCTTCAATAGCCCGATCTACTGCTGTATAAACATCGGTCTCGGTTTTTCGGTCATCACCAATGGCATCAATGACATTGTGATAAATGTAGACCAATTTGCTTTTAAATAATTCACGGGCATCGGCTTGATCGATCTTCTCCAGTTCAGAATACTGTATAGCTCTAGAATCTTTTTCAAATAATTGAAGTATTTTTTGACGGTTTATTAACCCCTCTGTTGATATGTTTTCTATAAAAAATTCATTTCCTTTTAGATTGATACCCTTATTGGGTAATAAATTTGCCATACCAAAACTTGTGTTTGATGGTAGCGCAGTTACCATATAAGATATCATCACTTGACTTTTAGAATCGGAATGTATCTCATCCATCAGTTGAGAAGCAGCTTCATATCTCAATGCATCTGAAATAATCACAACTGTTTTCTGATCTGACTTCCTGATAAACTTTTCATAAAAATTATATTGTTTGTCTATTTTAAATGTTTTTAAATGAAATGATCGTTCTTGTAAACATTTGAGCCATTGGATGCTTAATTCCTTTAGATAGTCTTCATATGTCTGATGTAGTTTATCCTTAAATTCTTCGAGGGAAAATCCATCAGGGAAATCATATCCGTCTAACTTTTTGAGAAGTAAAGACGCTTTTCTATGGTGATAATCTATCTTTCCATATTTATTTGCATAGTTTTCAACATACTCCTCCGGTTTATTCAATATAAAAGAAGTAATTGAATTTATCTGTTTATAAAAATTGGCAGTATGAAAAAAAAGCTCTATTATTCTATTCAATTCTTCCTTCCGACCATTTCTGTTGACTAAATTTTGCAAGAGTTTACTAGCTTGTTCTGGTTGGTGGTCAATAATGGATATTATTTTCTCAAAAATTTGAAATGCTAATTTATTCGTATAGAAACCATATTCTCTATCATACCCATAAATTTTTAAAATTTTCTCTTCTTTTACATCTCCCCCCAGCTTATTAAAAACAAGATCAATTGATTCTGCTAATATATTATTTTGCCAATCAAGGAGAAACGATTGCATTCTGTTAACAATATTGGGTTTATCAATCTTTAATTTCTGATATGGGTCTTCCTCGCTCAATTGAGTTATTTCCGATGTCAGCAGATTATATTTCAATTTTCTGACAGCTGAGGCGATTTGGTCGGAATTTAAATCAGAAACTGAAAAATCAAAAAATTGATTAAACCAACCTTTGACACGTTCTTCCGCCTCAATTTTTTTTAATCTTTGATTGAAGAGAGATAATTCGAGGGCGTTTTCAGGCAATGCTAAACAAAATATTTTCGCTAAACATAGGGTAGAATCCACTGACTGATTTAAATCTAAATAATAACTGATTAATCCCTGAACAATGGTTCTTTCTTCAAACTGAGTTGGATTTAGAATTTTACTCAACACCCGTTGGACTTTTTTCAGTTTAAGTTCTTTGATGTATTTTTTAACCAAATTGCGCTGAAAAGACTGAAGTCCATAGTCTTCCATAAAATCAGCCACATCATCGATCAGCAATTCTCGATTAGCTTTGAGGATGTCCAATAATGCAAATTTTTCGGGTTTGGAATGTGGAAAGTAAATAAATGCTTTTTTTTCTGGTAGAATAAATTCAAGCTGATATTTAATTTTAAAAAATCCCTGATCTGCAATAATTAATTCTATAGTAGGTAGTTCCCAGTTTTTAATGTCTTCAGAATAATCTTTGCTTGAATCGAAAAAAAACAAGACTTTTAAATTATGATGCTTTGAGAAAATAGTTTTTACTTTATCTTGGATCATATTTAATATAATTTTTAATACGTAAACTTTTCTTGCTTTTTGTCGTTTATATAGTTATAATTTTATAGCTCATTTACCACGTGTAAAAGGAGTAACGATACCGTCCTTCGGGGCGGTATTTGTATTTAAAACGGATTTGACAAATACATTTGGTATTCTTTTTGAAATTTGCGCTTTCTATGATTTTCTTCAACGGGATATGTTGTCCACAAGATATGATAGTTTTTTCGTTCGTCTAAAATTACAACATACTCATAGTTTTCAAGCCACAGGCAAACTCTAATATTCCTTTTTCTTTTATTTTTCCATATTTTTATTTCTGGTTCGGCAGAGTTTTCAATAATCGGTTTAGGCCAACCAATTCTTTCACATCGTCTTAAATCAGGAATTCTATCTTCCTCTTTTGGACCCTCTGAAATTATATGCCAAAAGTCAATCTCTTTGCCCTCTATTTTTTGATGCTGTTTTAATCGAATTTTTCTTCCCTGATAAGAAGGGCGATTAGTTATAAAATCTCTCTTAAAAATTTTATATATTTCAGTTAAATATATATCCCATACACCACCATAATCATGCAAATAAACCAGAGCAGGGAGCCATTTTAAATTCATATTTTTTGGACCTCTCTTGCTTGCCATCTGAATAGGTTGAATTTTTCTTCTTTTAGGAGGGTGCTTTGTATAAGATTATATCCAGATATTTGTTTTATGAAATTTATGAGTTCGACTTTGGCTTTGCTACTTACAAGACCTCTATTTGTATAAGATACAGCACCTATTAATAAATCTGCTAATTGAACTATTTCAACTTCTTCTGAACGTATCAATTGAATATTTTCAATAATCTCTCGAGAGAAATCATACATATTATTACATAATACGTCATGCAAGGTGTTTATTTTCTGAGTACCTTGTGTATCCTTAATATCAAGATAAATTTTGTATTTACCATCTGGTGCAAGAATAACTTTAAGCAAATCAAAATACATCTTATAGTACCACGCATCATGGTCATGAGCGAATGTAGAATGATTTAATATTGTCTTATCGGGAACTATTAAAGCCCTAAAATTTAGATTCTCGTTTCTGAAAAAATATTCAACTAAAGCTTTATAGAAGTCTAATTTTGCTGGAGATACTTTTGTCCATTTTATTTCAAATTTTTGACTCAAACCAAAGTCAAGTTTTATTTTTCGTAGCTCTCTAAATACTAAATCTTTTTGCCTACGTGGACACCAAATTGCTCCTAAAACCATTGCAATTTGGTGATCATTTTCTAAATGACAAGACTCATCGCAGTATATGTTGAATTCTCTCTTCATTTAATATTCCAATTAGTTATATTTCTACCACAATCCCCTTAAATTTAGCATGGTTTACCGTTACTCCATCATCCAGGTCGAATTCAATCTGTCTGTCAGCATAATCCTTCACCAGTCTATCATATTCTCGGCATTCTATTTGGGCTTTCCGTAGATCATCGAGTCTCTTTACCTCATTTCTGGATAATGATGCCTCATTTTTTTCTAGCTTCTGGATTTGCTCATTTAAATAATTCAAATATTTTAATAAATAATTATTTCTGATTTTCTGAACCGTAAAGCGGTTCATACGATGCATATAAACCAGCACCTGGAATGTTTTATTTGGTGAGGCAAATAACCAGTAAATCGGCTTTTTCTTATACATTTTCTTATGAAAATCCCAGAATTTACTGACCATAAACTTCTCCATATCCATACCCAAGGCCTCATTAATAAAATTGAGATTTTCGGTCAAGGTCTCCTCGCCCCATAGGATCAGCACAAAATCTTTTACCCGAATCACAATATCATCTGAAAATGGACTATCAGAGCCCATCATGGGAATGATAGCGTCTTCATCTATTTCGACTTTCTGACCTTTATAAACATACGATGATATCTCTTCGGATGTGGGATCTGGATGAGCAATATTTACCCAGGGTTTATCCAGACGGTAGCGTCCCATAATGCAACCTGTGGCATAAGAAAGAAATTGTGATATGATAACATCAGTTTTTAATGGTAATTCAATTGATTCTTTACCATTCTTATGAAAAACTTCCTCAATTTCGCCAAATCCGTCATAATCTAATAAATCATCAAGGATAGTAATGTCCTTTAAATGCACGTCTGGTTTTAATTCATTTTCTAAATTATAAATTCTGATAAAAATTTGATTTAATTCTTTTTCATTATTTAGAAGTTTGAAGAAATTATTATGTGTTTTTATTTTTAATTTATTAAACGAATTTCGAATTGAAAAATTTGAATCAATTAACATGTGACTTTTAAAATCCCAAGAGATTTCAGTCGAATCCCAATCATTTTTCGCAATCATTATACAATTTTCTGAAATTGCATCAACACTATTTTTTTCCTGTGTCAAATTTCTAAAAGGCAGCATCCTAATATTGCCAACATTAAAATCCATTGTGGCGCTGAAAAATTGAAATATTTCATTGGCTACTTTAGAATTCAAAAAACTTAATACAGTCAATTTATCTTTAGTCCTAGGAAATGCGCAAGCCCCTTTAGCACTAAAGGTGAAGCCCTTGGGTGAAAGTCTGGCACCAAATGAACCGGATGAAAGGGAAGACCATGTAATACCCTCCCTAAAATATAAATGTCTTGATGGAAGTCTATTTCCCAATTTTAAAAGCAAATTATAATTATGTTTATCAAATGCAACTAAAAATTCATTGTTTCCAAACCATTTTCTAAATTTTCCTCCTTTATTATATGGAAACCACTTTTTACCGGAAAGATGAGCCTCAAGAGTATTTTGAGCATTAAGTTTAATTTTATTAAAATCTACTTCGAACCAATATCTTAAGAATCTTTCATTATCTCCTGTTTGAAATCCTTGACGTATTGGCGCAATACTTTCTAAAATATGACTTCCATTAAAAGATTTTAATAGAGTTTCACTCACCCAATAAGCAATTGGAACACCAGGTATTTTTTCAAAATCAGATTGTTTAAGGTGGCGGTAATGGTGTTCTTTCGCAATAAACTTTTTTTCTTTTTCTGCACTAGATTTATAATCAACGAGACGGAAATAATCTCCTCTATAGTCTTTTCCTTTTTCCTTTTTAAGAACGAAAGATGTGGATTGAACCACCTCACCACTTAATTCGTCAAATACTCTAGGACCTAAATGAAGCATACTTTTAATGATATAATTTGCGATAGACTTTTTTCTTAAATCCTCAAATGAACTTAAAAACATCCAGGAATGCTGATTTATCATTCCTATTAGGCCATTGTTTATATTAAATGCATTGCAGACCTCCATAAATACAGCTAATAGATCGGCTTTACCCATCGGATAATTGGCTTTAACATATTTACTTAAATCTGCATTCATGCTTTTTCCACCCATATAAGGCGGATTGGTTACCACCGCATGAAATCGATCGGACAATAATAGCAATGGATCGATAAATGGGTAGATTATTGTAATAAATGACTGCCAGGCCAGATCCAGTTGACCTTGGAGTTGTTGTTCTTTTAAAGTCACTAATCGCCCACCAATATAGTCATGAGCTGTCCTACTTAAATCTAATTTTAAAGCAGACCCTATATTCTGGGCCTGCTGCATTTCCTTTAAAGCGATTTCCAGCTCCTCGGTATATTGCTTACCTTCCTCGCCTAAAAAATCATAGATATCCTGTCTTGAAAAATCGCGCGGCTCCGGCATGAAATAAACATTGGGCTTTAGGTCTCTGCTTAAAATATCCGGATCATACTCTGTTGCTTTAAGTAACAATGCAAAATTCGCCAATTGCACTGCCCTTTTGCAGATATCCAGTCCAAACAGGTTGTTTTTTAAAATCTGTTCCACCGCATTTCGGGGGGTGTAGCCCTCCTCCTTATACATCTCCAGCAGCAGGTCAAATGCCACCAATAAAAAGTGCCCTGATCCTACTGCCGGATCTAGCACTTTCAGTTCACTGACCTCTTTTATGATGGGTTCATCGGCCTGTGGATTTTTTTCCGATGGTTCTACCAGATATTTCATTTTTTCTCGGATGGGGCTGCATGGGTGTAGATCCAGCCAGATGCGTCCCACGGTATTTTCCACCAAGTATTTTACAATCCATTTGGGCGTAAATATCTGGGTCGCTGCTGGTATATCCTCTGCACGGGCTTTCTTGTTCTTCTTAAAACCTGCAAATACCTCATCTTTTTTATCGGATATATAAAACTGATACAACCAGCCAATGAGTTCAAGTTCTTTATAGTCATCACCCGTGATTGCATCTGTAGTATTAATAAAGTTAATGATACCATCATTGCTTAATAAATTTGAAGGTAATAATAATTCAGTGTAGTCATCAATAGAACCAAAAACGTTGTTCAGTAAATTATTTCCTCTACAGTAATTAATCAGTAAAACAGCGAAAGCGGACTCATCATCGGGGGAAATTAAGTAACGAATTAATTTTTCCTTATCCTTACCCACTAAATATTCTATTTTGCTTTTGCGGGCATCATACAAAATCTGGGGTTCTGTTAAATTTTCTGACACATAGGATACCACAGGAGAAACATAATTATTCTTCTCTAAAATTTTTATAGCAATCAAACGATTGAACCAGGTGTAAGCTGCCTCTTCGATGATGTCCTGGGCGGTATGATGGTGGATGGCTTGTTTCAGGGCTTCCCATTTTTTCGGGACGTCTGGATCATCGAAGACTTCCCCTCTGAATACATATCCACCCTTTGTGGACTTTAGTTCTTCAAGAATATTACCGTTTTCATCAAAACCCCAGTATATCAGTCGGTTTTGGACACCCTGCAGCAAGAGCTTGCGGGCACGTTTGGCAAAGGATTTCAGTTTATTGGTATTCATGCCAAGGCATTTTTCCTATTGATCATTTATAGCACAGAAGGCTATTCAATGATAATGATCTTATTCTCTCTTAATTTTTTTAATAGAGATTTATGTAGTCTCTCAATATAGGACTTTAAATCGTCTTCAGTTTCTATTTGCTCAGAAGAAACTTTATATACCTCAGTCTTCTTACTGCTTTGTTCACGCTTTATTTTTTCTTCAATGATTTTTTTCAACTTCTCCACTTTGTAATTTCCCGCTTCAGATAGAATCAGTTTCAAATGATCAATATTCGGTGTTTTATTAATGTCACTCAATTTTGCGGAAGAATCATATATTCCTTTGATGTCCTTAACACCATTTTCTTTGGCCTTTTTGTTAAGCTCTTCAAATACTCCTGTATACTTTGCTACTGTACTTTTTTTAAGACTGTCAAATTGCTTTTTTAGAATATCCTGTACCCTCCGTTTCTGAATTCTTGACTCAGCGTTGAGGTTTTATTACACTACAGGGTTAATCAGTGGAAAAGGGATGGCGTAGGGAGCCCGTAGGGCGACCGGAGCCAGACCTTTTCC
>Ga0315555_1001045_pt1 | contig 20122 bp, 15 predicted proteins | sample SalMarSW160380MG_FD_202113 | JGI IMG/M metagenome (GOLD analysis project Ga0315555, IMG submission 202113) | Salt marsh sediment microbial communities from the Plum Island Ecosystem LTER, Massachusetts, United States - Salt Marsh Sediment SW1603-80 ... | reverse complement strand
TGGGCATGTACCACCAGCGTATCGAGTACCCTCAGAACAAGGTCGTGGAAGGCGAGACCCGTCGCAAGCGCCGCAAGCGCCACAGGGAGGAAGCCCCGGCCAATGGGGGAGCGGACCATTGAGATCCTGGCGGTGGACACGGAGCGATGAGCGCTGACCGGATCGGCGACCCGCTGGTCGGCGAACTCGGCGCGGCCGAGGCGGACGCCGGAGCCTCGGTGACCCCGGCCCTCGACGAAGAGAGCGCCACCCATTCCATCTACCTGCCGCCCTATCGGATCGACATCACCGTTCGTTGCCGGGCTCCCGTGCCCGTGTCTCGCCGCCGGCTTGCGGCCGCGACGAGGGCCACTCTCGAAGAGGCCGGCGCGCCCGGGCCCTCGTCGATCGCCCTGGTGCTGTCGGACGACGCCGACCTGGCCCAGCTGAACGCGGTCCACATGGGTGAGGACGGACCGACTGACGTGCTGTCGTTCCCGTTCTTCCCGCCGGAGGCTTTCCCGCCGCACGAGAGCGCTTCTGCGGCCGCACGCAACCACGGCGTCGCCGCTGCCCTCAAGCAGGCTTTCGCCCTGCCACCGGGACTGCGGGCCCACCTGGGCGACGTCGTGGTGTCGGTGGAACGCGCCGCGGCCCAGGCGAAGAACGGGCAGGGCGGCCAGACTGGTGACGTACGCTGGACGGTGGTCGAGGAGATGCTGCTGCTGACCGTCCACGGCACCCTGCACGTATGCGGCTGGGATCACGCCGAACCTGTCGAAGAGGCAGCCATGCGGGCGCTGGAACGGAAGATCATGGCCGGCCTGTCCGAGGGCGACTGCAAGGACGACGCGGAGGCGACCGGGTCGGCCGGCTAGCGCGAGATGCCCGAGTCAAGGTGCCGTCTGCGGACGACGTTCGGCCGCTGCGTCAGGCGCCCTGATACCATCCCTTCGGGCCCCCAGGTTCGCTGGATCAGGCCCTAGTTGGCGTGCATGGCGAGCGTGGTGCAGCGACCGTGAAGATCGTGGTAGGCCTGGGCAATCCGGGCTCGCAGTACTCGAAGACGCGACACAACATCGGCTGGATGGTCCTGGACCGCCTGGCCGACAGGGCCGGCTGGTCCGGGCGCGGCCGGACGCGCGACGCCGCGGCGGTCGTTGCCGGGCGGTATCGCGGCCTGGACCTGGCGCTGGTCAAGCCGCTCACCTACATGAACGAGTCGGGTCTGGCCGTGCGCAAGACGCTGGCTCGTGAGCGCGCCCCGCAGGCCGAGCTGCTGGTGGTGGCAGACGACTTCTCGCTGCCCTTCGGCAAGCTGCGCTTCCGCGAGAGCGGCAGCGCCGGCGGCCACAACGGCCTGAGGTCCATCATCGAGGAGCTCGAGACGGAGAAGTTCAGCCGCTTGCGGGTTGGTATCGGAGACCCGGGGGGGCAGGCCGTGGACCACGTCCTGAGCCAGTTCGGTCCGGGGGAACGGCAGCGGCTGAGCGAGCTGCTGGACGTCGCCGCGGACGCGGTCGAGGCCTGGGCGCGCGAGGGGACGAACAAGGCCGCCAACCACTACAACGCTTTCGAGCTGCGGCCGGATGACGAGCAGCGACTGGCGCCGCCCGGCGAGATCGACGGCCCGCCCGGGCCGGACGGTATCCGGCGCACCCGGACCGGCTGGCGCAAGACGAAGCCGCCCGAGGCGGGCGGGTGAGCTCTCGCCGGGGCCGGCCGCTGCGCCGCCAGATCGAGGCGGCGTTGAGCGGCGAGGCGGATCCGTTGGGCGAGGACGGTCTGGGCCCGCGTGATCGAGTGGAGCCGGGAGCGGCCGAGTCGGCCGGACCCGCCGAGCCGGCGGACGGTGCCGCGGCCGGCGCGGCCGCGGTGCGGCGCGGGAAGCGGGGGAAGGAGCGCCGCGTGGACGAGGCCGTCCGCGAAGCCTACGCAGCCGCCCAGTCTGCGCGAGCCTCGGGCGGCGGCCCATCGGGCGGCGGCCCATCGGGCGGCGGCCCATCGGGCGGCGGCCCATCGGGCGGCGGCCCATCGGCGCGTCGCCTGCCGGACCTGCGAGCCCTGCCGCCGCTTCTCCACGACAGTGGGGCCTTCGCTGCGCTGTGCGAGCGACTTGGAGAATGCGGCGGGGCACTCCCGGCCGGGGGGCGGCACGCCTCGCTGGCGGCGGTGCCCCACGGGGCCAAGACGTTTCTGGCCGCGGCCCTGGTCTCGGGGAGTGGGCCGGCCACGCTCGGAGCCACTCCGGGAGGGCGGCTGTGCTGGGTGGCCCGCGACGCCGAGATCGGCGATCGCGTGGCCGAGGAACTGCAGTCCTGGCTGGGCGATCCGGAGGCCGTGGCGGTCCTGGAGCCTCGCACGGCTCTCGCCTACGAGAGGAGCGAGCTGGTCCGGGACGAGACGGCAGCCCGCGTGGCGGCCCTGGCGAGCTGGCACTCCGGCCGGGCCCGCGTCCTGGTGGCCAGTGTTCAGGCCCTGCTCCAGCACACTCTCGATCCGTCCGAGGTGCCGGCCGAGCCGCGCCGCCTGCGGACCGGGATGCGCATCCGCCAGGAGGAGCTGCTGCGCGACTTGCTCGGCCTGGGCTACGAGCCCGTGCCCGAAGTCGCCGGCCGGGGGGAGTTCGCCCGGCGCGGCGGTCTGGTGGACGTCTTCCCCTCGGCGGCGCCGCTGCCGATCCGCATCGAGCTGTTCGGCGACGAGATCGACAGCCTGCGTGTCTTCGACCCGGCCGACCAGCGCAGCCTCCGCCCCGCCGAGGAAGTGGCCCTGCTCCCCGCCAGTGAGTTCCTGGTGCCCCGGGGTGGCGCCTCGGAGTTCCGCCGCCGGCTCGGCCGCACGGCCCGCCTCCCGGAGCGCCTGGCCGCGGACCTGGATCGGTTCGAGGAGGGCATCCACGCCGGGACCGGCGAGCTGGGCGCGCACTCCGGGCATCTCCACGACATCGGCGCCTCGGCCCGGGCATTGCAGACCGGCGACGCGGCCGAGGTCTGGGCGGCCACGCTGTGCCCCGCCACGGGCCTGGACCATCTTCCGCCGCCGACGCTCCTGATCCTCGATGAGCCGGCCGAGATCGCCGGCGCAGCCGACTTCCTGTGGCGCCAGGCCCAGGAGCGTCGAGACGAGCTGGTGGCCGCCGGAGAGCTGCCGCGAGATTGGCCGGAGGCCTATCTGGGCCCGCGCGAATGGAAGTCGCGCCTGCTTCGGGGCCGCACCCTGGAGTTGACCTGGGAGCCGGAGGCCGCCCCGCCCGCGGGCGGCGGAACGCCGATGGGCGATCTCTTCGGCTGGCACGAGCCCGCCCTGCCGCCCGCCCGGACGGAGCGGCTGACGGCCACGATCGCCGGCTGGACGGCCGAGGGCAGGCGCGTCGTGGTGGCCTCGGACCAGGCGCCGCGCCTGTCCGAGCTGCTGACCGAGCACGGGCTGCCCACGGCCGCCGCCGAGCGCATCGCCGAAGCGCCGGCGCCGGGCACCAGGATCCTCGTCGGCCGGAGCCTCAACGGGGGCTTCGCCGGAGGCCCCGACGGCCTGGTCCTGGTCACCGACCGCGAGCTGTTCGGCGCCGTCCGTGTCCGACGGCCCAAGGCCCTGCGCCGCGTCGTCCCCCGCGACGTCATCGAGAGGCTGGCCACCGGCGATCTGGTCGTCCACGTGGACCATGGCATCGCCCGCTACGAACGGATGCTGCGCCGCGGGCCGGCCGGCGAGGAGCGCGACTACCTGGAGCTGAGCTTCGCCGGCACGGACAAGGTCTTCCTGCCAGTCGAGCAGATCAACCGCATCAGCCGCTACTCGGGCGGTGAGAACCCGCCCCTCTCGCGCCTGGGAGGGAGCGAGTGGGCCCGCACCAAGCAGCGGGTCAAACGCGCCGTCACCGACCTCGCCTCAGAGCTGCTGGAGATCTACGCCGCTCGTGCCGCCGCTCCCGGCTTCGCCTGCCCGGTCGACACGCCCTGGCAGCAGGAGCTCGAGGCGTCCTTCCCGTACGAGGAGACGCTCGACCAGATGCGGGCCACCGCCGAAGTCAAGCTCGACATGGAGGCCGGCCGGCCGATGGACCGTCTGGTCGTGGGCGATGTCGGCTACGGCAAGACCGAGGTCGCGCTCCGCGGGGCCTTCAAGGCCATCCAGGGCGGCAAGCAGGTGGCGGTCCTGGTGCCGACGACCGTGCTGGCGGCCCAGCATTTCGCCACCTTCGGCCAGCGCTTCGCCGCCTTCCCGCTGACGGTCCGCCTGCTCAGCCGTTTCGTGCCCGAGAAGGAGCAGGAGGCGACGGTCCGGGGCCTGGCCGCGGGCGCGGTCGACATCGTCATCGGCACTCATCGCCTGCTGAGCAAGGACGTCGCCTTCAGCGATCTGGGGCTGGTCGTGGTGGACGAGGAGCAGCGATTCGGAGTGGCGGCCAAGGAGCGGCTGAAGAAGCTGCGCCGCGAGGTGGACGTTCTGACTCTCTCGGCCACGCCCATTCCCAGGACCCTCAACCTGGCCCTGGCCGGCGTTCGCGACCTGAGCCTGATCGAGACGCCGCCGGAGGATCGCCTGCCGATCCAGACGCGAGTGGCCGAAGCTTCGACCGGCCTGGTGCGCGACGCCGTTCTGCGCGAGCTCGACCGCGGCGGCCAGGTCTTCTTCGTCCACAACCGGGTCGAGACGATCGAAGCCCAGGCCGATCAGCTGCGCCGGCTCCTGCCCGGGGTGCGCATCGCCGTCGGTCACGGCCAGATGCCGGAGGGCCGTCTGGAGAAGGTGATGCTGGCCTTCGCCGGGGGCGAGACCGACGTCCTGGTCTGCACCACCATCATCGAGTCCGGACTGGACATCCCCAATGCCAACACCATCATCATCGACCGAGCCGACCAGCTCGGCCTGGCCCAGCTCTACCAGCTGCGGGGGCGAGTCGGTCGGTCGAGCCGGCGGGCCTACGCCTACTTGCTCTATCGCCGCCGGGAGCGCCTCTCGGACGTGGCCCGCAAGCGGCTGCAGGCCATCTTCAACGCCTCGGAGTTGGGAGCCGGCTTCCAGATCGCGCTCTCCGACCTGGAGATCCGCGGCGCTGGCAACATCCTGGGCGCGGAGCAGCACGGTCACGTCGCGGCCGTCGGCTTTGACCTGTACACCCGCCTGCTGGCCGAGGCCGTCGAGGAACAGAAGGCCGGCTTCGAAGGCCGGGCTCCTCGCCTCGAGCGCCCGGGCGCTGTAGTCGACCTGCCGGTCGACGCCCACCTGCCGGACGGCTACGTGCCCGAGACGGCTCAGAAGCTGGAGCTGTACCGGCGCCTCGGCCGCGTCCGCGGCGCCGGAGAGCTGGCGGCCTTCCGCCAGGAGCTGGTAGACCGCTACGGCCCGATGCCCCAGCCGGTGCTGAAGCTGCTGGAAGTGGTGGAGCTGCGTCTGGCCGCCGAGACGGCCGGCATCGCCAGCATCTCGCGCGAGGAGGGCGAGCTGGTGGTTCGCTTCGGGACGATCTCGCGCGCGGCCGCCATGCGGGCCCTGGCGCCAATGGGCCGGGAGGTCCGCTTCGGGAGCAACCAGGCCCGGCTGCGCCTGCCCCGCGACGTTGCCAGGGCCTGGGCGGCGGCTCAGGCGGTGGTGGCCAGGCTCGTTCCCGCCGCGGAGGAGCAGCGCCTGGCGCGAGAGAGAGCTGCCGCGGCCCAGTCATCGGCTGCGGGGCCGGGCGCCCGACGACCCGGCTCGGACCCAGGGACCGCGCCGGACCGATAGGCCGTCTTCGCGTACCCTATGGCGGATCGGACGCCACCAGTCCGTAGGCCTTGCCCGATGTTTCCGTCGCATCCTGTGTCACGGCGGACTATGGAGTAGAACCGGGGATGCAGCGAGAGAGCAGCAGAAGAACGGCCGCCTCGGGCGGGAAGGACGGCTTCCGGCCCGACATCGAAGGCCTGCGCGGCGTCGCCGTGCTGCTCGTTGTCATCTTCCATGCCGGTCTTCTTTCGACCGCGGGAAGCCAGCTGCCGGGCGGGTTCATCGGCGTCGATCTGTTCTTCGTCATCTCCGGCTTCCTCATCACCGGCCTGCTGATCCGCGAGCGCGAGAAGAAGGGCCGCATCAGCTTCAGTCGCTTCTACGCCCGCCGGGTACGCCGTATCCTGCCGGCCGCGGCGGTCTGCCTGCTGATCACGATTCCCCTGGCCTACTACTTGATGACGCTGATCGAACGGCCGCCGGCGATGCTGGACGCGGCGTCGGCGGCGCTCTCGTTCGCCAACGTGCGGTTCGCCGTTACGACCGACTACTTCCACCCGGTTAGCTACTCGCCCTTCCTCCACTTCTGGTCGCTGGGCGTGGAGGAGCAGTTCTACTTCGTCTGGCCGGCCCTGCTGGCGGTCGTGGCCTGGCGCACGACCAGGCTGGGGGCCGGGGTGGCCCTGGCCGGGATCGTGGTCGCCTCGTTCCTGCTCAGCCTGAGCTGGACCTACGACAACCCCACCTGGGCCTTCTACATGCTGCCGACTCGCGCCTGGCAGCTCGCCGCCGGCGGCCTGCTGGCCGTAGGGGCCGGTTCTCTCGACTGGCTGCCCAGGCCCGCCAGGAACCTGCTGTCGCAGATGCTCGTGATCGCCGGCTGGTTGGCCCTGGTGGCGCTGATCGTCGACGCCTTCGTCATCGACTCACTTACGGTCCCCTATCCGGGCATGGCAGCGGCCGTGCCGACCCTGGCCGGAGTGCTGCTGATCGCCTCGGGCATGGAGCCCTACGGCCCGGGCCTGGTGCTGGGCCTGATGCCGATCCGCTTCATCGGCAAGATCAGCTACTCGCTCTACCTGTGGCACTGGCCGATGTTGATCCTGGGCGGACTGTACCTGGGCGGCCCGCTGCGCCAGCCGTTGGAGCCGATGCAGGCTTACGCCCTGGCCTTCTTCTCCATCCCCGTGGCGACGGTCAGCTGGGGCCTGGTCGAGGAGCCGTTCCGGCGCGGGTACATCCCGTTGCCCAGGCCCAGCCGGACGGTGGCCGTGGGCCTGGCCGTGATGGTGATCGTGGCCGTCGTGGGCGGCAGCTTCCAGATCAGCGCCCAGAACACGCTGGCCAGCCTGGGCGGCCCGGACATCGCGGTGGTCGACCCGACGGACGCGCCCGGCCCCACTCCGACGCCGACCCCCAGCCCGACCCAGGCGTCTCTGGTGCCGGGCGCGACACCCAGCCCGACGCCGGCCTCGACCCCGGCCCTGACCTTCCCGCCGTCGGGCTCACCGCCCGACACGTATGCCGTCACCAATGCCCTGCGGCCGACGCTGGCCAACGCCCCCGACGACTACGAGAGGCCCTGGAAGGACAACTGCACCGGCTGGACGAGGACGCTCACTCCGAACACCAACAGCCGCTGCACGTACGGCAACAAGGCAGGTGAGTACACGGTCGTCCTGGTCGGCGATTCGCACGGCTCGGCGCTCTTCCCGGCCATCGACGAGGTGGCCAAGGCTCACGGCTGGAAGCTGCTTCCGTACGTGAAGATCGACTGCCCGTTCGTGGACATACCGGTCATCGAGTACAACTCGAAGGTCGAGTACACGCAATGCGCGACCTGGAACGACAACATCCTGGCTAAGCTCAACGCCAATCCCCCGGACCTGATCATCGTCCACATGAGCCGCTGGGTCTACAACGCCAGGAGCGAGGACGGCGGCTACGGCGCCCACGGCCGGGCGATGGCTCGCGAGATGGAGAAGCTGCCCGCCTCCAGCCACGTGGTCATGATCACCGACATCCCGGACCCCTGGAGTTTCAGCGTCCCCGAGTGCCTGTCGGCCTACCTGTCGGACTATCGCAAGTGCAACTACGCCCGCAGCGTCGCGTTCAACTCCTACTACGGCAAGCGCGAGGAAATCGCATCTGAGGAATCCGGCGTGCCGCTGATCGACCTGGCCCAGGCCATCTGTCCCGGCACCGGCACCTGCCCTGTGGTGATGGACGGCATGATCATGTTCCGCGACCAGCATCACCTGACGGCGACCTACGCCGCTTCGCTGGGGCCGGAGATCGACCGCCAGCTGACTGCCCTGCTCAACGCCTGGGCCTCGCCGACGGCTTCACCCTCGTCTCCATAGCGGTTTCGGGGCAGGTCCGCTGCGGTAGACTTCGACTGCCGAGACCAGCCGCGCTCGATCGGAGGACCTGCCCACACATGACAGCCGAGGAACTGCGGGCCAAGATCCGGGAAGTCCCCGACTTCCCCAAGCCGGGCATCCTGTTCTACGACATCACGACCCTGCTCAAGGACGCGGAGGCGTACCGGGACGCTGTCAACCTGATGGTCGAGCCCTACAAGGAGGCCCAGGTCGACATCGTCGTGGGCATGGAGTCGCGCGGCTTCATCTTCAGCGGACCGATCGCCTACCAGCTCCACGCGGGCCTGGTTCCGGTGCGCAAGCTGGGCAAGCTGCCGTCCGAGACGGTCTCGGTGGAATACGCCCTCGAGTACGGCTCCAACACCCTGGAGATCCACAAGGACGCCATCCAGCCCGGCCAGCGGGTCCTGATCGTCGACGATCTGCTGGCCACGGGCGGCACGGTCCGGGGCACGATCGAGCTCGTCGAGCGGCTGCGAGGCACGATCGTCGGCCTGGACTTCCTCGTCGAGCTGACCTTCCTGAAGGGCCGCGAGCGGCTGACCGGCTACGAGGCCGCGAGCGTGGTCCAGTACTGATCGGCAGGCCGAATTCGAGTGATTGATCCCGCGTGCGGGCGGCAGTCGGGCCGCCGCCGAGGCGGCCCGCGATGGTGACGAGCAGGGTCGTCGCCAGGCAGGGCAGCGGGTTGCTTTCCGTCCAGGAGACTTCCGACCGGGCGATGCTGCGGGCCTTCCTGGAGGCGGATCGCCTGTACTCGGCCTATGCCCTGTGCGACCTGGACGACCGCGAGTTTCCCCGCACCCGCTGGGGGGTCGCGACTGTCGCCGGCCGGCCCACGGCGGTAGTCCTGCAGTATGCCGGCTACTCGCCCCAACCGATCTTCGTCATGGGCGACAACGCCGGGATCGGAGCCATCATGACCTCCGTCATCAAGCCCCGGACGGCCTACCTGGCGGCGCTCAAGGAGAATCTGCCGGGAGTCGCGCCCCGCTATCGCATCGACGACGGTCCCGAGATGGTCAGGATGTGGGTCGACCGGGCTCGCTTCCGGCCCGTCGCCGGCCCGGTCCAGCGCCTTCTGCCGGTCGACGTGGGCGAGGTGAACCGGCTCTATCGGCTCGGCTTCGCTTCGTGGCTGCCGGCCAGCGCCATCGCCGACGGGCTCTACTATGGCGTCCGGGTCGGCGGCCAGCTCGTCGCGGCGGCGGGGACACACGTGATCAGCCCCGCGGCCCGGCTGGCGGTCGTGGGCAATGTCATGACCCACGCCGACCATCGCGGGCGGGGCTACGCCACGGCCGCGACCGGCGCCGTTACGGAGGAGCTGCTCCGGTTTTGTGATCAGGTCGTGCTCAACGTTCGGGCGGACAACGCACCGGCCCTGGCCGCGTACCGCCGTCTTGGCTATGAGACCCACCTCCTCTTCGAGGAGCGGCTCATCCACCGCAACACCTCGCTGCTGAAGGAGTGGGCCGGCGCCCTGCGCCAGATGTTCGCTCGGAAGGAGAGTTGACCTCATGAGCGCGCCCGTACCCCGGCCGTCAGGGTTGCCGCCACACGACGTGGCCGATCTCGGTCTGGCCGAGCAGGGGGCCCTGCGCGTCGAATGGGCCGAGCGCGAGATGCCGGTCCTGCGCCTGATCCGCGAACGCTTCGAGCGCGACAAACCGCTCGACGGCCTGCGCCTGGCGGCCTGCCTGCACGTGACCACGGAGACGGCGAATCTGGCGCGGACCCTGGAGGCCGGCGGGGCGAAGGTGGCGCTGTGCGCCTCGAACCCCCTGTCCACCCAGGATGACGTGGCCGCTGCCCTGGTCGAGCGCTACGGCGTATCGGTCTTCGCCCGCCACGGCGCCGACCGCGACACCTACTACCGGCATCTTTCCGCCGCGGCCGACACCCGGCCGCACATGACCATGGACGACGGCTGCGATCTGGTGACCATGATCCACCAGGAGCGGCCGGATCAGCTCGACGAGATCGTCGCCGGAACTGAGGAGACGACGACGGGGGTCATCCGGCTGCGGGCCATGGCCGCCGAGGGCGCCCTGCGCTACCCGGTCATCGCCGTCAACGAGGCGCTGACCAAGCACCTCTTCGACAATCGCTACGGCACCGGGCAATCGACCGTCGACGGGGTGCTGCGGGCGACGAATCATCTGATCGCGGGGCGGCACGTAGTGGTGGCTGGCTACGGCTGGTGCGGCAAGGGGATCGCTGCCCGCTTCCGGGGCCTGGGCGCTCAGGTGGCGGTGGTGGAGGTGGACCAGGTTCGAGCCCTCGAAGCGCTGATGGACGGCCACCAGGTCATGACCATCGGCGACGCCGCGCCGTGGGGGGAGATCTTCGTCACCGCTACGGGCGACATCCACGTGATCCGGGCCGAGCACTTCAAGGTCATGCGCGACGGCGCGGTGATGTGCAACGCGGGCCACTTCGATGTCGAGCTGGATCTGCCGGCGCTGGCCGATCTGGCCGGCGGGCGGGTCCGCACCGTGCGGCCCAACGTCCAGGAGTACGACCTGGGCGACCGGCGGCTGCACGTCCTGGCCGAGGGCAGGCTGGTCAACCTCTCGGCGGCCGAGGGTCATCCGGCGGCCGTCATGGACATGAGCTTTGCCAACCAGGCCCTCTCCGCGGAGTGGCTGCACGAGCACGGCACGGAGCTGGCGCTGGGCGTCCACGACGTTCCGGAGGAGATCGACAGGGAGGTCGCGCGGCTCAAGCTGGCGGCCATGGGGATCGTGCTGGACCCACTCACGCCTGAGCAGGCGAAGTACATGGCCTCCTGGGAGCAGGGCACCTAGCCACCCGGCGTTCGGGCGGCCCGTAGCTTCGTTGGGCCCTCCGCGCGCTCGCTCACCCCCTCTTCGTGGGCCCCTCGCCGACTCCTCTCGCCCGCAGGCTCGGCCGACGGGGGATGGTACCCTTCGGGCCGGGTGGAGCGGGATACGGCCCGCGACAGGCATGGGGCGCAGCGGCGTCACAAGGAGGACCATGGCGAGTTCCGGGGAAGGCGCGCATTACCTGTTCACGTCCGAGTCGGTGACCGAGGGCCACCCCGACAAGATGTGCGACCAGATCTCCGACGCCATCCTGGACGCTATCCTGGCCGACGATCCGGTCGCCCGCGTGGCCTGCGAGACGGCCACCACCACCGGCATCGTGCTGGTGCTGGGCGAGATCACGACCCGCACCTACGTCGACTTCCAGGCGGTCGTGCGCGAGACCGTCAAGGAGATCGGCTACACCGACGCCGAGTACGGCTTCGACTACCAGACCTGCGGCACGCTCGTCAGCGTCAAGGAGCAGTCGCCCGACATCGCTCGCGGAGTGGGCGGCGCCGACCATGCCGGCGAGCTGGGGGCCGGCGACCAGGGGATGATGATCGGCTACGCCTGTCGCGAGACGCCGGAGCTGATGCCGCTGCCGATCACTCTGGCCCATCGCCTGGCGCGCCGCCTGGCCGAAGTCCGCAAGGCAGGCCAGCTGCCGTACCTTCGGCCCGACGGCAAGACCCAGGTCACCGTCGAATACGAGGACGGGCAGCCCAGGCGCGTCGCCAACGTCGTCGTGGCAGCGCAGCACGACCCGGACGTGGCCGCCGAGAAGCTTCGGGCCGAGATCGCCGAGGCGGTAGTCATGCCCTGCATCCCGGCCGAGCTGCGGCCCGTCGATCCCACCCTCCAGATCAACGCCACGGGCCGGTTCGTGATCGGCGGGCCCATGGGCGACGCCGGCATGACCGGCCGCAAGATCATCGTCGACACCTACGGCGGCATGGCCCGTCACGGCGGAGGCGCCTTCTCGGGTAAGGACGCGACCAAGGTGGACCGCTCGGCCAGCTACGCGGCGCGCTGGGTAGCCAAGAACGTCGTGGCCGCGGGCCTGGCCGATCGGTTCGAGATCGAACTGGCCTACACCATCGGCGTGGCACGCCCGGCGTCCGTCTCGGTCGAGACCTTTGGCACGGGCAAGGTCGGCGAGGATCGGATCCTGGCCGCCATCGAGAAGCACTTCGACCTGCGCCCCGCGGGGATCATCGAGACCCTCGACCTGCGGCGCCCCATCTTCAGGCCCACCGCCGCATACGGGCATTTCGGACGCACCGACCACGACTTCACCTGGGAGCGGACCGACAAGGCAGCGGCGCTTGCCGATGAGTGCGGCCTGAAGCCGTCGGGCGAGAAGGTGCCCTGAACGTGTACGCGGTCGTCCTGGCCGGCGGCAAGGGGACGCGCCTCTGGCCGTTGAGCACACCCGAGCACCCCAAGCCGTTCCTTCGCCTCCTGGGCGACGAGACGCTGGTTCAGCGCTCCGTGGCCCGGCTTTCTCCGCTTATCGATCCGTCGGACGTGTACCTCGTGGCCGAGGAGCGCCACCTGGGCCTGGCCCGGAAGCAGCTACCCCAGATACCGGCGGCGAACCTGCTGGGCGAGCCGGAGGGCCGAAACACCGCCGCGGCGGTGGCCTTTGCCGCCGAGTCGATCGAGCGACCCGACGACGAGGTGATGCTGGTCCTGCCCGCCGACGCCCACATCGCCGACGAGGAGGGTCTGCGAGCGGCCCTGGCCATGGCTGCCGAGGCCGCCGCCGGCGGGCGTCTTGTGACCCTGGGCATTGCCCCGGACCGTCCCGAGACGGGCTACGGCTACGTCCTGGCCCGTCCACCCGCCCGGGCCGCGTCCGGCCCCCAGGCCCTGGACGTGGAGCGGTTCGTCGAGAAGCCCTCGGCCGACCGGGCGGCGGAGATGATCGCCACGGGGCTGGCCAGCTGGAACGCCGGGATCTTCGCCTGGACGCGGTCCGCGATCCGGGCCCGGCTGGAGCGACACGCGCCCGACATCGCCGGCCCGGTGCGCGAGGCCTGCGCTGCCGGGAGGGCAGGCGACGCGACCGCCCTGGCTACGGCTTACGCTTCGCTGCAGGCCACGTCGATCGACTACGCGGTCATGGAGCCGGCCTCGCTCGAGGGAGCGGTTGCGGTAGTGCCCGCGGACGTCGGCTGGAGCGACCTGGGGAGCTGGTCTGCCCTTCGCGATGCCTGGCAGCGCCAGCACGCCGAAGGGGGCTCAGCCGGCCTGGGCAACCGCCGCGACGTCGGCTCATCGAACAGCCTCGTCCTGGCCGGCGAGCGGCTGGTGGTCACGATCGGCCTCGAGGACACGATCGTCGTCGACACCCCTGAGGCGCTGCTCGTCTGCGCCGCCGAGTGCTCGCAGGATGTGAAGGCGATTGCCGAGGAGCTGGCGACTCGCCGGCCGGCAGGCAGAGCGTCTCGGGAGACCGAAGGGGGACGCCAGTGAGCCCGAACGAGCTGACTCGCATCGTCTTCGGCACCGACGGCTGGAGGGCGCGCATCGGCGACGACTTCACGTTCGAGAACGTACGCCGCTGTGCCAACGCCGTGGCCGAGTACGTGGCCGCGCGCGGTGAGCAGTCTCGCGGCATCGTCGTAGCCTGGGACCGCCGCTTCGCCAGCGAGCATTTCGCCGCCGCGGCCGCGGAGGTCGTGCTGGCCCACGGCATTCCCGTGGCCATCGCCACCGGCGCCGTGCCCACTCAGATGTGCTCGTTCGAGGTCGTGCGACGCGGGGCTGCGGCGGGGATCGTGATCACCGCCAGCCACAACCCCTGGACCGACAACGGCTTCAAGGTGAAGTCACCCACGGGGGCCGCAGCCGGGCCCGAGATGCTGGCCGAGATCGAGGGGCTGATCGCCCGCGCCGGCACCACGCCCAACCCCAGCCGCCCGATCGACGACGCCGAGGCGGCCGGGATGGTGGATCGCTTCGATCCCTATGACGGCTACCTCGAGTTCATCGGCCGCAACCTGGACCTGGAGCGGCTGCGCGGCGCCGGGGTGCGCATCGTGGTCGACCCGCTCTACGGCTCAGGCGCGGGTTGGCTGGCCAGGATCCTCGCCGGCGGCAAGACACAGGTCCACGAGATCCACTCCGAACGCAACCCCTACTTCGGCGGGGTCAACCCGGAGCCGATCCCGCCCAACGTGGACGAGGCCCTGGCAGTGCTGGCAGCTGGCGGCCACGACATCGGACTCCTGCTCGACGGCGATGCCGACAGGTCCGGGCTGGCCGACGAGCGGGGGACCTTCATCACCACCCTCCAGATCTTCGGCCTGCTGACCTACTACCTGGCCGAGCACCGTGGGCTGCGGGCGCCGGTGGTCAGGACGGTCAACGAGACCTCGATGGCCGATCGACTGGGCGAGCGCTATGGGCTGCAGGTTTTCGAGACGCCGGTCGGCTTCAAGTACGTCGGGCCCAAGATGATCGAGACGGGGGCCATGATGGGCGGCGAGGAATCGGGCGGTTTCGGCTTCGGGATGCACCTGCCCGAGCGCGACGGCATCTTCACCGACCTGATGCTGCTCGACCTGTTCGTCTGCGAGAAGGCCGCGGGCCGCTGGCCGGTCAGCCGGGCCATCGCTCATTTCCACGAGATCGCCGGACCGTCGTGCTATCGGCGGGTGGACATCCACTTCGACAGGCCGACCTACCCCGGCCTCAAGAAGCGGCTGCTGGCCGAACTGCCCGACAAGGCGCCGGGCGATCTGTCGGGCCGGCCGGTCGTCCGGGCCACGCCCCTCCCCACGGCCGACGGCTTCAAGTTCTTCGCCGACGACGGCTCGTGGCTGCTCATCAGGGTCAGCGGCACCGAGCCGCTGGTCAGGGTCTACACCGAGGCCCTGTCGGAGAAGGCCGTGGACGGGAACCTGGCCGCGGGCGAGGCGATCGTCCGCAGCGCCTGAGCCGGCCCGAACGATCGTTCTGGCGCCCTGCCTGGATTAGTCGGGACGCTCCAGCGGTGGACCGGCCTCAAGGCCCAGAGTCACGCCTGGAGAGCTGCGTCGAGGCGGTGGTGCGGCGGCGTCACGGTTCTTCGGGAACGCCCGTCCTCTCTTGGCTCGCAGCTGTACAGTGAGTCTGAGCCCGAGCGCGGCCCGAATCGAGGCCGGGCGAAGGCGAATCCTCATCTGTCAGGCAGGGCGACGGAGGGCTATCGGCGATGCACAGCAGCCTCATCGGGAAGGTCGAGAAGGCAAACCGCTACGCCCGCGAGCTGGATCGAGTCTCCTTCGAGCAGCTCGCGGTTACGTTCAAGGGTGACAACGACACCCACACGGTTCGTCTCGACGGCGAGACCTGGCACTGTACGTGCCACTTCTTCGAGAGCTGGGGATCATGCGTCCACGTGCTCGCCCTGCAGAAGATCCTGGGCGTCATGCTCCCCGAAGGTGCGCAGGTGTCTATCTTCAGCGCCCAGCCGGCGGTGCCCGCGTAGCGGCCCAGCGGGGTACGGTGTAGTCTCCCCGGCACGGCCGGCAGGCTGCCTCGGCCCCCACAGTAGCCAGGGGAACCGTGAACGGAGGAGGTTCATAGATGACAACTCGCGCCCGGCGACTCATGGCTCTCGCGGCCGCGGTCGTGGTGGCCGGGGCACTCGGCGGCGCCTGCGCGAGCACCGAGCAGCCCACGCCCATCATCGTGATCTTGACCCCGACGCCCGAGCCGTCGCCCACTGATACGCCCACCCCGGAGGCGACCGAGACGCCGGAGGCCAGCGAGTCGGCGGAGGCTTCGCCCACCGAAGCTGCTACGTCTACGCCCGTCTCGGGCGGCGGCCTGGTCGGCGTGGAGTACTGCACCGGCTCGTCGACCATCAAGTCCTTCTTCACCATGGTGGCCAACGACCCCAAGGTCACCTTCGCCGTGTACTGCGGCAAGATGCCGTCCGGGTGGGGTGTCAAGCCGCCCGACGGTCTGAACTACGCCACGCCGAGCTCCGGTTCGTGGCTGACCGGCGAGTACCTCAAGAGCGGCGGCGGAAGCGTCATCGTCAAGGAAGGCAAGTACGGCAGCGACATCTGCTCCACCTCGAGCACGGGCACGATTGGCACCGCCAGCTTCGCCTCGATGACGGGCGATCTCCACACGATCCCGGGCGGGTTCGCGATCTGTATCGATCCCGGAACCAAGAACGCCTACGAGATCAGCGGCACCGGCATCAACCAAGCCACGTTCACCAGCATCGCGGCCAATCTGGTCCTGGTCCCCAAGACCTGAGCCGTCCAGTACCAGAGACATTGAGCGGCCGCCCGCAAGGGCGGCCGCTTCTCTTTGGCGAGGGGCTGGAGCGACTCGCCCTACTCGACTTCCTTGTCCTGGCCGGCCCTGGGCAGGCGCGGCACGCGGACCGGCCGCCCTTCTCTGGCCTCCAGCCGACGCGCGGCCCTGACTGCCACGGCCGCCGTCACGGGGCGGTTGCGCAGGTAGTAGAAGAAGAAGGCGCTGATGACGGCCGCGACCGGGATGGCAAAGATGGCGCCGGGGATGCCGGCTACCTTCGATCCGATGAGCACCGAGCCCAGGACCACGACCGGGTGCAGCCCGACGGCCTCGGACATGAGTCGCGGCTGGATGATGTTCATCAGCACGAACCAGCCGATGGCCATCAGGACCAGGGCGGGGAGCACTGCCCCCGGCTCGAAGAAGATCGCCACCAGGACCGGCGGGGTCCACGAGATGAACGGCCCGAAGAACGGGATCGCGTGCAGGAACCCTGATGTGGCCGCGGTGGCCGGGACGAAGGGCAGTCCCAGCATCAGGCTGACGGCCGCCGAGATCAGGCCGTATATGAGGCCCATGAGGGCCTGGCCCCGCAGGAAGCCGCCGAAGGACTTCGAGACGCTCTTCTCCAGCAGCCGGGCCTCGTCCGAGTAGCCTGGCGGAACAAGTCGCAGCAGGAACCTCTCGATGTGGTCGCGGTCTACGGCCATGAAGAGCGACAGGAAGAAGATGAAGAGCAGGTTGCCGAAGACGCCGACCGTGGCGAAGGCGATGTCGCCCAGGGGCTTGACCAGGTTGCTGGCGCCGTTCTTGATGTTGTCGAGGACGAGCTTGACCTGGTCGTAGAGCTGGATCTGCCCGGCGCCGATCGAGTTCAGCCACTCCTGGCCGGGCCGCAGCTTGTCGCGCAGGTCCGCGTCGCTGGGCCAGTGGGTGATCAGGGTGCTGATCGAGTTGTAGAGCGATGTCGCAATCCAGATGGCCGCGACCACCAGGATCGCGATCAGCAGCGAGTAGACGATGACCACCGCGTAGGCCCGGGGCAGCTTCGGGAAGAGGTGTAGCAGCCCGTTGGCCACCGGGCTCAGAATGAACGCCAGCAGCCAGGCCAGGAAGAAGATCATGATCACGTCGGAGAAGAAGGCGTAGTACTTGCCGAGGTAGTCGACAACGACGAAGGCGAACGCCAGGGCGGCCAGGATCACCAGCGCCGTCAGCCAGCGTTGCAGGCGCGGCGTCAGGAGGGCCGCAACTGGGGTCGGCTGGTCGGTCATCGTCCCATCCCTCCGGCTCGGGCTGATGGGCAGATGGTACGCCGCGCGCGGGCGAACGGAAGCTAGCGCAGGCCCATCCGCTCGCGGACTTCGGTCATGGTTGCCTCGGCGATCGGCCGGATGCGCTCCGCCCCCTTGCCCAGGGTTCGGCGCAGCTCGGCCGGATCGGCCATCAGGCGGTGGTACGTCTCACGGGCGGGGGCGTAGTGCTCGATGATCCGCTCGGCCAGCAGCTTCTTGGTGTCCACGCAGCCTGTTCGGGCGGTTCGCTCGCCGTCCCAGATCTGCTCGTGGTCGGTGCCGAAGAAGCGGTGCATCTGGCAGACGTTGCAGGCTTCGGGATGGCCGGGGTCGGTGCGCATGATCCGCAGGGTGTCCGTGACCATGCCCATGACCTGCTTCCGGATGACGTCCGGCTCGGCCAGGATCTCGATGGTGTTGCCCACAGACTTGCTCATCTTTCTGGCGCCGTCGGTACCCAGGACGACGGGGGCGTCGGTGTAGACGGCCTGCGGCTCGGGGAAGGTCTCGCCGTAGCGGGCGTTGAAGGCCCGGACGATCTCCCGAGACAGCTCCAGGTGGGCGGCCTGGTCCTTGCCGACCGGCACCAGCGAGGCCTTGTAGATGACGATGTCGGCGGCTTGCAGCACGGGGTAGGTGAGCAGGCCGTGGTTGACGTCGTCGGGCTGCGTCTGGCGCTTCTCCTTGTAGGTGGGCGTCCGCTGCAGCCAGCCGACCGGAGTGACGGTGTTGAAGAGCCAGCACAGCTCGGTCACCTCGGGCCGGTCCGACTGCACGAACAGCGTGCACTTGTCGGGGTCGAGGCCGAGGGCGATCAGCGAGGCCCCCATCTCGATCGTGCGCTGCCGCAGGGCCTCGGCGTCGTGGCTGCTGGTCAGGGCGTGGTAGTCGACGATGCAGTAGATCGTCTCGAATCCCTCGGCCACTCCCTTGTTCTGCAGCGCAACGTAGTTGCGGATCGCGCCCAGGTCGTTGCCCAGGTGGGTGATGCCGCTCGGCTGTATGCCGCTGAAGGCGCGCGGCCTGGCGGGCAGGTTGGGCTTGAGGGCCGGCTTGGGAGCAGCTTGGGTCGTCATGGCGCCGAGTGTAGCGGACCGGGCCGGAGGGGCAGGGCCGGCTACGACGCCGCCTTCGCGACCTCGTCGTGCCGGAAGCAATCGACCGTATGGTCGTTGACCAGGCCGGCCGCCTCCATGAAGGCGTAGCAGATCGTCGGCCCCACGAAACGGAAGCCGCGCTTGCGGAGGGTTCGGCTCATCGCCTCGGCCTGGGGTGTGCTGACCGGGACCTGGCTGAGGTTCTGCCAGCTGTTCTGGACAGGCTTGCCTCCGACGATGTCCCACAGGAGGCGGGAAAGGCCGCCTTCGCCACGCAGCTCCACCGTGGCGCGGGCGTTGTCGCGGACGGCGAAGACCTTGAGCCGATTTCGAACGATCCGCGGGTCTCGCAGGACGGCTTCCAGCCGGTCGTCGTCGAGCCGCGCCAGCCGATCGGGGTCGAAGCTCTCGAAGACCGCGCGATAGCCGTCTCGCCGGGCCAGTATCGTTCGCCAGCTCAGCCCGGCCTGGGCCCCTTCCAGGCACAGCAGCTCAAACAGCGGCCGCTCCTCGCAGAGCGGCACGCCCCACTCTCGATCGTGGTAGGCGACGTACAGCTCGTCGTCGGGCGAAACCCACCCACACCGAACAACCATTGCGGGACCTCCTGCGCGGGCGCATGCACCGGCGCCGGCGCCGGCACATCGGCGTGCGCCCGATGGTAGCCGTTCGATCGATCGTCTCCCGCGAGAACCCCTGCCCGCAAGTCTCTGGCCGCGATACCTGGCGAATCGGCCCGGTCAGCCCAGGCAGCGGACCAGTGAAGCCGCTTTGTGCTGGGTCTCGACGTATTCCTCGGCCGGGTTCGAATCCCAGACCACTCCTCCGCCCACGCCAAACCGCAGCTCGTGCGCATCGGCCCACGCGGTACGAATGACCATTCCCAGGTCCAGTTGAGATAGGTCGTGGCTGAGCCAGCCGATGGCTCCCGTGTAGGGGCCCCGGGCGGCCTCCTCCAGCTCGGCGATGAGGTCCACCGCCGCCAGCTTGGGGCAGCCGGTGACCGATCCACCGGGGAACACGCCCTCCAGCAGATCCGGCAGGCCGATGGGGCGGCGAAGGCGACCGGCGACGACTGCCGAGAGGTGCATGACGTGGGCGTGGCGGTCCAGACGGGGGAAGGTCGTGACGCGCACCGAAGGGATCTCGCAGACGCGGGTCAGGTCATTGCGCATCAGATCCACGATCATGGCCAGCTCGCTGCGGTTCTTGGGACTGGCGCGCAGCCAGGCAGCCGCGACCCGATCCGCTGCCGGGCGCTCGCCTCGCGGGGCGGTGCCCTTGATGGGCCGCGTCGTCAAGCGGCCGGAGCGCAGGCGCAGGAACGACTCGGGGCTGGCGCCGCAGATGGCGAAATCCGGTTCCACGATCAGCGCCGAACATGGGGCCGGGTCGGCCGCAGCCAGGCGGCCGGCCAGCTCCAGGAGGCTGCCTTCGTAGGCCCAGGCCTCCTGCCGGGTCAGATCGACCTGGTAGACGTTGCCCCGGGCGATCTCGCTGCGGATGCGCTCGACTTTGCGCCGGTAGGTCTCCGGCGAGTCGCTGTCCCAGATTCGGCGGGCGCG
>Ga0315555_1001043_pt1 | contig 20136 bp, 17 predicted proteins | sample SalMarSW160380MG_FD_202113 | JGI IMG/M metagenome (GOLD analysis project Ga0315555, IMG submission 202113) | Salt marsh sediment microbial communities from the Plum Island Ecosystem LTER, Massachusetts, United States - Salt Marsh Sediment SW1603-80 ... | reverse complement strand
CATCGTAAATTGTTCCGTCGATGCGAACTCGTACAAATCCTTCACGTTGAATGCCGGCGAGGACGTCTTTATGCTCGCCCTTTTTACCACGAACAAGAGGGGCGCATATTTGGACTTTTGTTCCCTCTGGTTGAGCAAGTATAGAATCAACAATCTGGGTGGAGTGTTGGCTTGTAATCTCTTTACCACACACCCAGCAGTGGGGCTGACCTACACGGGCAAAGAGCAACCGGAAATAGTCATAGATTTCGGTTGTTGTAGCCACTGTTGAACGAGGATTGCTGCTGGCACGTCGTTGCTCAATGGCAATGGTTGGTGGCAAGCCGGTTATGTCAGCAACAGCAGGCTTCTGCATTTGTTCGAGGAACTGCCTGGCGTAGGCACTGAGCGACTCGACGTATTTTCGTCGTCCTTCAGCGTAAATAGTATCGAATGCAAGAGAGCTTTTACCCGAGCCACTTATGCCGGTAATCACAACGAGTTTATCACGCGGAATGCTCAGGTTGATATTCTTAAGGTTATGCTCCGCCGCACCGGTAATTTTGATTGCTTTGTCCATTAGCTGAGCCATATTACCTTCATGATTATAAAGACAACGTTATAATGAAAAGATCAGAATTACCCAAATCAATGATTGTACAAAAACATGGCAAATGCGCAAAAGTTATTTTGCCACGGCGATTCGTAGAATATTGTCAAAACGCTTCTTCGCGCATGTTAGCCCGATTGCAGCGAGCCCACATAGGCTGGTATATTATCGGAAGGCTAAATTCCGGCAGACTTATACTAATTTAATACTAAAATATATGAATTTAGTATTTGACCCAAGAGAAGAATAACCATATACTAAATTTTAATAAATTAGTAAGTAATTAGTATATCTCTAAGCCTTTGTTTTCAAAGAGGATAATTAAATGAAAGTCCCAAAATCACCTCCTGAGGTGGATGTAATCTGGGAGTCCATTAGGAATAACCCGGAACTCCTAAGTAAGGTATTTGCCGAGGACCTTGGTTCTTTGGAGAGAGGCAAGTACCTTCACTGGGACAAACTGCGCTATTACACGCCCCCCAGGGAGCTTTCTCACGAAGAGTGGTGGTTTGCCTTGAAGATACATCGGCGCAACTTATTCAAGCAGGTGCCTCTGCTGGACAAAAAGGCAAAGCCATTCAAATATCTTGAGGTCGACCCAATCCCCGAAATGCTTCACAAGATCGATCAGGGCGCTGGAGGTTTCATCCGGATGCCAGAACAGATCACAAACCCGGAGACAAAAGATCAATACTACGTTAATTCACTTATCCGGGAGGCGATCACATCCAGTCAACTTGAAGGAGCGGCAACGACGCGCGAGATCGCCAAGGAAATGATCAAAAGCGGACGTCCGCCGCGCGATAAAAGCGAACAAATGATTCTTAACAACTTCAAAACCATGCAGCGGATAGCCGAACTGAGGAAGGAGCCCCTTTCACGTGAACTTGTATTTGACATCCATCGAATGATCACCGAAAAGACGCTTAAGGATCGGTCGGCGGCTGGTCGGTTTCGCAAAGCTGACGAACGAATAGTCGTTGGTGACATGTACAATGAGATTTTTCACGACCCACCGCCTGCTCAGCAACTCCGAGATAGAATGGCTGCTATGTGCGATTTTGCTAATTCCAAAAGCCCTGAGGGCTTCGTACATCCTGTCATACGGTCGATTGTCTTACACTTTTGGCTCGCGTACGACCATCCTTTTGTTGACGGGAACGGCAGAGCAGCCCGAGCTCTATTCTATTGGTCGATGCTACGGCACGGTTTTTGGCTCTTTGAGTTTATCTCTATTTCACAAATTATTCTCAAAGCCCCTGCCAAATATAGCCGTGCGTTTCTTTATACAGAGACAGATGACAATGACTTGACTTACTTTATTCTTTACCACCTCGGAGTGATACAACAGGCAATCAAAAAACTTTACGAATACATTGAGCGAAAAGTACAAGGACTGCACACACTCGAACAGCAACTCCATGGATTGGTCGTACTCAACTATCGGCAACGCGCCCTTATCAGTCATGCTCTGCGCCACCCGCTTTATAAGTACACTTTCAAATCGCATCAAATCAGCCACAATGTAGTCTATCAGACGAGTCGACTTGACCTGTTGGACTTGGAAAATCGTGGTCTTCTCGCCAGTCAGAAAGTAGGAAGAACGTGGTATTTTACACCAATAAGTGACCTTGAGGAAAGGCTCAGACGATTAGCTTAGTGATATTCATGCAAATGAAGAAGCTACACGATTGGAATTTTTCTTACTCACAGGCCAGAGAGCTCCAAAAACAGCTTGCCAACAAAGTACAATTTACACCTATTAAAGAGATGCCAAAGCTAATAGCTGGCCTAGACTGTGCCTTGAGCAAGAGCAAACATGAGATATTTGCTGCTGTGGTTGTATTACAGGTGCCGGACCAGCAGGAGGGTCTATGGGGTCCATTAAAATTGCCGGAGTTTAATGTTATCGAAACAGCTTCGGCTTCGCAAAAACTCACTTTCCCATATATTCCTGGCCTGCTTTCGTTTCGTGAAGCTCCTGTCTGTCTCGCAGCGGTTGAGAAGCTGAAGAGCCAGCCCGACGCCTTTATTATTGATGGTCAAGGTATAGCCCATCCCCGACGATTCGGCTTGGCTGCGCATCTGGGCCTGTTTTTCGATAAACCAACCATCGGCTGTGCCAAAAGCAGATTGACCGGCACATTCGAAGAGCCACCACCTGAACAAGGCAAATACAGGTTGCTCATGGACCGAACGATTGTTCGACGTGAGGCCGGGCCTCGATCCGCAAGTTCCGAGCAGGAAGTCATTGGCGCAGTAGTCCGGACCAAACGTAATGTAAAACCGGTTTTTATATCCGTGGGCAATAAGTGCCTGCTAAAAGATGCAATCAAGATAACGCTAACCTGCACAACGAAATATCGCCTTCCAGAACCAACCCGTCTTGCCCATCAGTTGGTCGGTAGAGTCAGCACCGAATAAGGTAAAAAACCCACTTTATAGCCGTGTAAAGGCCAATTTTCCCAATACAACATCACGTATTCTCCACTTTCTCAGAGTCGTAGGAGAATGTGGGAATATCAACAATTAGGACCATTTAGTCAGAAAAAACTTGACTAAATATTTCAAACGCGGTTTAATTTATACATAGGAGTGTGAATATTATCAGCTCTGATAATCTCGCCTAAGTTAATTTATCTGCACGGAGGAGATAGCGTGAAGGCGCTGTACGTTCGAAAATTAAGTTGCGCGCTAGTTGCCATTGTGCTCATAACAGTCGGGATTGCTGTGGATGCTAATGGCCGTACTATAGACGTTGCGATTCTCGTCCACACGGCGCCCGCCGATGGAGGCACAGTGACTCCAGACTCGGGAGTGCACCACTTTGCCCTGAATTCAGAGATTACTCTGGTTGCAACTCCGAGTCCCGGTTATCAATTTATTCAATGGTTGGGAGACGTTCGCGAGCCGGCGGCGAGCCGGACTGTTGCATATCTTAACAAACCAAAGATCATCATCGCACTGTTCCACCAAGCCGACTTTGAGTTGCCCGATAAAGATGTAGGCCAGGTAAGCAGCCGCACCACTGGTTCCGGCTCCGGCGGTGGCGGATCGTTTCGCTCAGCAGTAGATTTCGGACAACCAACGTTCAGCCTTGCGACAGGAACAAATTCAAGGCCTCAGGTCGTTAGCAGCACACCAACTATTATAATAGACTCCAGCACTTTGGACGAAGATGAATCACCAGAGCAAGAAGAACCTGAAGAGCCCCCTATACCGGAGCCGACAACAGCAGCGCTATTAGCACTCGGCATCCTATTTTCCCTGCATAAACTAAAACGAAACAACATGGTCAAAAGCACTACCTATTAAGCTGCATAAGAAAAAAAACACCCCTACTGGAATCTATAACCACAAGTATCTTCGGTAATGAATTCAGATTTGGCTCGTGGGTATTTTCTGCAGTTCAATGGCCGGACCATATAGATAGAACAATAAGAGGTTCCATCTGGTTTATACCTGAGAAAGGGACACTCGTTCGGCAGCTTACAACAAGCACCACATTGAATGCAGCGACCTTTTCGTCGCTTGGAGACCGGCAATACCGAGGTGACCGTTCTTCTTATTCTTGCAGACCAGGTATTTCTTCTATCGTTAACCAAGGCTCTAATATTCCAACAAACTACCGTTTTAAGCCAATTTTACCCACTCCGTAAACACCTCACATTTTTTGCACTTCTGAATGATAAACAGTCTTCAGAGCTTACCATTGTGCCTCAATATATGGACCAGCGTGGCCTTCGTGCTTAGATTTTGGGCGGGATTTTAAGATGGCTTCGGCGATGGCTATGTCATTTTTATATGTAATCTTGATATTCGATGAGTCCGTTTCCACGATTGTCACCTGCTCATCCAGAACCTCAACAAGCTGTGAATCGTCGCTGATTTTATTCTGGTCAAGATTCTTGAGATTGTCGTAAGCTTTTTTCAGCAGGCCGGTTTCAAAAACCTGTGGAGTTTGTGCTTCGTAGAGGTTGGATCTATCGATTGTCTTTATTATCTTGGCATCTTTTACCTCTTTTACGGTTGCTGTAATGGGACAGGCGGGTATTGCAGCTCCACTTTTGGTGGCAGCATCTATGACTTTTTCAATCAATTCCTCAGTTACGCAGCATCGACAGGCATCATGAACTGCTACGAGGCCAATATCATCTTTGACAAGCTCCAGAGCCTTGACGACAGTGTCGAAACGCTGATTGCCCCCAAAGAATACTTTAACGCCAAAGAATTTCAGGTTCGCTCCCCACTTTACCTCGACAATCTCTCTGTCATCTTCCGGGATACCCAGCAGAACTTGCTTGACATCCTGGCGATTGGCAAATAACTCTACGCTTCGCAGAAAAACAGCTCGGTTAGCTACATCAAGAAACTGCTTTTTTCTTTTCCCGCCGAACCTGCTGGCCGGCCCCGCAGCACAAATAATCGCAGCAACACTCTTAGACATAGCAAAACTCCATCAGGAAGCACTTGCACAAATATACAAGGTACATTGGCGTTTTATACATCCACTCATTTACACATAAATCCTAATGCTATTAAAACTCAATACCTCGCCTGGCAGGCACACCCTTATCGAATGGGTGCTTGATGTTCTTCATCTCGGTGACAAGGTCGGCCATTTCTATCAGTTCCTTGCTCGCGCCACGGCCGGTCAAAACGATCTCAACAGCAGGATCACGATTCTCGATAAGGCATTTCACGTCTTTGAAACTCGACAATCCTTTTGAAATACAATAGATAATCTCATCAAGTATAAGAACATCATAGAATTTTTTTTCTGCCGTTTCCGCAAGTCGCTTCAGAGCATCACTGATTGCAGCCCTTGCTTTGGCAATGGCCTGTTCGTCTTCGAATGATTTTGCCATATCCCAGGGCACATCAAGGGCTTCAACCCTTATCCTGACTGCTCCAAGTTGCAGTGCAAAACGCTCACCGATATCCAAAGACGGGGGCTTTAGGAATTGATAAATCAGTACCTTGTTTCCCTGCCCGGCTGCGCGAAGTGCCAAGCCAAAGGCAGCCGTTGTCTTGCCTTTACCACCACCTGTATAAATCTGAACGAGGCCTTTCTCCAGCATAAAAGCATACTAAGGTGTAAGCCTAAAAATGAAAAATCAAAAATGTAAAAAACACCTTGAAGAACGATATTGTACAAGTATAAGAACACACCACGGTAAGGCAATCCCAATAGTGCCTCACTTGCCAGTCGTAGGTATAAGCTCAATTTTCGGAGGCCTTTTGCTCGGGAAGTTGACCGGCGGGCTGTTCCTGGGTTTGGCCTGTAATTGATATATCTGTGCTATAGTCAGGATAAGACAGCGAAAAAATCTTCTTAAAGGCCAGCTTGGTTTTGTCCTGGAGCAAGTCCAGCACGTAGAACTCTTTGACGTTTTGCAGAGCGCTATCTCTGGCTTCATCATCAAGGGCGAGGACTTCCTCGGAACTGAAGTCTTCGATGATGTCTACCTTCCATGGGATGTTCTCGGCCTTTTCCAGAGGCAGCTTGTAGAACTTCCTATTGTAAATCTCACAGCTCAGTATTCTCGGGCTGGGCAGTGCAATCCGAATTACCTTCTGGACATCATCAATTGCGTAATCCAGCCGGTCCAGATCAAAGCCGACCTTGAGTTTCGCTGTGTATCTTAAGAGCCCCCTCTTCCAACGAACTGTAATTAGGCTGGTCTTTTTTTCTTTGATCTCAGCGACGCCTTCAGTGATGTATTCCAGGACGGCCAATTCGGCAATTGCCTGAATTGATCTAAGCAGAAAAGTAGTTGTTTTGGACTGTGTTTTTCGCGGTCTAGCGAGTTTCTTTCCAACGATAAATGCCAGTATGGCAACTCCCACAAGGCCGATCAAATAGAAGACCTCGTATAACATAGGTGCTACCCTTTCGCCTTTTGTTGTGGCCGACTACAGAAATCCCACCTTCTACCTTTGTAACCAGACCTGCACGCTGTCGAGACGGTTGCATCGCATTATACTCGACAATTAGCAGTTTCCCATAGACCTTCTGATATTTTTGGCTTACCAGGTACAGGCTTTACAGCCGATATTCTGTTAGGTGAACGTGACTGGCGTTATTGCAAAATGCCGACGCAGGCATTAGTATAGTGCAACAGAGTGATACCTTTGGAGAAAAGCATGGTCGATGAAAACATCAAGCAAAATAATCGTGAGGTCTCAGTAGTAGTGCCGATTCTGAACGAGCAGGACAACCTCGGCCCACTTCACGAGCAGATCACACAAACCCTGGCCGATAAATACGATTATGAAATAGTGTTCGTTGACGACGGCTGCACAGACAATAGTTTCGAGATACTGAGCCAGTTGCAAAAGAAGGATGCAAGAATCCGGATAATCCGCTTCCGTAGGAACTTTGGCCAAACAGCCGCACTTAGTGCCGGCTTCGAGCACGCGCGGGGCGAAATCATCGTTGCGATCGACGCTGATTTGCAGAACGACCCGGCAGATATACCTAAGATGCTCACTAAACTTAATGAGGGATTCGATGTTGTTAGTGGCTGGCGAAAAAATCGACACGACAAACTCATAACAAGGATTGTACCATCTAAAATCGCCAACTGGCTGATTGCCAGAATTACAGGTGTTAAACTGCATGACTTTGGTTGCACGCTCAAAGCATATCGTCGAGAGGTCTTAGCCGAGACGAAATTGTACGGTGAAATGCACCGCTTCATACCAGCGCTGGCAAGCTGGAGCGGTGCCAGGATCGTTGAGATCGAGGTAAACCACAGACACAGAACCTCGGGCGCGCCAAAATACGGTCTGGGACGGACACTCAAGGTAATACTAGACCTTATCACGGTCAAATTCTTAGGTTCGTTTTCAACTAAGCCGATCTACATCTTTGGCGGTTTAGGAGCAGCAAGTGCACTTGTGGCTGTGACATCGGGTCTTGTAGTACTCTATCAAAAGTTTATCTCTCCTTCGCATCTGTCTATGAACAGGAATCCACTATTAGTCCTGACTGCGCTGTTGATCACGGCTACAATTCAGTTCGTACTAATGGGATTGCTTGCGGAGCTTTTAGTGCGAACATACCATGAGTCACAGAACCGCCCTACGTATGTGATAAAGGAAATACTCGAATCGATTAAGGATCGTGGGGATAAGGGATGAGCAAGCCCAGCCGACAAAAGAAACCTCCACACAAAAAGGCAGCACCGCATGATACTCATATCACGACTCGACCTAAAAGCCGAAAGCAAATGCACATTTTTGCTCTTGTGGTGATAGTCATTCTGGCGGGCATTCCTTTTTCTCTTGGTAAATACTTTGAGTTCAACTCTCCCGGCCCATTCGATAGCGGCGCATACGTCTACTCTTCTGCGCATATACTATCTGGCGCAAAAATCGGCGTTGAAGAAAAGCCAAGTGCTCGGCTGGGAACACTACTGGTCAACATGTTGGGTGTTTGGCTATTTGGTTTCAATGAAACAGGGGCTAAGTTAATCCAGATGATCCTTCAAGCAGCGGCGTTAGTGCTCATGTTCGTGGCAATGCGAAGGCTCTTTGGTGCATTAGCTGCTGCCGTAGGGGTCATCGTTGCATCAGTGTATCTTTCTGCGCCGCTGATTGCTAAGTTCGGTAACGTCAAAGAACAGTATATGATCGCCTGCATGGTGATAGGGATTAGCTGTTTCATTTTGTACCAATTCGACAGCAAATGGTGGCAGGCGATGTTGACTGGCGCTTTTTTGATTTGGGCGCCGCTTTTTAAACCAACAGGAGTTTCAGCTATCGGTGCAGTTGGCCTATTTGTCGTGCTACAACCGGTACTGAAGAATAAGACCTGGAAGCGAACAGGCTTTGACATCGCGCTTCTGCTGGCAGGGGCAATAGCGGCACTTGCACCACTTTATATATGGATACTGGCTTGGAACGTACAATTGAATCTTCCTTACACGTTCGTGTGGCAAACACTAACAAAGTCCGCCCCGGTAAAATTAGCTACGGACCAAGCAAAAACAGCCTCGGATTATATTAGTCGAAGCCGAAAAATGGTGCCTTTCTCTGAGCAATGGCCCATCGTCCTGCGATACTACAGCAAACTTATATTGCCAATATCTTTGGCGGTCTGCGCCATAGTCGTAAGAATTGTGCGTGGTGCACTACGAAGGCGCAGGGGCAACAAGGTTACGCCAGTCTCATACGACCGGTTCGTACTGCTACTAGCGGTGTGGTGGGTGCTGGATATGGCTTTTGTATGGATAAGCCCCCGTTCGTATGAGCAGTATTACTTACCTATGAACGCCTCAGCCGCGATGCTCGCTGGATATCTGACGGCTCTTTATCACGACAGATTGGCTCAAGCTGCTGAGAAGACATTGTGGTTTGTTGTAGGGACGATCAGTATTTTACTGATGATAGTGCTATCATGGCATATATTCTTTGGCATAACAACGAGTCCATACAGTGGACGCAGCTACGGCCAGAGACAGAGAGGTTATGCCCAGAAGCTTAAGGAAACATCCAAACGCCGAAAGCAAAATGTAAAAGCACCATGGGAGATCGTGGGCAATTATATCCGTGAAAACTCCGAACCGACAGACAAGATTTACGTTTGGGGCTGGGTACCAGGAATATACGTTCAAGCGCAACGATTCAGCTCAGCTTCCCGGGCGTTTACTACGACTCGACAGGCACCGCAGGTATTAGCCCAGGACGTTATCACCCTGTTAGATGAGTTCAAGCAGGCGATGCCGAAATTCATTGTCGATACTCGCAAACGCCATATACCAACTGAAAGGCCGCCCTATGAACTTTGGCCAATTGCACCGCCCGGCTTCATGGGAGCAAAACAGCCAGGATTCTTACCACAAAACAACAAAACGGTGGTGGATGCTTTCGACAGAGTATGGAGTGAAATGCTAACAACACAATTCGATGAGCAAGAGGCTGAAAGATACAGCATTCTGGCACCTTTTAGAGAATTCGTGATGACGAACTACAATATCGTCCAGCCAAGACGCTTTGTGGCTGTGTCGGCCTGGCCGTTTCTTCGACACAGAATGTTTGGAGAGCACATTGTCTTCGAACGTAAGTAGATGCATAGTAACGCATCAACAAATTCAATGGATCAAGAACTAAAAAAGCAACAGGCCCTTTACGATGAGGCCTGGCGAGAAGGATTACAGAAAGGTAAAGAACAACGTGGAAACGTTCAGACGAATATCGAGTTCCTTACCCGTACAGACTTAATAAAACCGACAGATAAAATACTGGAAATCGGCTGTGGTATTGGCACTATCGTATTTGAACTGACAAAGCAGGGATATGATGTTACCGGTGTTGATATATCACGAGAAGCAGTTGCCTATGGTCGCAGGAAATACGGTGAGATTCATCTGGAGGTTCAACCTGCAGAAGCACTGCCGTATGAGAACAAATCGTTCGATCTAATTTTGAGCTTCGATCTATTTGAGCATATTGCCCGAATAGATAGACACTTGAGCGAGGTTCACCGTATTCTTCGACCAGGGGGTTATTACCTTTTCCAGACACCAAACAAATTCAGTAACGCAATCTTTGAGACTTTATCGAAGAAATCCCTGAGATGGCGTCGAGCACATCCGTCGCTGCATACACCCGGGCAATTGAGCAGACGCCTTGCCAGACATGGATTTCACACAAAATTTGTAAAAATGAATCCTATAAATGAATTCACTATCGAGAAATTACGAAAATTTGGGCCGATAGCTCACATTTTCAAACTCATAGACTTTTGCCGATTGCCGCTCTTTCTTCAAACAAATCTATATGTCATCGCTAAGAAGATAAGCATCTGAATAGCTAACCAGTGCCGTTTCTAAAAAATCAGATTAACATTTCGGCTCTGTTATTCCGAGCTGGACAAATGGCGGGGCGCACCTTTTGACATCGCCTTTGACCCTGGAACAGATTACAACGGCCTAATGTACGTGGCAACAAGATTTGGATATACACCGGAGGTGAGCGGACTTTTTTCCTTGGACAGCGAAGGTCAAGCAAACAGGTTCTCTCCTGGGTTAGCAGGCGCTTTAAGAGCTGAATTCGATCAGTACGGTATATTTGGAGGCCAGCTATTTGTAATCGGCTGGTCTGACCTCGAACAAGCAAGCTCGCTGTGGAAAGTCGAGCCTGACGGAACAGCAGTAAAATTCGCAGTAACAACAGCGTCACGCGGTCTCGCATTCGGTCCGGATGGAGCAATGTACGTGGCTGAGTATTCACCCGCTAACGAAACGATGACTGTCAGCCGCATCATTCCAGAGCCAGCGTCGTTTATTATTCTCCTACTAGGGTTGGGCACAGCGACGCTGTACAGAAAACGCTGACATTGTTATACTAAGCATCGTATGAAAATATTGATGCTTAATTACGAGTTCCCACCTATCGGTGGGGGAGCAGGGCATGCACACCTGTGTCTAATAAGAGAGTATGCCAACGTTACAACACTGAAGGTCGATGTTCTAACGTCGGGGCCAAAACCGGGCTTTTCCCAAGAAGAGTTCTCCGAGAACATCACAATCTATAAAGTGGGCCTGCACAAAAAAGACCTTCACTTCTGGCGGAAGACCGAGGTCATCGAGTGGCTGGTAAAAGCACATGGGTACTACCACAGGCTGTTGCTGGAAAACAACTACGATTTGGTTCACGCATTTTTTGGCTTCCCTTCAGGCTGGCTTTGCTACCGAACGGCAAACAGACTGCCCTACATAATCTCATTACGTGGCTCAGATGTACCGGGCAAACACGCCAGACTGAAATTGGACTACAAGCTGCTGGGACCAGTTTTCAAAGCCATTTGGACAAAGGCCATCTGTCTGGTTGCTTGTAGTGAAGGACTGAAAAACCGCGCATTGAGATTCCTGCCATCTGCAGCGATAAAAGTCATTCCAAACGGCGTTGAGCTCGACAGATTTCACCCTTCTAAAAATAGCGAGGGGCAGAACCTTGTATCTGCGGAAAAAGAAACCTTTAGACTGCTAACGGTAGGCAGACTATCTGTCACCAAGCGTGCGGAACTGCTAATAGCTGCCGTAAAGATACTACGCGACCAAGGATACGACATCCGCTTTACCCTCGTTGGTGGCGGGCCAGATGAGCAACAACTAAGGAAAAGCTCAATAGAAGCTGGATTCAGTGACATTATCGAGATTACCGGCAGAATTGAGGCTGAGAAAATGCCTCAAATGTATCGCCAGCACGATATTTTCATAAGCGCCAGTATGCAGGAAGGAATGAGCAACGCCATGCTGGAAGCGATGGCCTCAGGCCTGCCGATTATTACGACTCGTTGCGAAGGCGTTGAAGAATTGATAAAAGATAATGGCTTTGTCGTTGAAAGTTCCGAGGCTGAATCAATCGCACAGGCCATCAAAGAGTTGCTCGAGAACCAAGAAGCTTACGAAAGAATGTCTATTGCTGCCCGAAGGCGAGCGGAAAAATTTAGCTGGAACTCTACCGCGAATCAGTACAGGCGACTTTATGAAAAGCTATTACAACAAGAGAGCTGACCTATGAGAATTGCGTTTTCTGCACGTGGATTGAGTATCCCTTCTGGCGGAGCACGCCAGTTTATTAGATCGCTGATTCCTGCTCTTGCTGAACAACGAGGCGAAGACGAATTGTTCGTGCTGTACAATCACAAAAAATACTTAGGGTTGGCACCGAGCTGCTCAGAGATCATAATCGAAGGTAAAAACAGAATAATGTGGGATTTTGTGTTGTTGCCCAGGATGCTTCTCAAGTTGAAAGTTGACGCTGCCATCTTTCCAAAGAACGTCGTGCCTTTTTTTGCCAAGCACAATTCATTTGTGGTCATACACGACCTGGCGTATTTTGATAGACATTTAGATGCTTATCCCTTTCTCGATACTATATATATGCGGACTATGATCCCATGCTCACTCCGCAGAGCTACAGGTATCTTTGCTGTAAGTGAAAACACCAAGAAAGATATTATTCGTTATGCTGATTGCAGTCCCGATAAGATCACAGTGACTTATGAAGCAGCCGACAGCATGTACCAGTCCATAAGCGACACCTCTAAGTTACAGATGATAAGACAAAAATACAACCTACCTGACAGCTTTATTATGTATGTTGGTTCATTATCGCCTCGAAAGAATATCTCTCGATTATTGGAAGCGTTTTCCCTGATTAAAACGAAAATACCGCACGTGATAGTCTTGACGGGTTCGAAATCATGGAAGGACGCCTCGGTTTACAGGACAATGAAGAAACTTAATCTCGACGATAGAGTAAGACAGTTGGGCTATGTCGAGCAGGAAGATATGCCCGCTTTGTATAATCTGGCTAGTGCTTACATTTATCCCTCTCTATATGAGGGTTTTGGCTTGCCTATTCTTGAAGCAATGCAATGCGGCTGCCCTGTGGTGGCGTCAAATGCAACCAGTATCCCTGAAGTGGCAGGTGAGGCGGCTATTTTGATCAACCCACTTGACACAAAGGCTATAGCTGATGCGATCTACAATGTTTTGACTGACAGTACACTTCGAGACAAACTTGTCAGCTCAGGTTTCCAACAAGCTAAGAAATTCTCGTGGAATTGTTGTGCCAATATTATGCTGGAAACAATTCGCTGCTCATCCGCAAAGAGAGAATCCGCCTCTGCCATGGTATAAGGCGAAGAATATGCCGAAAAAGCAAAAGGGACAGAGATGACAGAATATACACAACAGGACACATTTTATGACCATTTCGCGAAAGATAGGCCCACTAAATTTGGGATGGCGCTGGTGCGAAGCGCATCACGGAAAGTCTTTAGCTTTGCCGAATCCCAAAAGGCAACCAGCGCGCTCGAAATAGGACCGGGCCGCGGTGCCTTTGCCGATATATGCCTTGACAGTAATATCGAATACTGGGCTATCGAGCCGAATCAGAAAATGGCCGACGACCTCGAAAAACGTGGCGCAAATGTCCTGCGAACTGTTGTCCCACCTATACCACCAATACAAAGAAATTTCGACCTCGTCATAATGCGCAGCGTTCTCGAACACATGGATACTATGACAGCAGCCTTAACGCTAACCAAACAAGTGTATCAACTGCTTAATCCAAAAGGCAGGTTCGTAATCTATTCGCCCGATTATACAAACTGGAAGTACCACTTCTTCCTTGTCGATTTCAGCCATAACTATGTCACCACATGGCGTCGAATAGAAGGGCTTTTCATAAGTGCGGGCTTTGAAAATATAAAAGGGACGTATATGAGCGGCTCATTGATTGGAACGGCGTCGCTGCTGACCTCCAGCCTGGCTCGCTGCCTGCCCTTCGGCTGGCTCAACATACTCCTGCCAGAAAGCAAGCTAACCAAAAAGCTCTACAAGCTACAGGTCAGTTTCTTAAGAGGAGTCCTGATGTTCGGTGAAAAGCCCGCTGACCAACACCTCAACTCCACCCAGGAGAATTAAATCATATATGTCTAAGTACGCAAAGCAACTAATCAAATTCCTGCTCAGGATAATCATAACAACGACCCTGCTTGTTTGGGTCTTCAGTCAGGTTGACCTCCAACAATTTTGGCAGGTCGCAAAAACCATAAAGTGGCAGTTACTGGTAGCTGTCTGGATGCTGATTATAGTAAATTTCTGGATTCAGTCGGTGACGTTACAACTTATCTTGAAAAAGCAAGGCTGCAACGTCGGTATCGTTACTCTATTCGGTGCAAGCGCCGTCACTTCGCTTTACAGCTTTGTTTTGCCTGGCCTGCTGAGCACAGGTATAAAATGGTACATCATCAGAAAAAACACAGGCAAGGGAAGCAGTGTACTGAGCAGCATGCTATTTAACCAGTTGTCGCTACTGGTTATCATGGCGACCTTGGGACTGATCGCGCTGATGATTACCAATCCCGCATCAATCTTATTCAAGGCTAAGGAGAATCACTGGCCTCTGCCTGTCAGTTGCTCAATACTGCTGGCCGGTATAATAACTGCATCCTGGTTGATACTGAACAATCGAACAGGCAGTAGAATTATTAATGCTCTTGGATTTCTACTAAGGCCTTTTCCAGTAAAAATACAGAAAAAAGGTCAGGATATAATCAAGCAGATAAGCGTCTTTCAATCGGCGGGGGCCAGATTTTACTTGACCGTTGCGTTGCTTAACGTGATAAACGGCCTAATCCTCGGTGTGTTTATATACAGCCTCGCGGCCAGAGCGGCACATATAGCTGTACCTGCTGGAGTGCTCTTGTGGATGTGTGCAATCGTTTACTTTTTGCGCAGGCTGCCTATATCGGTGGCCAGCCTCGGTGTCAGAGAAGTAACGCTGGTCGGAGTCTTGGGAATCTATGGCGTGGAAAAACCGGCAGCGCTGTTAATGTCAATGATACTGTTCTCCTCGTCAATCCTTATGGCCCTCATTGGGACAATTTACCACGTGTTCTGGGCTGTGCGGGCAAAGAAGTCAACGAAATAAGGAAGAAAAACCGTGACCAGAGTCAAAATAATGGAGCAACAATGGGACTATTTGATAATCCTTGACGCCTGCCGTTACGATTATCTGGAGCAGGTTTGGCAGAACTATTTTACCGGCAAATTGAGTAAAAAAATCTCTGTAGGATCCTCAACCCTCGAGTGGAGGGGCAAATCATTCAGAGGATACTACGGCGATGTCATATATATTTCTGCAAATCCATATATAAACTCTCTTGCTACGGTTAGAGGCTTCGCAGCCAAAGAACATTTCTACAAGGTCTACGACGTTTGGCGTCACCATTGGGACAGCGACAAAAATGCCGTCCTGCCGGAAGCGGTAACCAAGGCCGCTATTGACATCATAAGGAAAAATCCCCACAAAAGGGCCATCGTCCACTATGTCCAGCCGCATGAGCCTTACATTGGAGCGGACCTGCCCCACTTTGACTTCAACAGACCGCAGCCCTTGGCAGAAAGACTGATCGACGAAGACACACAACGCCTGCGAAAAACAACCTTATCTGACAGGATTCTAAGGATAGTCTCGGATACCTGTTATCGGCTGGGAATCACCGGCAGATTGTCTTTGTGGAGGGTAAGGCAATTTCTAAAAATGCCGCCCATGAGCCATATGGACGCTGTCAGAAGAAACCTGGGAAAAGAAGGACTCCGGCGAGCATATAAGGAAAACCTGAATATTGTGCTAAAACACGTTGTCGAACTGGTGGACGCAATAACCGGCAGAATCATAATAACAGCCGACCACGGCGAGATGTTGGGCGAGAACGGACTCTATTCGCACTGGCCCAGAGCCACAAACAAGCTCCTATTGGAGATACCCTGGCTGGAAATTGATAAAACGAACTCTAAAACCCCGCCCAAAGAGCGAAAAACCGTCACTGGGCAAGATATAAAAGAACCTGAAAAACCTCCTGTATCCAAAAAAACCGAACAGGCTATCCAAGAAGAAATCCGCGACAAGCTAAGGGCATTGGGCTACTATGATTGAACCTGTCTGTCTCAGGGACTGCGAGAGAGTCGAGGCGAAGCTCAGCGCATAGGAAACCTACTGCAAAGCTCTCGCACTTGCACCTTCGTATTACTCTTGAAGGTTTCGTCTATCCTATATCGACGCTCATCTGCAATCTCCACATCCTTTAGTACCGAGTCAATTAATTTGGCTATGCTCTCCATCTCTACCGGCCCCATGCCATTCTTTGTGACAATAGGCGTGCCTAATCTGATACCGTTGGTCACCATGGCGTTTCTCTTATCGTAAGGCAGCCTATTTTTATTGATGATTATTCCGCAATCTTCAAGGCACTTCTGCGCTATGAGGCCCGTAAGGCCTTCTCGCAGATTGCCAACATTTATTAGAACCATGTGGTTGTCCGTCCCGCTGGTTAGCACATCATATCCGAAACGCAGCAGATCGTCAGCAAGCCTTTTCGCATTTTCTATTATCTTAAACTGTCTTGCTTGGTACTCATCTGAGAGTGTCTCTTTAAAGAAAACCGCTTTGGCGGCAATATTGTTCAAATATGGCGTGCCCTGTATGCCGGGAAATGTCGTCCGCTCGATGAGTTCCCAAAGCTCCATAAACCGCGCCCCAAATCTTATCTTCTGATCGTAATCTCTGCCCATTAGTATAAGCCCCCCTCGCGGACCACCCGGCTTATATGTGCTCGTAGTCGAAAAATGCGCATAGTCCACAGGCGATGGATGCGCACCAGCTATCACAAGCCCTGCTATGTGTGATATATCCGCTAATAGATACGCCCCAACTTCGTCGGCAATCTCACGAAATTTCTTGAATTCTATTACCCGAGAATACGCGCTCGCTCCACATATAATGAGCTTTGGCTTTACCCGCCTTGCCTTATCTCTGATCGCTTCATAATCCAGCAAAAAAGTGTTCTTATCCACATAATAGTGTTCCACATCAAAAAACTTGCCGGTAAATGAAACCCTTGCTCCGTGTGATAAATGCCCACCCTGGTCCAGTCCGAGACTGAGGATTTTATCACCTCTTTTAAGAATCGCTGTAATTACAATTTGGTTTGCGCTGGTGCCGGAGTGAGGCTGAACATTTGCATACTTTGCTCCGAAGGCCTCCTTGGCTCTTGCCACAGCCAGTCTCTCTAATTCATCTACAATTTTACAGCCCCCATGGAACCTCGCCCCGACGAAGCCTTCCGTTGTTTTGTTTTGAACCACAGATCCAAGGGCTGCCAGAACCGCTCGTGAGCACAGATTCTCCGCCGCGATTAGCTGTAGGCTGTTTTGCAGTCGTTCATACTCTTGTGTGATTAAGCGATAAACGTCAATGTCTGACTGCTGGAGAACATTGAATATCGCTTTGTGATATTCTTCGCTTGTTTGCAGCCTATGACTGACTGATTCAACTACCTGGTACAACTGCTTGGGCTTTTGCTTGACGGCATCTCTTACATCTTTATCAACCAACATTTGTAGGCCTTCAAATCCTTTCGACTATCAGAAACTCATCCCTGACATTACCTACAGCATAGGCACAAAGTGCCAGAGGAACAAAGGCACAAAGTTCTTGAATCTTAGTCCCTTTGTACCTATGTGCCTTTGCCCCTTGTTCTACAGCCACATCGCGTTCAGACTGAGCTGAAAAAATTTCTGACAATATCGTTGAAAGTAACGTAAAGAAAAAGTGTTCCGATGAGAACCCAGCCAGTGTAAGCTATAACGCCCTGTGTACGCTCGCTCAGTGCCGAACCCTTAGCCTTTTCAATTAGCAATAGAACAACCAGACCTCCATCGAAAGGCGGCACAGGCAGGAAATTAATCACTGCTATACTGGCATTTATCAACCCGAGAAAGTATGCATAGTAAACTATTGGTTGGTCAGCAACGATGCGATAGCTAAATGCTATTATCCCGACCGGGCCCATTAGTTCCTTGGGGCTGATGATCCCGTCAATAAGACGCTTCAATGTCACATAGGTTTGCGCAATAAACATTACTGTCTTTCTGTATCCCATCGCAATCGCCTGAATCGGACCGGTCGCCTGATAAAGTCTCTCCAGGCTCGCAAAAGGAATAAATTCAGCGAGAGGCTTAACAGTAATGGGATATTGAGCAGCGGCAGTATCCAGCATAACGCTACTTGAAGTTCCATCCGGCAGATGATAGTCGATCTTTACGTGTTGACCACGATGCTGGCGGAGTTGCTGGATGATATCATAAAAGTTTAAGACTGCTTGACCTTGAATAGCTGTGATTGTAGCGCCACGCGGAATATCCAGCGGGGACAGCCCGGCACCACCAGAGATAGTCTTGGCCACAACAGGATGTTCAGCGTCAAGGGCAACAGCTATTCCAATCATCACCCAGTCGGTACCCTGCGGACGCTTGGGAATAACTTCTATGTTGAGAATTTCTTCGCTACTATCCCCGGCTTCGCGCAGTACCTGAACTGGCAGTTTCCTTCCTTCGTATTCCCTGGTGATGTCACGCATTTCCTTGTATGTAGGATTCTCGATACCACCAACCGCAAAAATAATATCACCAGATTGTAACTTGGGTACGGTATCTACCTCACTTTCCTTCTCTATTGATTTAGTGAACAAACCCTTCAGCTTGCTGAGGGGAGATGTTTGCTTTTGCTCCGCAACGTCTAAGCTGTCTGCGACAGCGGTTATTCGCAGACGCGGTACCATAGAATAGATGTGACAAAGGTCCGACTCAGAACCGACTTCCACCTTATTGGTGTAGCTCAGATCCAATCGTATCCTGGATTTTATTAGCTCCGCAGCTCCCGTCCCTTGGCTGCGCTCAACAACCAACGTCGCTTCTGGTGCATAAGTGCTTTGCAGTATTTGCTCAAATTGCCAGTGAGTCTGCACTTGCTCTCCGTTTACAGACCTTATGTGACTGCCCGGCAGCAGGCCTGTTATCTTTCGAAGGATATTTGGGTCGGAAACGTCCGCTACGGTCAGACTTGAAGGCTGAACGATGCCGAAATCTCGAATGGACTGACCGGGTAGTAGCTCTGCTACAAGGACGAAACGCTCTTCAGAGCCATCTTCGTGCCTTATCTTAAGCGGTACTGCTTCATTAGCATCTGACAAAGCTGCTGCTATCAGAATGTTGCTGAAGTCAAGGTCTTTACTCTTGCCGGCTATTTCAATTATCTCATCGCCTGGCTTCAATCCCGCACGTGCTGCCGGCGAGTCCGGAACGACCGCTCCGACCACCGGTGGTGGCAACTTTATGCCAACAAGAAACACTATCATAAAAATAATGCAGGCGCTGATCACATTAAAAGTGACACCGGCTGCAATTACCGGGATGCGAATACTAACAGGCTTGTTTGCAAACGAACGAGGATCATCTATTGCCTTTACCGGTCCGGTGTCATCCTGGCCCAGCATTTTGACGAAGCCACCAAATGGGATGAGCCCGATACGATATTCGGTTACTCCTTCTTTTTGGCTAGCCCTGCCGAGTGTGAAGCTCAGCAAACCATCGCCTGACTCGTCGTTTTCTTTCGGAAATAGCCCGGGCAATATCCGAAATCGATATCCTTCGCTTGTCCTACGGACGCCAAGAAAAATCGGTGGCATGAAAATTGAGAAAGCCTCGACCTTGATGCCGGAGAGCTTGGCAACAATGAAATGGCCGAACTCGTGAACCAGAACAACTGCACCAAATCCGAGCAAAGCAACAAGCACATTACCGAAGACATTGATGTTTCGCAGGATCAGATAGATAGCTAAGGCAAGAATAAAAATCCAGAATAACGCACGAAGATTCCTGTTTAACAAAGCTTTTGATTCGGGCATCAAGCTACCTCTAAGCAATTATTAGATCAGTATCATATACCTCGTAGATCGATTGGCCGTTCGCAGGTAACGATACACGATTTCTGTTCTCACACATTTGAGCAATTTTGGACTTTCGCTTTAACCTCGTTTCTGGCCCAAGCGTCTACCTCGAGTATTTCCTCAAGGCACTGAGCTTGGCCATCCCTTACGGGACTGCAGTGTTTGACTTCATGTTTGTTCAGACAGTATTCTATGAGCGGTACTATGTCGGCAAATTTGATTCCGCCAGCTAAGA
>Ga0315555_1001038_pt1 | contig 20173 bp, 12 predicted proteins | sample SalMarSW160380MG_FD_202113 | JGI IMG/M metagenome (GOLD analysis project Ga0315555, IMG submission 202113) | Salt marsh sediment microbial communities from the Plum Island Ecosystem LTER, Massachusetts, United States - Salt Marsh Sediment SW1603-80 ... | reverse complement strand
GTCGGCTCTCGATCGTGTCGTCTCGTCCTCGAACGTGTCCTTCACCGTTCCCAGGTCCCTCACCCGCAGGATTCCGGATCCGGTGTTAGCCACGGCCACGTTCAAAATCTGTTCTACCGAATCAAAGCGTCCCGTCGTGCGTATGGAATACTCTATCGCGCTCTCCTTAATCGTGCCGGCCGGGATCTCCAGGTTCGTGCCCTGTATCGCGCGCGCGATCTCGTCGGGACTCACGTTGTTCTTGCGGAGCTTCACCGGGTCCAGCAGCACGCGGATCTGCCGCTCCCGTCCCCCCGCGATCTGCACCTCCGCCACCCCCGAGACCTGCGCGATCCGGTCCTCCAGCACCTCGTCCGCGATCCGGTACAGCTCGTCGATATCCTGGGGACCGAGCAGGGCGACGGTCACCAGCGGGAACTGGGAGATGTCGAACTTGCCGACGATCGGATCCTCCGCGTCCGAGGGCAGCTGCGCCTTCACCTGGTCGATCTTGTCCCGGATATCCATCGCCTTGACGTTGATATCCTCCTCCATATCGAACTGGACGAGGATGAGGGACATCCCCTGCTGGGAGTACGACTGCAGCTCGTCTATCCCGTCGATCGAGGAGATCGCGTCCTCGATCAGCTTGGTGATCTCGGACTCTATCGCCTCCGGGCTGCCGCCGGGATACACCGTGGTAATGGTTGCCATCGGGAAATCTATGTCGGGAAACCGTCTGAGCGGAATCGACAGGTACGCCAGCACGCCGAGGATGACGGCCATCAGCACGATGACCGTGGTCATCACCCTGCGTTTCACTATGGCGTCGAGAAATCCCATCTACGCCCCCTCTGGCCTCACCCGGTCGCCGTCCTTCAGGTCGTCGCGCGGCGTCGAGACGACGTCGCTCTTCTCGTCCACCTCGCCCTTCACGATCTGGACGTAGCCCTCCTGCCTGAGTCCGGTCTCGACGTCGATCTTCCTCGCGCGCGGTCCGCCCTCCGCGGACCGGTCGACGATGAACAGGTACTCGCTCCCGCCGTTCCTCTTCAGCGATCCGGCGGAGACCGCGACGCTGTTCGTGTGTCGCCTCACCGGGATGCGCACCTGCGCGTACATGCCGGGCCGCATCACCCATTCGACGCCCGTCTTCTCATTCTTCATCCGGAGGAACACGTCGAAGAAGCGGTTCGGGTGGCTGGTGGACGGGCTGATCCGCGCGATCGTTCCGGTGCGCCAGTCGCGCTCACCCTCCAGCCGGTACTCCGCCTGGAACCCCTCCCGGATCAGGCGCATCGCCGATTCCGGCACGTTCGCCTTCACCTCGAGTGTCGCCATGTCCACCAGGGAGAGCAGCTCTTTCCCCATGCCCTTCTCCTCACCCGGTTCGGCGAAGCGGGCCTCCACCCGAACGTCCCCGCCGACCGGAGAGCGTATCTCCGCGAAGGAGAGCGCGGACTCCGCCAGCCGCAGCGCCGCGGCGGCGCGTTCCACCGCGGTCTTCTGCGCGTCCACCATATTCTGTGACGCGCCCCCCTTCTCGAGCAGCACGGTGTAACGCCGCAGGTTGTCGACGGCCTCCTTGTGCGCGGCCTTCGCCGCGGACACCTGGGCCTCCAGGTCCGTCTTGCGGAACTCGACGAGCAGCTGGTCCTTCTCCACCGCGTCTCCGACGTTCACGTTCACTTTCTCCACCACCCCGGGCGTGCTGGCGCGGAACATGTAGCGGTTCGCGGTGTCGATCCGCGCGTCGCAGGTCACGTACTCCGTGAAGTCCCGCCGCACAGGGACCCCGGTGGCAACGGCGATCCCCTCCTCCTCCTCGATCTTCTCGATGCTGACGCCCTCAGAGGGCTTGCGGACGATCCTCACGTACACCAGCGACGCGAGCGCCGCGATGATGAGAACCAGCACCACTGCGCCGGTTCGGTTCTTCTTTGCTTCCATTACCGTTCTCCTTCTCGTGTGTGAGGCCCCAGCGTTCCGACGGCCTTCTGATACGTCAGCCGCGCGAGCACGTGGCTGTGAATCGCCTGGTAGTACAGGCCGGTGGTCTTCACGAACGCGGTCCGCGCGTCCGCGGCCTCTATCCTGCTGGCTACCCCTTCCCGGTAGGCGACGCCCGATACGTCGAGTACCTCCTTCGCCAGCGTCAGGCTGAGCTTCTGCGACTCCACCAGTTCTTCGGCATGTTTCAGGCCGAGCACCGCGCTGCGTATCTCCATCAGTACCCGCTCCTCCGCCTGCGCGAGCTGTATCTTTCTCTGTTCCAGCACCGCCGTCTCCCGGGTCACCCGTCCCCTGCGGGCCATGCCGTCGAAGACGGACCAGCGGACGGTGAGGCCCGCCGTCCACGAATCACCCCATTCATCCTCGCCGGAGATATCCGGCCGGGTCCAGTCCTGGTTGAAGAACAGGTCCACGCTCGGCTTGTACCCGCTCTTCTCGTACCGAATCATCTGTTCCTGGAGGAGCACCCCCAGCTCAGCCTTCTGCAGGTCCGGACGGTTTTCGTAGGCGATCAGGACGGCTTTCGACAGCTCCGGCTCGAGGGGCGAGTAGGTCAGCTGGTCGGAGAGCTCCACCGCGCTGTCCTGCGAGGTTCCCATCGCTTTCAGCAATGCGATCACGGCCAGGTCCACGGCGTTCTTCTGGCGTATCATCTCTGCCTGGATATTCGACAGCTCCACCCTGGAGCGGAGCACGTCGAACTTCGATGCGACCCCCTGCGCTTCCTTCCGGGTCACGTCATCCAGATGCTCCTTCGCGGATTTCAGCGCTTCCTGCAGGGTCTGGTACAGGTGCCGCGCCAGCACCGCGTCGGTGTACGCCCTGGCGGTGTCGTACACCGCCTGCTGAACCGACTCGCGCACCGTCTGGTCGCCGAGCAGCTGGTAGATGGCCGCCATCCGTATGCCGGCGGGTACCGCGCCGCCGCCGTAGAGCGGCTGGGTGACGGTGAGGCCGGCGGAGTAGTTGTCTTCCTCGCCCATGGTCACCGTCTGCCCGCCCACGTTGAACCCGGGCAGCTCCCCGATCCTCGTGTAGCCGGCGGTCGCTTCCACCTTGGGGTATACAACTGAATATGCCTCGAGCTTCCTGCCCGCGGCGATGTCCTTCTCCTTGAGGGCCGCCAGCACCGTCTTGTTCTGCGCGAGCGCCACCTTCACCGCGTCGGCAAGCGACAGTGTCCCCTTCAGTACCGCCTCGGGGTCCTTGCCGTCGCGGGCGTCCTGCCACCGCTCGTACGCCTTCACGCGGTTTCGGCCGACGTCGCCGTGGATGGACTCCCGCACCTTGCATCCTGTCGCGAGGAGCAGCACGGCGGCCGTCAGAAGCAGCGTCGTCCTATTTCGCACTTTGCTCGATCCTTTGGTAGAATGTCTGTTCCATCGCCCGTCCCAGCTCGTCCAGGTCCACGCTCTCCGGGTTCGTCAGCAGGTGCATGAAGATGCCGCACATCGTCGCGTGTATCAGCCCACCGAGCGCGCGGTTGCTCACCCCGGGCAGGCATCCGTTGTCATTGATGCCGTCGAGGAGCTGCGCGGTCATCCCGACGAAGTTGTCGTGGTCCTGCTTCATCCTGTGTTCGATCTTCTCCCGTACGCCGCTCGACACGTCCGTCCATATGGAAAGCATCACCTTGTGGAAGCGGCGCATGTCGTCGGTGATCCACGCGCCGATGTTGAAGATGCCCTTGAGCGTATCGAGAGAGGGGGCGTCGAGCTGCAGTATGCTGGACGCGAACTGCTCCAGCTTGCAGGTCTCCCGGTCGATGCCGGCGAAGAGAAGCTCTTCCTTCCCCTTGAATCTCCAGTACAGCGTTCCCTTGGCCACGCCGGCGCGGGCGGCGATATCGTCCATCGTCGTCTGCGCGTAGCCGTTCGTGGCGAACGCCTCTATAGCGGCATTGAGTATCCTCTCTCTCGTATCTGCCATAATAACCCCCTGTTATACCGTACTGACCAGTCAGTACGGTATACGGTCACGCGGTGATTTGTCAAGCCATTTCAGGGGGTCAGAGCCTTGAAAGTTTCAGGGAGATGTCCACGCCGTTGATCTTCACCGTCTTGTCCGGCTCGCCGGAGACGGTGTCGGTCAGCTCGTCGGCGAGCGTCTCCGACCTGATGTAAGCCGTCCAGCCGGCGATCGCATTCTTCACGGAGGCGTCGTCGGCCGCGTAGCCGAGGGTGATGCGGTCGTCCATCTCCAGGTCGCGTTCCTTCCGGAGGGTCTGCACGTGCCGCACCAGGTCGCGCACCATGCCCTCCGCGACGAGCTCGTCGGAGAGCGCGGTATCAAGCGCTACCGTCATCTCCGACGATTCGTGAAGCGCGATATTGTCGGGACAGGTGCGCTCCACCAGGATGTCGTCGGGCGCCAGCTCGTACGTCTCGCCGTCCGCGGCAACGGAGACGCTCTGGCCGGCGGCGACCTTACCCGCGACGTCGGCCGGGTCTGCCGCGGCCAGGGCGCCGGCCACCGCCTTCGCGGCGCCGCCGAACTTCGGGCCGATGGACGCGAAGTTGGGCTTCACCGTACAGCCGGCCAGGTCGGCAACGTCCTTCGCGAACGCCAGCTCCTTCACGTTCAGCTCGTCGAGCACGTGGTCCTCGAACCTCTGGAGCGCCTTCGTCCGCCAGTCGTCGGCGCAGGCGGCCGTCACCACCGGGAGCGGCTGGCGCACCCGTATCTGGCGCGCCTTGCGCAGGCTGAGCACCCGCGACACGAAATCGGCCGCGGCGTCCATGTCGGTCGAAAGCTCGTTGTCTATCAGCGCGTCGTCGGCCTGTGGGAACCGGCACAGGTGCACGCTCTCCGGGGCGGCTTCGTCCTGCGACGCAACCAGGTTGCGGTACATCACTTCGGACACGAATGGCACGAGGGGCGCCAGTATCTGCGACAGTTTCACGAGCACCTCGTACAGTGTCTGGTACGCGGCCAGCTTGTCGGTGTCCGCGTGGGACCGGGCCCGCCAGAACCGCCGGCGGTTGCGGCGCACGTACCAGTTCGACAGCCCCTCGACGAACTGTTCGGCGGCGCGCACCACTGCGGCCGCGTCGTACTTCTCGAGCGCCTCGTCCGCGCGGGCCGCGAGCAGGTTGAGATTCGAGAGTATCCACCGGTCCATGTGCGGCCGGTCCGCCACCGGCACCTGCGGGGCGGTGACGTCGAAGTTGTCCAGTCGGGCGTAGTTGCAGAAGAACGCGTACACGTTCCACCAGGTGCCGAACACCTTGCGCTCCACCTCCTTGCCGGCGCCGTACCCGAAGTTCAGGTTGTTCACCGGGTTCTGCTTGCAGAACAGCCAGCGCATGATGTCCACGCCCATCTTCTCGGCCGCGTCCTCGAACCAGATCGCGTTGCCGGCTGACTTGTGCATCTCCTCGCCGTTTTCGTCGCGCACCAGCGCGTAGCCGAACAGCGTCTTGAAGGGCGGGATGTTCTCCATCATGGTGGACATGGCCAGCAGTGCGTAGAACCAATTGCGGAACTGGCCCGGGAAACACTCGAGCACCAGGTCCGCCGGTATCCACTGCTTCCAGTACTCCCGGTCACGGTAGTAGCCGACGGTGGAATACGGGACGATGCCGGCGTCGAGCCACGGGTTGCCGACGTCCTTTATCCGGCTGACGGCGCCTCCGCATTCGGGGCACTGAATCTTCACCGCGTCGACCCACGGGCGGTGCGGAGAGTTGCCCTCGAAGGCGTCCCAGCCCTCGACGGCGCGCTCCTTCAGCTCCTCCTTCGAGCCGACCACGTCGAACCAGCCGCACTCGCACTCATATATAGGAAGCGCCAGTCCCCAGAACCGCTTCTTGGAGATCATCCAGTTCCGCATGTTGTCCAGCCAGTCGAGCTCGCGGGCCTCGCCCCAGTCCGGTATCCACCGGATCTTCTTCACGTTCTCCTTTATCTCGTCGCGCCACGACATGTTGATGAACCACTCGTGGACGTGCCGGAACAGCAGCGCCGTCCCGCAGCGCCAGCAGTGCGGATAGCTGTGGGTGTACTTTTCCTTCATATAATAGACGCGCTTCGCGCGCAGGCTCTCCAGCACCTCGTCGGCCACGTCGCCGGCGTACCTGCCGGAGAGGAACCCGTACCCGTCGAAGTAGATGCCGCTGTCGTCTATCGGCGCCAGCACGGGGAGCTTCTCCACGCCGGACAGGTCGAAGTCTTCTTTGCCGCAGCCCGGCGCGATATGGACGATGCCGGTGCCCTCGGTGTCCGACACGTCCTCCCACGCGATGATCCGGTGATGCTCCTTCGTCTGTTCTTGAGCCTCCAGCTCGTCGAACGGGCCGTCGTACGTCCAGCCGATCATCTCCCTGCCGGTGAGCTCGCCCAGCACCTCGACCGGTCCCTTTGTCTTCATCACGCCGGCCAGCGCCGCGGCGACGTAGTATATGTCGCTATCCTGCTTGACCCTGGCGTACTTCACGTCCGGGCCCACCGCGCAGGCCACGTTGGCCGCGAGCGTCCACGGGGTGGTGGTCCAGACCAACAGGTACTCGTTCTCCCGGCCGCGGATCGGCAGCCGGAGGTACACGGACGTATCGGCCACCTCCCGGTACCCTTCGTGCATCTCGTTCTGGGATATCCCGGTGCCGCAGCGGGGGCACCACGGCATGCTGTCCGCGCCCTTGTACACGAAGCCGCGCTCGTGGCACTTCTTCAGGAAGCCCCAGATGGCGTAGTTGTTTTCGTCCGTCATCGTGAAGTAGGAGTCGTCCCAGTGCATCCAGTAGCCCATGCGGACGGACTGCGCGGTCTGCACCGCGGCGTACTTCCGCACCCGCTCCTTGCACTTCTCGACGAACTTCTCCAGCCCGTAGGTCTCGATGTCCCGCTTGCACTTGAAGCCCAGTTCCTTCTCGACCTCCACCTCCACCCAGAGCCCCTGGCAGTCGAACCCGTTCTGGAAGCGCTGCCGCTGTCCCTTCATCGCGTGGAACCGCTGGTAGCAGTCCTTGTACGTGCGGCCCCACGCGTGATGCACCCCCATCGGGTTGTTCGCGGTGATCGGTCCGTCCAGGAAGGACCAGATCGGGCCGTTCTGGTTCTGCTCAACCAGCTTCTCGAACGTGCCGGATTCCTTCCAGAAATCCAGCACGCCGTGCTCCTGCGCGGCGAAATCAACCGTCGGTTCTACCTTTTCAAACATCGTATTCCTCACTGCGAAAATCGGGGAAGTAGCGAATAGGGAGCGGCACACCCCATGTCCGGCCTACGGGCCTCAGGACATGGGGCCGGTAATGATGATGGTTATTCGCGTTCCTGTACGTACATTCATCGTCCGCTCCATATCTGGAGGGTGGGACTCTAGCACCGCCGCGGCGCGGTGTCAAGGGAGAGAGGTCCCCGGTCCCCGCCCCACATCCTTCTTGAGTCACCCCCCGGAGTTGTGGTAAGGTGACCTCAGGAGGTGACACATGGATGAAGAGAAAGTCAAATCCGCCCTCGCCGAGGTGGCCGAGGTGCTCAAGGCCGACGGCGGCGGCGTGGAGCTCGCAAGCATAGACGGGGGTGTGGTCAACGTGAAGCTCACCGGCGCGTGCGGCAGCTGTCCGATGGCCCAGATGACGCTTCAGAAGGTCGTCGAGGCCCGGCTCAAGGAAAAAGTGCCGGAGATAGAGAAGGTCCAGGCTGTGTGAGTCCCGGCCTCGTCATCGTCAATACCGGCAACGGTAAGGGGAAAACCACCGCCGCGTTCGGGATGGTCCTCAGAGCCGCCGGACACGGAATGCGTGTGCTGGTGATCCAGTTCGTCAAGTCCTTCTCGAACATCGGCGAGCTGAAGGCGTGTCACGCAATGGAAGACGTCACCGTCGAGACGGCCGGTCTCGGCTTCCTGAACGACCCCGCGATCAGCGAGGAGGAGCATCGGAGAGCGGCCGGAAAGGCGCTGGAGCGCGTGAGGGAGGGGCTCGCCTCCGGCGACTACGACATGGTGGTCGCGGACGAAGCGCTGCTGGCCGTGAAGGAGAATCTCCTGAGCGAAGACGACATCACCGGGCTGATAGCCGCCCGGCCGGAGCCGGTGCACCTGGTGCTGACCGGGCGCGGTTGCCCGGATTCGATCGTCGCGGCGGCCGATACCGTCACGGAGATGAAGGAGATCAAGCACGCCTACGCCGGCGGCGTGAAGGCGCAAAAAGGGATAGAATTTTGAGGCGGAAAGGGCAAGTTGCTTCACTCATTCTCGGCCCGTATAAGGAACGGGCTCGCCTCCGAGGGCGAGCTTCGACCGGCTTATCGAATAGCCCGTTCGGGCTGCCGGCCGAATCTCGAACCCGTTCAGCAACTTGCCCTTTCCGCTTGCAGCGTGAAGAACAGCGGTAGAGCGATAGAGGAGTTCTGATATGGTAACGAAGAAGAAGAAAGGGTCCCCGTCGAAGAAGCGGAAATCCGCGCCGTCCGTCGACGACGCCTTCCTGTGCGAAGTCGCGTGGGAGGTGTGCAACCAGCTCGGCGGAATCTACACCGTCCTGAGAAGCAAGGCCCCGGCGATGGTGGAGATGTGGGGCGACCGGTACCTGATGATCGGGCCGTACGTGCCGGAGAGGGCGGCCGTCGAATTCGAGGAGTTGATGCCGGAGGGGCCGATCGCGCTGACGATGGACGCGCTCACCAGGGACGGCGTCACGTGCCGGTATGGACGGTGGCTGGTGCCCGGGCACCCCAGGACGATCCTCATAGAACCGAAGATGAGGGAGGCGGAGCTGGAGAGGCGCAAGTTTCTTCTGTGGAAGGAACTGGATGTAGAGACCCACGTGCGGGACGCGATGGTCGACGAGGTAGTCGCGTTCGGCTGTCAGGTCGCCGACTTTCTGGATCGATTCGCTGAAGTTTCGAAGAAGACCCCGCTGATCGCGCACTTCCACGAGTGGATGGGCGGCGTGGCCGTTCCCCTCATCAGGAAGCATGGGATACCCGTCGCGACCATCTTCACCACGCACGGCACGCTGCTGGGCAGGTACATGAGCTCGGCCAGCGAGGACTTCTACGGCCTGCTCGACAAGGTGAATCCGGTCAAGGAAGCGAGACAGCTCGGCATTCCTTCCCGGTACGCGCTCGAGCGGCTCGCGGTGCAGGAAGCGGACGTGTTCACCACGGTGTCCGATCTGTCCGCGGGAGAAGCCCTGAAGCTGCTGGGCCGGAAGTCGGATTTCATCGTCCCGAACGGGCTGAGCATAAGCCAATTCGAGGCGCCGGATGAATTCCAGGCGCTCCACCGCATCTACAAGGCCCGGATACACGACTTCGTCACCGGACACTTCTTCGGCTCCTATACCTTCGACCTGGACACGACCGTCTACCTGTTTACGGCGGGCCGCTACGAATACCGGAACAAGGGCAAAGACATATTCATAGAGAGCCTCGCGACGCTGAACCGTCGCCTGATCGAAGACGACATGGACCTCACCGTGGTCGGCTTCATCGTCGCCAACGCGGACGTCCGCAGCATCAACGTGGACGTGTTGAGCCAGCACGCGTTGTACCACGAGCTCCGCCAGGTCTGCGGCTCGGTCGAGCACGACATGGGCACCCGGCTCTTCCAGCGGGTAGTCGAGGGAAGGATTCCCGACTCGAAGGACGTCTTTACGGAGACGCAGGCGCTTCGGATACGGCGGAGTATGCTGGCGTGGCAGTCGAAGAAGCTCCCCCGCAACGTGACGCACGACCTGACGGACCCGGACGGTGACCCGGTGATCCAGAAGCTGCGGGCCTGCGGCCTTCTGAACGCGGAGAAGGACCGGGTGAAGGTGGTGTTCCATCCTCAGTTCGTCGCGAGCACCAGCCCGATTCTCGGTCTGGATTACCAGCAGTTCGTCCGCGGCTGCAATCTCGGGGTGTTCCCGTCGTACTACGAACCGTGGGGCTACACCCCGATGGAGTGTGTCGCGCTCGGCATCCCGGCGGTCGCGAGTGACCTGAGCGGGTTCGGCAACCACCTGGTCAAGATCCTTCCTGACTACGAGGCCAACGGGCTGTGCGTCATCAACCGGCACGGCCGGACCGCGAAACAAACGGTCGAAAGCCTCACCGATTTCCTATATGACTTTTGTCGTTTGAACAGGCGCCAGCGGCGCGAGCTGCGCAACAGGGTCGAGCGGGTGTCGCACCTGTTCGACTGGTCCGAGGTGATCGGTCACTACCGGGCCGCGTACTCCGCGGCGCTGAAGGGGAGATGATGCCCTCAATCGGCTACGGGGACGGACAGGTCGATTTCGAGCTGCCCGATGGGTGGCGGCCGTCCCTGCTGGTGCCGAAGGGCATGCCGTCACTCGAGGACCCGGCGGGGGAGGTCGCGCGCGCCGTCGCGCACCCGGTATCCTCCCCGCCGCTGACCGAGGTGCTCGACGGGGCGGGAAGCCTGGTGATCGTCGTGTCCGACAAGACACGGATCACCGGCGCGGGCGTCGTGCTGCCGGTCCTTCTGAACGCGGCGAACGACGCGGGGGTGCCGGATCCCGGCATCACCGTCCTGTTCGCCTGCGGCACCCACGCGATGCACACGGACGAGGAGCGACGGGCCATCGTTGGAGAAGAGGTCACCTCACGGGTCCGGCTGGTGGACCACGACTGCCGCGCGGAGGACATGGTGAGCGTCGGCACCACCGGGGCGGGCACGCCGGTGCGGATCAACCGGATGGCGCACGAGGCGGACCGGCTGGTGATCACCGGCACCGCGCAGTTTCACTACTTCGCCGGTTTCGGCGGCGGGCGCAAGAGCGTCCTGCCCGGAATCTGCGCCGAGGAAACGATCGTCAGGAATCACGCCTTCACGATGGATCCCGGGGGCGGCAGGAACCCGCACTGCAGGCCCGCGAAGCTGGACGGCAACGAGGTGAGCGAAGACATGACCGAAGCGACCCGGATGGTCTCGCCCGACTTCCTCGTCAACGTGGTGCTGAACGACAGGCGGGAGATCGCCGCCGTATTCGCGGGTGACTGGGAGAAGGCGCATCGGAAGGCGTGCGAGACGGTGACGGCGCACTTCGCGGTGAAGATAGGGGAGCACGCCGACGTCGTGATCGCGACGCCCGGCGGCTATCCGAAGGACATCAACTACATACAGTCTCACAAGGCGTACGACAACGCGTTCTACGCGGTGAAGAAAGGCGGGGTCGTCATTCTCGCGGCCGAGTGCCGCGACGGGCTGGGCAACGAGATCCTGGAGGAGTACCTGGCGGTGCCGTCCATAGAGGAGCACGAGAAGCGGCTGAAGGACCACTTCCAGATATCCGGACACACCGCGCTGGCGCACAGGCTGAAGACGCAGGCGGTGCACACGATAATGGTAACGAAGATGGACGACGCGCGGGCGGCCCTCCTGGGGGTGGAACGCGCCTCGGACATGGCTGACGCACTGGAGAAGGCCGCGGCGCATCTCGAAACCGACCGGCCCCTCGTTCACATACTGCCGGAGGGATACACCACGCTTCCCCGGCTCGGCTGAGGACATATCTATCATGGGCATGCAGGAAGACCGGATAAAGGCGATGAACTTCGACCGTCCGGAGCACATCCCGGTGTCGATCGGCCTCCTTCCCGGCACCTGGATGAAGTACCGGGAGGCGCTGGACGAGCTGGTCGCCCGCCACCCGGTGATATTCGGGGAGCAGAAGAAAGACCGGGACTACGACGAGGTCTGGAAGGGCACGTACGAGGAGGGCGAGCACGTAGACGCCTGGGGATGCGTGTGGAGCAACGTGGAGACCGGGCTGGAGGCGATCGTCACCCGTCACCCGGTGCCCACCCGGGAGGCGGTACGGACCCTCAAGGCTCCCGCGGAGGACGCCGGCCTGCCGCACGGCTTCATGTACCTGCGGCTGGCAGACCTGAGGGGGTTCGAGGAGGCGATGGTGGATTTCGCGGAGGAGCCGCCGGAGCTGCAAATGCTGATCGACGTGGTGCGCGACTACAACGTGCGGCAGGTGAAGCTGATGCTCGCGAGACGATCGGAGCCTGCCGTTCTGTACTTCGGCGACGACCTCGGGATGCAGACGTCGCTTCCCATGAGCCCGGGGAAGTGGCGCAGGTACCTGAAGCCGTGCTACGAGGAGATCTACCGCCCGTGCCGCGAGGCCGGGCACCATATCTACATGCACACCGACGGGCACATATATGAAATCATCCCGGACCTGGTGGAGTGCGGAGTGAACGTCGTCAATCCGCAGTTCCGCGCCAACGGCCTGGATAACCTGGTGCGGGTCTGCAGGGGAAAGGTGTGCGTGGACCTGGACCTGGACCGCCAGATGTTTCCGTTCTGTTCCCCCGCGGACATAGACACGCACGTGCGCGAGGCCGTGGAGGCGCTGGGCTCCCCGGAAGGGGGGCTGTGGCTGAGGGGAGAGTGCGGACCGGACGTGCCGCTGGAGAATATCGAAGCCGTCTGTGCCGCCCTCGAAAAGTACCGCTAGAAGTTGACGGTCATCTGCATGCCGATGCAGATCTTGTCCTCGTCGATCCAGGAGCAGGGGCGAAGTCCGGTGCCGAACAGGCCGGTGGACGTGGGGCGTTCCGCGTCCAGGCCGACGGTGCGGCGCGCGTGATACGTGCCGCCGCTCAGGAGGAAATCCACCGCGTTCATCAGCGCGGCCGCGTAGATGAACTGATCGTCCGTGCCGCTCTGGTCGCGGAACTCCACTAGGTCGCTCGCGCTGTTGCCGGCCACCGCGTCCCAGATGACGTAGCGCGCCAGCTCGAGCCCGGTGAAGAGCGCGACGGTGTTCGCGAACCTGGTGTCGGAGTGCCCCGCGACGATCTCCTCGTTCAGCGTCTGGTATATGTCCAGGTTGGAACCGATACCGGCCAGGGAGATCCGGTTCCGATCCCGCGGCCTTCCCTGGAACTGGAAGGAGCCGACCGCGCCGGGCGCGGCGTAGTCACCGTTGCCGAACAGTATGCCCATGTTGATTGCGGTGTCCAGTCCCTGATCGAGCGCCTCGTCCACGTGGCCCAGCTCGTGGGTGAACGTGGTGAGCAGCTTGGCGGCGATCACGGAGGAGATGGTCACGGGAATCTCTTCGAGGAGCGTTCCGTGGGTGTGTATCATCGGCTCGGGAGCATTCTCCTCGACCGCCTCAAGGGAGGGTACCAACTCGTCGAGCGCCAGGCCGGTCTCCAGAAGGAGCACCCGGTCGTCCCCCTGCTCGCCGTCCCCGAGGACGGTCTGAGCCGCGCTCAGCACCAGAATTCCCGTGACCAGAATCGTGTAAAGTCTGCTATTCATACTAGTGATAGTGCAACGGATGTGCCAGATAATGAGGGTCACATCCGGCCGCGGGAAATGATATATAAGTGTTTTTAGTGTTTTGGGATACGACGAAACTGATTTTGCGTCCCGGCGGTCCGAACGTGTCTCACGAAGACGGGATGTCCCGATTTGGGACACATGTGCGGTACGGGTGTTCGATATCAGGACACGTGTGAGTAGGGCTTACTGCAGCCCCTTTTCAGGGATCGGCAAGTCAACCGGCTATCGGATGACGGGCACCGACTCCTCGGCGTGGTAGTTCAGCTTCACGACGGCGAGCCGCTCGCCCCAGTCGTCGAAGACGACGTAGTCGTTGCTTGCCGAGATGAAACGCGGCTGGGTGACGCCGATGCCGCCCTCGACCGGCACCCGGCTCTTCGGGCCGCTGCCGCTATCGAGGTTCCCGTAGGTGCCCATGTGCATGACGAGATTTCCGTTCGTGTCCAGGATGCCGAACGAGTGCCGATACGCCTCCGGCACGAACGAGCGTTTGTACCAGTCGAGCGCGGGACGCATGGACGGGCACGAACAGCCGCCCGCGACGCAGGGCGACGCGCCCGCGTATGTCCACTCCACGCCGTCCACCCAGCTCTCGGTGCCGCCGTACACCAGCTCCGCCTCGCGCTTCGGCGGTGTGTCCATCGGTATGGGCGACTTCGCCTGCAGTATCTTCGCCTTGCCCTTCGTCTTCATCCAGGTTCCCGTGAACGGACTCGTCTTTCCCTCGTCCGTGCCGTGCAGCCCTCCCCGGCCCGCCAGGAACTGCGTGCCGCCGACCAGCGCGGGACGATTGTTGGTGAAATAGAGGTACCCGTCCTCGTCCATCTGCAGGCCGGCGATCAGCCTGCCGGCCACCACGGCGCACTCGTCGCGGAGCTCGCCGGTGCGGTCGAAGGTCCATACCGTCGCTCCGGCGAGGGATATCCCCGGACGGCGGGGGATGAAGTACACCTTGTCGCCGCGCTTCTCCCTCTCCCGTATCTGCTGCATGTACCTGGCGTAGTTGTTGGCCGTGCCGCCCATGGAGCCGTCCACGTATTCCCCCTTCTTGCTTCGCTCTCGTATGCCGGCCGCGGCCAGTCCCCAGCCCTCCTCCGACATCCTGGGAACGTAGTAGATATTGCTCTCGACGGCCACGTCCCCGCGCATGTTCACCCCGATGCCGTCCTGGAAGAACTTCGCCCCCGGCTGGCACTTCGTCGGCAGGATCCCGATCCATTCGGACTTCCACTTGCCCATCTTCGGGATACCGTAGTCGTACGGCACCTCGGGGTAGCGGAACGAGTTCTCTCCCTTCCCGTGGGGAACGCGCTGTGCCGGGTCCACCCGGCCGACGCCGGGCATGTAGAAGCCCGGGTTGAAGTGCACGTGCATATACCCGTGCTCATCGAAGGCGATGTCGTCGAAGCTGTGCGCGCCGGGCCAGAACGAGCCGAGCCGCTTCCCCGTCTTCAGGTCGAGGAAATGGCTGTTCTTGTAGTACACCTGCTCCCGCGTGGGGTCGCAGACCACCTTATCGAATATGCACCCGCTCCAGCGTCCCAGGTAATTCCCGCCGGCCTCCTTCTTCGCCTCCTCGTCGAAGTCCACGATCTTCTTGAGGGTTTTGCCGTCCTCCTCGTAGATCATCACGCTGCTTCCCGCGTTCGAGGTGCCGGATATGTGCGACGTGGTCTGCGACGCCCCGGCCAGCCACAGACGGGGCTTCGCGGACCAGGAGTCGAGCGTCATCGTACCGGTGGCGATGCCGTTCACCGTGTAGTCCTTCGCCGGATTGTCGAACGACACGTACTTGGTGAGCTGGGCAATGGATTTCCCCCGCTCCCGCGCCGCGTGCTGCACGTATATCCCGCCCGTTTTCCGGTGCACCCGCACCAGCCGCGGCCGGTCGCAGGGAATCGTCTTCAGATACTTCCCGTCGGGCGAGAATATCTGCACCCGGTTGTTCATGGAATCCGCCACGTATATCCGGCCCGTCGCGTCGCAGTCTATCCCGGTGGGGCCGTTCAGAAGGGTGTTGTCGCTTCCCGGCTTCTTCTGGTCCCCTATGAACGCCTTCGACGGCGCGCTCCCGTCGGCCGGCGCGCGCACCACGACGGGTCCGAACTTGTACGCGCCGTGGTCGGACACCATGTATACCCATTTGCCGTCCGGCGAGCCGGCCAGGCGCGGCAGGAGATGCGCTCCCCACGCGAACGGCACGCCCTTCATCCCGGCCAGATCCGTCGAGCCGTCCGTGTGTATCCAGTGGAGCGACGACGCCCCCTGCGCCGCGATCAGCGAGCTGCCCGCGTTGACGTAGAAGAGCTTGTTCCCGGCGACGGCCACCTGGCAGTCGCCGACGCCCTTTCCTCCGGCGCCCTTGAAGATGAACCCGTTGCGCGCCACCGTCTCGTTCACGACGTGGCTGTGCCAGGCCTTTATGCCCTCCTCGTATTCGATATACCCGGTGCCGGTGAGGTCTTTCGCCGGCTTGTTCGCGGGCGGCGGGAAGAGCGTCTTCAGATAGTTTCCGTTCAGATCGAACTTCCGCAGCGTCACCCGGCCGTGGCTGCCCGGCCCCTTGGCGAACACGTACGCGCCGGTACCGTCGATCGCGATGCTCCACACGTAGCCCGGCAGGTTCTTCGGGCTCGTGCCCCCGAGCCGCTTGTCGAACTCGGGCTTCAGGCCGAGCGACACCCGCACCTTGAATCCATCCAGCGACTTCGGATACCGTTCCAGGTCGTCCTTTCCCGTCCAGTGAACCGTCTGCTTCAGGGAACCCTTCTGGAACGGCGCCGGCGCGTTCTTGCCGAGCACGCCGGAGGCCAGATGACGAATCACCGTGCCGTTCCCGTCCACGACGGCCACGGTCACGTCGCAGCAGTCCTTCACCGCGAACGTAATCTGGTACCTGTCTTTCGCGACCAGCTTCACCGTCGGCTTTTCGGTGAAGGCGAACACGTTCGCCCGCTCGGTGCAGGAAGGGCCGTACGGTTTCTGCCATCCGGCGGCGTGCGCGGCGGGGGCGAGAGCGATTGACACGAACACGACAGCAGAGAGAAGTATGCGCCTCATGATCTGGTTCTCCCGGGGTCTGATTTTGAACTCGATTATACGTAACCGGCCGTTCGTTCCGCAAGGGTGCGGTTCCGGCGCGACGGGCTACAGGTTCTCGTCGAACGCGCCGTCGATGTACGGTTCCTTCCGTATCGAGCCGCCTATGCCGGTCAGCGAGCCGTTGTAGTACGCCCAGCCGTACGGGCGGCCCCAATCCTGCACCGGCACCCGGTACTGGTTCCATATGCTGCCCCTCACTTCTTTCCAGGGAGAGTCGTCGATGTGTCCGTCGAGGTGGGCGACGTTGAACCGGAACTCTCCCTCGACAGCCGACCGGATGCCGAAATGCGTCGTCCACGATCTCTGGCCGCGGCCGTAGCAGCCGTCGTTTATGCCCGGCACGCTGTCGGCGGCTATCCAGGCGGACGGCTTGTGCGACGTCTTGATGGTGGTGTTGTTGGTGTTCCAGCGGAACGGCTCCTCGGAGCGCCACGCGTCCTCGCTGCCCGACGAAAGGCCGTACAGGGCGCGGTACTCGGGACTCACGTGATTCTTCCACCTGGTCGTCTTGTACTGCCAGCACCCGACGCTGAACACGAAGAGCGTGTAGCCGAAATTCCCGTTACGCCGCGCTATGTAGTCCCTTCCCTTCTCCGTGCCCGACCAGTCGCCCACGTCGATATTGACGTAATTCCAGTTGCGAAGCTTCACCGCCGGACACCAGAGGACCTCTATCGGGAGGTATTTGCCCTTGAGCTTCGGCTTTCCGATCATCCCGTATCCTTTGTTCATGTTCCAGTCGTACGCGTAGCCCGCATCGGTCGGCCAGAGCGAGTCGTCGTAGATCTTGGCCACCAGAGACTTGCCCTTGGCGAACGCCCCTACCGGCTCGACGTATCCCATCTTCCGGAGGGCGCTCGGGCTGCCCGCGCATCGGTTCTCTCCCTCGGGAAGGCGCCCCTTGTTTTCCCCGGCAAATACCAGGAAGCCCACCGTGATCTGCCTCAGGTTGCTCTTGCACCGGGTGAAGTAGGCGTACTCCCTGGCCCGCGAGAGGGTCGGAAGCAGCATGGCGGCGAGCAGCGCGATGATCGCGATCACCACCAGAAGCTCTACGAGAGTAAATCCGCGTGACGGTCTCATGGCGAGAGGCATTCTACCCCGGCGTCCGGCCCTCTCGCAATACCCCGTCCCGCCACGAGGAGAATCTTGCTTCCCCGATACCGTGCCGGTAGGATGCCCGCACTGAATCCGCTCTATATAGCAGGGAGAATATTCCATGAAGAAGTCAGGTGATCCTTCCGTCGATGTCGGGTGCGCGCGCGCGAAGAAGCTCCTCGAGTACGAGCGGAAGCGGTTCGACACGCAGGTCCGGTTCGCGCACTACCTGTGCAGAAAGAACGGGAAGAACGCGGGTGCCTGGAAGAAACTCATCTCGAAGGGCGAAACCCTCGTCGGCGCCGCGTTCGCCGCCGGCGCCCCGGCCGGCGTCCGGACGGCGGTCCGGAAGGCGGAGGGGCTGATGTCCCCGATAGGGGAGGCGGCCAAGGCGTATACGATTCACTGCATCGCGCACGCGCACATAGACATGAACTGGATGTGGTCGTGGCCCGAGACGGTGAACACCACGAACGACACGTTCACCACCGTGCTCAATCTCATGAAGGAGTTCCCGGAGTTCACGTTCTCCCAGAGCCAGGCCTCGGTCTACCGGATCATCGAACAGCACAATCCGTCCATGCTGAAGGAGATCGCGAAGCTGGTGAAGAAGGGCCGCTGGGAGGTGACGGCGAGTCACTGGGTGGAGGGAGACAAGAACCTGGCCGGCGGCGAGGCGCTCTGCCGCCACCTGCTGTACACCCGGCGGTACATGCAGGACCTGTTCGGCCTCGCGCCGGAAGACGTCGCCATAGACTGGTCGCCCGACACGTTCGGTCACGCGCACACCGTACCCACGTACCTGGTCCGCGGCGGCGTGAAGTACGTCTACCTGCACCGCCCCGGCGTGCACACCCCGCCCCAGCCCCGCCCCCGGGCCTTCCGGTGGCGCGGCCCGGACGGAAGCCGGGTACTTGTCATGAACGACATGCACCTCGGCTACAACGGATCGATAGGACCGAGCATGGCGAAGCGGGCGCTGCAGGATTTCTGTGACGAAACCGGTCTGAAGTCGGCGTGCTTCGTGTACGGCATGGGCGACCACGGCGGCGGGCCGACGCGGCGAGACCTGGTCACCCGGCGTGACCTGGACGCGTGGCCGGTCTACCCCCGCGTCATCTGCTCGACCGCGCGCGACTTCTTCGCGGAGCTCGACGCGGCGAAGCTGCCGGTGATCGACGACGAGCTGAATTTCGAATTCACCGGGTGCTATACCACGCAGACCCTCATCAAGCGGGCGAACCGGTTCTCGGAGAAGAAGCTCCAGGACGCGGAAGCCGCGGCCTCGCTCGTCTGGAGCGGTCTCGGCGGGGCGTACCCCTCCCGGGGGTTCGAGGAGAAGTGGCGCGACACGCTGTTTTCCCACTTCCACGACATCCTCCCCGGCTCGGGCGTCCGCGACACCCGAACGTACACCCACGGCCTGTTCCAGGAGATCGCGGCGTTTACCTCCATTCGCGAAGCCGAGGCGCTGCGTACGCTCGCCGGGGCCGTCGACACGTCGGCCGCCGCGATACGGGTCCAGGACGACCTTCCCCCGTCGGCCGTGCCCCGCGCGATGGGCGGCGGCATGGGCATGAACACCGCCGAGGGCGACATCACCCGGTACGGCCACGGCAAAGGCTCCGACCGGCGCGCGTTCCTGGTGTGGAACCCGCTTCCGCGCGGGCGCGACGAGGTGATCGAGGTCCGGCTCTGGGACCCCGGCTGGGGCTGGCAGGACAGGGACATCGCCGGGATACCGTTCCGGGCGGTCGGCCCGGACGGGTCCGCGGTGCCGGTCCAGGTGATGGGCAAGGGGCACTACTGGGGCCACGACCACGTGGATCTCGCGTTTCCCGTCTCCGTCGGCCCGTACGGGTACGCGATGTACTACGTGGAGGAGGGGACGGCGAAGGAAAAGAGCGCGGGAACCGGACAGACCGGCATAGAGCATCAGTGCGGCTACACGTCGTACGAGCGCGGTCCGGAAGGGCTGTCGAACGGGCTCGTCTCCGTGTCTCTCGACATGACGACGGGCGGCATCGCCTCCCTGGTCGATCTCACCACCGGCACCGCGCTGATCTCGCCCGACCGTCCGGCGCCGGTCCTGCAGTACGCCGTCGAGCGCGCCCGGGGCATGAGCGCCTGGACGGTGGAGCACACCGGCCCGTGGCAGCCGATGAACGTCAGGAAGATATCGCGCGGTTCGAAGGGCCCGTACCGGGCGGGCATCACCGCGGAGGGCACGCTCGGCGATTCGAATTTCAGCGTAAGCTACGTGCTCAAGGCGGGCGACCCGGCGCTCTACGTCGACATCTCCGGCACCTGGTTCGAGCGGGGGAGTCCTGAGAAGGGAACGCCGGTACTGCGGCTGTCGCTCCCGCTGGCTCTGGAGAAGCCGAAGGCGGAGTACGAGATACCGTTCGGCTCCATATCGCGCGACATGAAGAACGGCGAGGAGGTGCCCGCGCTCCGGTGGGCGCACGTGGGGGGGAAGGCGGGAAAGAAGGCCGCCGGGTGCCTGGTTCTCAACGACTGTAAGCACGGCCACTCGCTCGTCGAAAATACGATGAACGTCACCCTCGTCCGCTCCAGCTACTCTCCCGATCCGCTTCCGGAGATAGGGCGGCACGACATGCGCTTCGCCCTGCTCCCGACCGGAGGACGCATAAGTCCCGAGCGGGCGATAGAATCGGCGCGCGCATTCAACCACGAGCTGAAGGTGATAAACACGGATGCGCA
>Ga0315555_1001035_pt1 | contig 20204 bp, 17 predicted proteins | sample SalMarSW160380MG_FD_202113 | JGI IMG/M metagenome (GOLD analysis project Ga0315555, IMG submission 202113) | Salt marsh sediment microbial communities from the Plum Island Ecosystem LTER, Massachusetts, United States - Salt Marsh Sediment SW1603-80 ... | reverse complement strand
ATCATACCTATTATCCGGCGGATATGCATACGAGTCGCAGAAATAGAACCAGCTGGGAACCTCTGTGTTTGAACAGCTCCCTCCGAGGGTATTATCTCATGGACACCACTCATCCATACGGGTACCTCAGAAACTGGTGTAAGTGAATCAAGTACAACCCGGGTATAGTTACCAGTTCTAATCTCATTCTCCATCTCTTTATGAACATCAGGTTTATCCAAATCAAGGTACATGACTTTTAGATCACCACGGTCACTAGCAGCTTTAAAATCAAAACCAAGCTCACTACCTTGTTTCAAAATGTTCTCAATTCTCTCATCAGATGTAAGATAAAGACAACGCTCACCATTATTCAAACCATTCCACAAGTAATGAAAACACAGGATTGTTTTACCGGAACCGGGTGTACCAGAAACAAGTGTTATACTATTATCCGGAAGACCACCAGATAGCAACTCATCAAGACGACCAATACCCGTTGTAACCCTCTGAACATTCTCAGCTCTTGACATATTCACATCTTGATTAAACTCATCCATACTTACCCAACTCTCCTAAAATAAACTATAGTTTTTCATAATCAGATAACAACTTAAATAACTTTCTTAACCTAAAAAAATACATATATAACAAATTGATTTTTTAATACAACTAAAAATGTTAAATGTTACAATAATCGATGGATATATTGACGAACCTACATGCCTAGGCGTACCACCATACATCAGCCCCTACCCCCGTTACATAGCAGGAGCCATATGGAACCACAGTAAAAACACAAAAATCAACTACCTGACCATCGACCAAATAAGAAACAACACCAATTTATTAGAAAAAATATCAAAAACAGATCTAACAATAGTTATAGCCGGGACATCAGTACCCGGTAGATACCTTTCAGGCTACCCAGTTAGCCCAAACGAACTCAACAAATTTCTAAAAAACCTAACAAGACCCTTGAAAATACTAACAGGACCCGCAGCACGACATGGCTTTGGCATATCAGGTGGAAAACAAACCATAAACACCACCCAAGTCCAGGACATATTCAACCTAATAATACCAGGTGACGGAGAAACAGTAATACCCGAACTACTGGAGAATAATCTCAACATAGAAAACATAGACCCCACAAAATGCAGACAAAACGCACACACGATACGAGACTATGCTATAAAAGGATCAAAAATAACTAATCAACACCCCTTCCACCCACAATACCTGATATGCGAAATTGAAACATACAGGGGCTGCCCACGAAGCATAACAGGTGGATGCTCATTCTGCAGTGAACCAAGCAAAGGACCACCAGATTTCCGACCAACACAGGACATCCTAGACGAAATACAAAACCTATACAACAACGGAGTTAGGCATTTCCGCATTGGAAACCAACCATGCATATTCTCCTATATGGCAAAAAACGCGCAAACAGAGGAATTCCCGAAGCCAAACCCCGAGGCGCTCAAAAAACTCTTCAAAGGAATAAGAAACATAGCACCATATCTAAAAACACTACATATCGACAACGCCAACCCAGGAATACTAGCTAGATACCCAGAGGAATGCAGAGAAATCGCTAAAACCATAGTAAAACATCATACACCCGGGGATGTAGCAGCCCTAGGAGTAGAAAGCGTTGACCCAGTGGTTATAAAAAAGAATAACCTCAAAGCAACAGAAGAAGAAGTAATCACTGCTATTAAACTTCTAAACAAGGTTGGCTCCAAACGAGGAAATAATGGTATGCCGGAGCTACTTCCAGGTTTAAACTTTGTCTTCGGCTTGGAGGGAGAAACAAAAAAAACGTTTCAACTAAACTACAATTTTCTAAAAAAAATACTAGACAAAAACCTATTACTCAGACGTATCAACCTCCGTCAAATAATACCTATACCTGGCACTAGGATGTATGAAAAAGGAAACCGTATTGTATCAAAAAACAAACAATTATTCAAACGTTTTAAAAGAAAAACACGTGAAAACATTGAAAGACCCATGCTACAACGACTATTACCAAAGGACACGGTTCTAACCAGTGTTTACACTGAGAAACATGATGGTAAAACTACTTTTGGTAGACAAATAGGCAGTTATCCACTGCTCATAGGTATACCCGGAGTTTTATCTTTACAACGGTTTCTTGATGTAAAAATCATTGACTACGGGTACAGGTCTATAACTGGGCTACCCTACCCCACTGATATCAACCAGGTTCAGAGGGAAACAATTGAGGCGTTACCAGGTGTTGGTAAAAAAAGAGCTATAAGGTTAATGGCGAAGAGACCCTTCAAAAACAAGGATGATCTAATTCGGTCTTTAGATGATGCTGAAATTGGAGAACAAATACTAAAATATGTAAGTATAACAGATATTAAAAATGATTAACCTATACCGAGATGCAATTTTATGTGCGAGAAAAAATTTGATGAACTTGAGAAACAGATAAATTACAAGTTCAAAAACCCGAAGCTACTAAGGAATGCTCTTACTCATAAAACATATGCGTTTGAAGCAATAAACCCTGTTGAGTTTAACGAACGCTTGGAGTTCCTAGGTGACAGTATCCTTGGCATGGTAGTCGCTGAGCAACTATACCGGGCGAATAAGTATTTCTCAGAGGGTGAGCTTACTCGTAGACGTAGTAGGCTTGTGAATAATAGTTTCCTCGCGGAGAAAGCAGAAAAGATGGGACTTGGGGAGTTCTTGTTTTTTGGCCGTGGTGAGATTAAGCAAAATGGTAATCAGAATCCTACTAATCTTGCAAATGCGTTGGAGGCTTTAATTGGTGCTGTTTATTTGGATTCTGATCTTGAATGTGTTAGAAGTTTTATTTTGAATAATATTTTTGATGAGAAATACGAGTTCTAAGGGATAGCAATAGTTTTATTAATTATTAACACACTATATATTTATATAGGTAAAATTATTAATGTGAAACTATGAAAAAGAAACTAATAATCACAACAATAACAATAATACTAATACTAGCAACTATAAACATAGCAACAGCAATACAAAAAACAAAAACAACATACCTTGAAGAAACAAACAAACACTTCCTATGCACCAAAATCAACTCAAGCGGAATAGGAGTATGCACCGCAAACGAACCAATACTACTGTTCGACATGTATTTCATATCAATAGACTACAACACAGAACCATCAGACGCAAACACCACAGGCGAATCATATCTAGGGCTCAGAGAATTCAACGTAACCGGAAACCATCGAATAGTAACATTCTTCTTCAAAGGAGAAAGAACCCTCAACGCAAACCAGCCTGATCAATACTGCGAAATAAATGGAAAAGCACTATACCTAGAAATATTTGAACTATAAAAAAAACAAAACATTTTTTTAAAAATTAATACAATAAATATCAATTTTCTCATCATTAAAAACACGACTTAAAACAACACCTGCATCTAAACCATTTTCACCAAGAATCGATTCTAACCTGCTCCTACTAGCTAGAGAACTAAAAACAAAATAAACACGACCACCCGGTTTTACATAATCTTTTAACCCACCTATGAACCGCTCAATAACAACAAGACCATCCACCCCTCCATCAGTCGCAACATCAAACCAACCACCAACACGATCACCCTCCTCTGTTGGGAGATAAGGAGGATTAAAAACTATAACATCAAAACACTCACCCAGTTTAATCACATTGAAAAGATCACCCATTCTAACCTCAAAACCACCCTTAATAATAGACTGATTTATCGAGTAATTACGACCAGCAAGTTCCACTGCAAAAGGGTTAACATCCGAGCAAATAACATCTGCACCACAACGAGCACATTCAAGAGCAATAACTCCACAGCCCGTACCAACCTCAAAAACCCTATCACCACTCTTTACAGCTATAGATTCTAGAAGCTGAAATGTATCCTCAGCAGGCTCATAAACCTCAGAATGAAGCTCAATACAAAAACTGTTATAATGAAACTTTTTCACAGAGCATATAATCAATTTTTTGTTAAAAAGTTTTATAAACAGAAAAACACTGACAACTAAACATGCAAGATCTAACAAAAGCACAAATAACAATTGGGCTATTAGCTTTCTTCGCTACAGTATGGGGATATATTAAATATGCGATGAAACCCGGTGCAAATTTAAGCCTAGCACTACGCGCAATAGGGCTAAATTTTATTGTAATGATTATACTAGCTTTTATTATATTAGCTATACTTCAATGGATTAGAACTTTTGATCTTAAAACAAACTCGATATTAACACTTATTACACTGATAACGATACCTCTCCTAGCCGAAGTATTAACAATCTAAAAAACTTTTATTCCTTATTTTTAATTATTTCTATAGTTAATCATTTTCGTTTTTTATAACAAGAGCAACTCCAAAACGACCATCACGGAAAGCCGCAGGGATAACCTTCACTTTAAAACAAATACCTTCATCCTCACTAGTAAAATCAACTTCTTTTGTAAAAACCTTCCCCTCAAGAGCTTCGCCAACCGCTATTGAGAGATTAGAGTTTTCTTGAAAAATCGGGAGGATAGTCTCTCTAATTGTTTCACCAATTAATTTTTCTCTTTTAGTTTTTAAAAAACCTAGGAATGAATCATTTATCATCGTAATTTTCAGGTCTTTATCAAACACTAGGATATACTCTGAGAGATAATTCAAAAGATTAGATAATGGAACACGTCTTGATGGGAAAAATACTTTCGCGGGCCCAAATGTTATCATCTCTACTCGCCCAGATATTCTCATTACATCAAGGTATTTTGCCACTGAGTTTCGGTTGATTTTTATTTTTCTTGATATGTCTGTAACTGTCATACCCTTAGGGTTTTCTTTGAGAATTTTTTGTATAAGAGAGATTTCCCGCTGGTAACCATCCATTGATTCAGTATATTTTGATAGCTATTTATGCATTTCTCTATTGATTATCACTTATGCCATGCAAAGAGCGAAATATTTAAATACTAAAAACCATATAAGGGGTATTGCAATGCGCTAATGCATTGCAGAAAGGTGAGGAAGGAAATATCCTGCATATCACAAAAAAAATTTCCCACTAAATGAAGCATTCCTCCCCCGGAACGCAAAAAAAAGAGGTGCCTCAAAAGGAGCATCCCATTCCCATCTCTCAAATCGGTTTTATAAAAAAACGAGGGGGTGCCTCTTACATATTTTTTTATGAAAAAAATAATCAGTATCAATAAAGTTATAAAAACAGTTAATATTCGCTTTTCTGGTAAAACAATGAAAATCGCTTTAATCTCAATGAGACCAAAAATTGCAGATAAAAAAGCAAACCTACGAACCATGGAGAAACACATCAAAAAAACCAAAGCAGACCTCTACATTTTCGGTGAAATAACACTAACAGGTTACAGATGCAAAGATGAACTACGGAACCTAGCGGAAACAAAAAACGGACCATCAATAAAACACATGAAAAAAATCGCTAAAGATACTAACTCATACATAGTCTTCGGAATGCCCCTGAAGGACGATAAAGTAAAAGGACTTATACACAACTCAGCAGTTCTAGTACATCCAGATGGCAAGGTCAACACATATAATAAATGGTTTTTACCAACATTTGGGCCTTTTGAAGAAAAAATATTCTTCGACGAAGGAGAAGACCTAGAGGTCTTCGATACAAAATTTGGAAAAATTGGTTTAATAGTCTGTTACGACATATTTTTCCCAGAGCTCTGTAAAGCCTACTCTCTACTCGGCGCTGACATGATCATCTGTATCTCAGCGACACCTCAACCAAATAGAAAATATTTTGAAACACTCATGCCAGCTCGTGCCCTTGAGAACACCGTCTACTTCGTCTATGTTAACCTTGTTGGAACCCAGGAGGACCTAGTATTCTGGGGTGGATCCCAAGCATATGACCCCATGGGGAACCTAGTAAAACGAGCACCTTATTTCAAAGAAAGCACAATAACCTTCGACTTTGATCCTAAGAAGATTAAAACCGCGAGAGCTAACCGCCCAGTACTACGCGATATTAAACCACAAATATACAATGATTTATATGAAATTTCACGTCATCATAAAAAACATACAAAGAAACAGAAAATCTAAGTGAAATTTACAAAAAGTATTTAGAAGCTAAAAGCATTCGGAAAAAATTGTCCACTGTTCCTTATTTTGAGGGGAGCCAAAAAGAAATGAAACATTTCAAAACAACAGACATTAATGAATTAAATTTAATCGCTGTTAAAATAAGGAAACACATAATTGAAATGTTGTACAGGGCTAAATCAGGTCACCCAGGTGGATCACTATCAGCTGTGGAAGCACTCGTAGCACTATACTTCAACCATATGAACCATAACCCAGAAAAACCCTACGACCCAGACCGTGACCGGTTCATACTTAGCAAAGGCCATGCTGCCCCTGTCCTATACGCAGCATTAGCAGAATGCGGCTATTTTGATATAAAAGAATTAAAAAATCTAAGACAAATTGAATGTAAACTACAAGGACACCCAGTATGCACATACGTACCAGGTGTGGAAGCATCCACAGGCTCACTAGGCCATGGCCTATCCTTCGCCAACGGTGTCGCCCTAGCAGGTAAACTAGACAAAAAAAACTACAAAGTCTACGCTATGATGGGAGACGGTGAAACAGGAGAAGGACAAATCTGGGAAGCAGCAGCATCAGCATCACACTACAAACTAGACAACATAACCGCTATGATAGATAGAAACTATCTACAAATCGACGGGCGCACAGAGGACGTACTACGCCTTGAATCAGTACGAGACCGATGGAGCGCATTCGGATGGAACGTCATAGAAACTGAGGGACATGACATAGAAAAAATAATCAAAGCCCTCAAAGAAGCAGATGCACACAAAAAACAACCATCACTAATAGTACTACACACAGTCAAAGGAAAAGGAGTTTCCTTCATGGAAAACAACGTAGACTTCCATGGTGTACCACCAAACGAAATGGAATACAAACTAGCAATAGAAGAACTAAACCTAATACAGAAAAAACTGGAGGCCCTACCTTGAGTAAAAAAATGGTAAACCCCCGGAACGCCTACGGTGAAACACTAGTAGAACTAGGAAAAAAACATCCTAACCTCGTAGTACTAGACGCAGATCTTAGCAAATCCACAAAAACCATCATGTTCGCAAAAGAATACCCAGAACGATTTTTTGAAATGGGAATAGCAGAAGCCAATATGATAACCACCGCAGCAGGACTAGCATCATGTGGAAAACTACCCTTCGTTAGCACCTTCGCTGTTTTTGCCACAGGAAGAGTATACGACCAAATAAGACTAGACATAGCCTACTCAAGAGCCAATGTCAAGATTTTCGCAACACATGGAGGAATTAGCGTTGGCAAAGACGGTGTCAGCCATCAGATGATAGAAGACATAGCACTCATGCGTGCTCTACCAAATATGACAGTTATAGCACCCAGCGACGCCACACAAACCCGCGAACTCGTAAAACTCATGGCAACAAAAAAAGGACCCATGTACGCACGTGTAGGACGCGCAAACGCGCCACTAATCTATGAGAAAAAAAATGATCTGAACAACATACAAATTGGTAAAGGAATGACAGTTATAGATGGATCAGATATCTCAATTATCGCCTGTGGAACAATGGTAGAACCAGCACTAGAAGCCCAGGAAACACTGAAAAAAGAGGGAATAAAAGCTCGCATTATAGACATGCATACCATTAAACCACTAGATGAAAAACTAGTAACACAATGTGCAAAAGAAACCAACGCGATAATCACCGCAGAAGAACACTCAGTAATAGGTGGACTAGGCGCAGCTGTAGCAGAACTAATCGCAGAAAAAAACATCTGCACAAAATTCTATAGACTGGGAATCAGAGATATCTTCTGTGAAAGCGGAGACCCCGCAGACTTGCTTGAAAAATATGAGTTAAACAGCAAACATATTGTAAGAAAAGCTAAGAAACTACTCAAAAACTAACGAGATATAACAATAGTGAGAACATCACTATCCACCAGTTCATGGTCAAGACCCACTTTTTGAATATCATGTTTAGCAGAGGGGCCTGAAACAGATGCATACCTAAACTTGTCCTTGAACTCCCTATGAAGTTTACGACAAGCATCCTCCACAGTGTCACCTTTTTTCAAAATAAGAGGCTCATCAAAATCGGTTTTTTTACCCATAGGTTTCATATAAACACGGATAAAACATAGCTCCGAGAAAATACTCTCCTGTAATTTATTCAAACCAGTACCATCCTTCGCACTAATAGGCACTACCTTCCAACCCTTATGTTTAACACTTTGAATCCTCGTCTGAAGCTCCTTCTCAGTTAAAAGATCAACCTTGTTTATAATGACCAACCCAGGCACATAAACCCTACTCTCCAAAAAAACATCTATCAACTGCTCCTCAGTCACATCCTCACGAATAATAATATCCGCATTAATAACATACTCAGAAGCAATAGACTTAACAATATCCTCATTCAAATGACTAAGCTTCGTAGTAGAAGTAACACTTATCCCACCTTCACCAGTTTTTTTAACAACCACATCAGGCTTTTTCTGATTCAAACGTAAACCCGCCTTAAAAAGCTCCTCAGCCATCAAACTTAGATGACCCTCATGCTGTGCATCAATCATAAACAAAATAAGATCAACATTTCTAACAGCTGACAAAACTTCACGTCCACGACCTTTACCCTCAGAAGCACCAGAGATAAGACCCGGCATATCCAAAATCTGAACACGTGCACCATTATACTTCATCATACCAGGGATCGCATCCAACGTTGTAAAATCATAAGAACCCACACGACTACTAGCATCAGTTAAACGATTCAAAAGAGTACTCTTACCAATACTAGGAAAACCAATCAAACCAACAGTTGCATCACCCTGTTTCTTAATAGCAAAACCCTTACCCGTACCACCAGTGCTTTTCCGTTTATCAACCTCATCTCTAAGACGAGCAAGTTTAGCCTTCAACTTACCAACATGATGCTCAGTAGCCTTATTTTTCTGAGTATTAAAAATCTCATCTTCTATATCTTTGATTTGTTTCTCTATATCTGATGTATCCATAGAATCTTAAAGACCGATATACGGAGGTGTTTAATAAAAACTATTCTTTCATTTTTATTGAACAATAAGTCTTTCTAATGCTTTATATCCCTTAATAGCATCTTTTTTATCTATAATAAACGTAACCTCAAGATCAACTGAAATTATCTCCACTATGTTTATGTCTTCCCATGCTAAACTCCTTGTAATTTTAAATAATACCCCTGGTTTTTCAATACGTTCTCTACCTACAGTAAAAGTTAAGGCTACAAGATCTTCCTCAGTTTTTTTGATTTTTTGATTTTGTAACAAGTTTAACATTTTTTGTTTATAACGCGCATTAGTTACAATAGCAACATGTGTTCTTCCGTAAATAACGTGTAATATGTCTCCTTTTTCAAAATCGATTAAATCATAAAATCTTTTTAATTTATCAAATAAATCCTGAGTTTTCAGCACGTTTATATCTATTATATGCGTTTTTAAGTTAATTTCTGAGTATTTTGTATCAAAAGTTATATCCCTAGATTTTGTATTTATTTTTTCAGCGTATCTCCTTAGTGCAGTTACTACAGCAGTATGTTCTACTTCTTTTCCTAGTTCTTTTTCTATCTCTGGTTTTAGTCTCTTTGCAACTGATCCATAGGAGGCGATTTTTTTACTTAATGCTTCGTAGAGATATATCCTTTCATCTACTAGCTTAGTTACAATATGGCTTATAGTTGTCATATAATATTATATTAGTATATGTTAGTATAAAAAGCTTTTTGGAATAAATTATTTCAAAATAATTAAAAATTGGTATAAATTTTATCATTATGTTTTTTAAGGACCTATAAAGAACATTTTAGCTGAAAACACATCAGATTCCAATTTTTTGATTACCAACAGGTCGCAACATATATTTGCTCAACCAACACAAATATAAATAAGGGTGAAAAAAACATGAAAATGAAAAGAAAAATAATTGGAACGCTAGTATGTATGCTGGTATTACTCCCTGTTTTATCAATAACAGCAACAGCAGAAGGAGAACCAGATATACAAATAGGGAGAATCAGAGCAATTAATAGACTCTTATTCAGAAAAATGCCCACGGTTCTCATAGGAATCATAAACGAAGGAGAGGCCAATGCATCTGATGTAATAGTAAGTATTAACGTGAAACATAGACTATTTAGAATACTGGATTTTACTTTTAACGATACTATTGAGTTAATCCCCCGCCGGTGGACAAGCATTTATACATTTTAGCCTCAGCTGGATAGGCCCCATCGAAATAACTGTGACAGCAGGCGAGGACACAGAAACAGTACGTGGCAGGGTATTCTTCGGCAGAACACTAGTCCTATTCCTATCAAAATAAACCTCTTCCACCACCCCCTCACTAACCCCAAAATGATATAAAAAAAATAGGTGATAAAAAATGAAGAAAAAATTCAAAAATATAAAAACTACTGTGGTAATAGGAATATTGCTAATCAGTTTATCTGTTGTAATGTTTCCTGTAACCCCTGCTGATGATGGTGCTATTATAGGTTTAAGCAGTGTAATTAATCTCAACTGGAAAAATGCAACAGGTCAACCTGATCCAATTGAACCTAAACAAGATCTAAGACCATATACCTTAGTAGTCAGCTACACTGTCACTAAAGGCGGTCTTTTCGGAGACGGATTAATATATTCAATGTACGCCGGTAGAACCGTTGATATCAAACTTGAACTTGTTAATTATCCGGAATGGGCTACTGTTCAACAGTCACAGCTAATGTACCAAGACATGTTGGTTATGAATCAGAGTATGATGTGAGAATTGAACTTTCACTTGATGAAGATGCACCTGCCTATGAACAAGGAGTAATTTACGTTAGAGCTACAGTACCCACAATTGGTCCAATTGATGGAATGGAACAAACATTCTCATTATCATTTAAACCAGCATATCGTGCATTAATTAGCCCAGTTCCTCAAACGAATAATAAGATAATAGGTCCAATGGATACCGCTGAGTTTCAAGTTGATATAACTAATATGGGTAACGCTAGAACAAAAGTATTCTTCGAGATAGACTACGACAGTCTACCAGAAGGCTGGTCAGCTATTATCAATGACAACATCGTATTAGAAACCGGTAGCGGATCAACAGGAAAGGTATATCTCACTGTTAGACCTCCAAAAGGTTTCGGATATCATGATGATGATGCAATCATAAGAGTCAAGATAACACCAAAATATGCAGATGACACAAATATTCAAGGTGAACCTGAATATCTAACTGTTAGCGTTGAAAGCAGAGGACTCTCAGTAATAGGAATTGAAATAATAATACCAATTCTCATCCTCATATTCCTCGCATTGATTACAGCCCACATTTTAATTAAAAGGATTAAGAAGAAATAAGACTTAAAAAATAGTTGAATATTAGGCAGTAAAACAATGCATCCCATCGGTAGGAAATGCCCATTATGTGATTCAGAGTTGTACGAAAAGAAATGTGTTTTCACAATGAGAACTATTCTATGATATTTGTACCAGTTTCACCATTTAATGCTTCATATCCCTTATCAACATGAGAAATAACAGCCCGTTTACCACCAGATTCAAGAAACCTGATAGCAGCAAGAATCTTAGGACCCATACTACCCAGTGGAAAATGTCCCTCATCATAATATTTCTTCAAATCTTTTAGAGAGACCTTATCAAGAGGTTTCTCACCTGACTTTTTATAGTTGAGGAACACTTTTTCCACATTAGTCAAAATCAAGAGAACCTCTGCACCTATAGCCTCAGCAAGTCTTTCAGAGGCGAGATCTTTATCAATCACAGCCTCTGATCCATCAAGACCCCAGCCTTCTTTCTCAATAACAGGCATACCACCCCCACCAGATGCGATAACAACAATATCATCATCAAGCATTTTCTTAATTATTTCACCCTCAACTATAGATTTCGGATCAGGTGAGGGTACAACTATCCTCCAACCATCAGCTTGTTTCCTAACCTGATACCCCTCACCCTGTAGCTCCTCAACATCATCATCACTATAATATGGACCAATAGGCTTCGTAGGATTAGAAAAAGAAGGATCATCCTCATCAACCAACACCTGGGTAAGGAGCGTAACCACTGGTCTATCAATACATGCTTTTTTCAAAGCATTAGACAAACACTGCTGAATCATATAACCAATTAAACCCTCGCTCTCAGCGACACAAACACCAAGAGGCATCGCAGGAGTAACATCACGAGCAATATCATTCTGAAGAAGCAAAGCACCAACCTGAGGACCATTACCATGAGTTATAACAACATCCCAACCATCCTCAATTATCCTAACAATATGCTTCGAAACCTCACGGGTATTAGCAAACTGCTCATGGATATTCCCCTCCTGACCATCTTTAACCAGAGCATTACCACCAAGAGCAACAACTGCTTTCTTCCTCATAAATCAACAAACGAGGAAACAAAGTCACTATATAAAAAACATAACATAGATTAATATTAATAACCCAGTTAAACATTTAAAAACTCAGAAAAAAACATGGAATACAAGAATCATAGGAAAACATTAGTTGAAATGCTAAAGAGAGAAAGACGAATACAAAATGAAAACATAGAAAAAGCTTTTTTAGAAACACCTCGTGAAAACTTTGTCCCAGATTACCTAAAAAAACATGCCTACGTTGATACACCACTAGAAATTGGAAACGGGCAAACAATATCTGCACCACACATGGTAGCAATAATGGTAGAAGCGCTAAACATCAAAAAAGGAGAAAAAATACTAGAAATAGGAGCAGGATCAGGCTACCACGCTGCCATTGTCTCTAAACTAGTAGGATCAGAGGGACACATTTACACAGTTGAAAGATTCCAAGATTTAGTTGAACAAGCACAAAAAAACCTACAAAAAACAGGTATAAAAAATGTCACAGTAATAACAGGTGATGGATCAGAGGGATTAAAACAATTTGCACCATATGATAGCATTTATGTAACCTGCGCTGCACCCAAAATCCCACAACCATTAATAGATCAACTCAAAGACAATGGAAAACTACTCATACCAGTTGGAAAAATGATATGTAACCTACAACTATTAGAAAAAAAAGGAAGCAAAATCACGACAAAGGATCTAGGTGGATGCGCCTTCGTACCATTATTAGGTAAACATGGACACTAAAAACTATAGTTTGTAACCTATATCACGTAGGAATTTCTTCCGCCACTCAAACTCTTCCTTGTTCTCCACTCCTTTTGGAACAAAACCATCAACTACTCCAAGGATACCACGGCCTTTTTCACCACCATTCTCTGATTCTGCTACAACTATTTTTGTTGGATTCGCTGTAGCACAATAAATAGAGCAAACCTCAGAGAGATTTTTTATCGCGTTAAGAACATTCAAAGGGAAGCAATCTTTCATGAAAACAATGAAGGTATGACCCGCTCCAATGCTCATAGCGTTTTTCTCAGCTAATTTCTTAAGACTTAGGTCGTTCCCCTCAACACGTATTTTACATGCCCCACTAGCCTCACAAAATGCAACTCCAAACTTTGCACTAGGCACAGAGTTAACCATCGCCTCATAAATATCTTCAGCTGATTTAATAAAATGTGTCTGCCCTAGTATAAAATTCATATCCACGGGTTTATCAATTTCTATGATTTTTAAATCTAAATCTCCCATAACATTTCTGCCTCCCTTTTTTTATGACAAACACAAAAGGGTTATATAAAAGTTATATCACAAAAAAAGAAAAAAAAGAGAATGGGGTTTAATTATTCTCTATTTCTTTTTCTTACCACTAGTTTTACTTGTTTTTGATTTACTAGTTTTCTTTCCTGGTTGTTTAGGCTCAGGTTTCGGTTGTTTAATTTCTTCCTCGTGTTCAATATACAGGTATCCTGTTTTGAAGAGGAACGCGATCAACAAGATCATTGCTACTATTATTCCCACTATGATCATTGGCCATGGTAGTGGTTGATCTTCTCCGTCATCTGTTGGTTTTGAAATCTCAGTGACCTTACTCCCTACTATCGCAAATGTTGATGTACCCGTAGCTATAGCCTCATAATATGCATGTGTATCATTATCCTGCCCTACCAGATAAGTTGTCGGAAGATCAAGCCATTCACCATCTTTCAATCTCTTCAACACAACTTTTTCTTTGTCGATATCGTTCTCATCTAACCATTCTAGTTCAATTTTGAATAATATTGTGATTTCTATATCCTCATCTGCTAGTGTCTGATTTTCAGCTGTAACATTTATTTCTAGATAACCATAGATATAAGTATCGTTATCCACTGTTGGTTTGCCTTCTACTTCTCCCTCCTCAAGTTGTTCTACTATTATTTCTATATCTTTAAGATCCTTGCCAGATTTAACCTTGACTCCGACGAGATCTGTTCCCTCCAGTTCATCCTCAGTTATTTCTTGTGTTTCACCAATGGAAAGGTTATCTACGGTGATAACTGTTGGTGGATTTACAACTGTAAAGCTTTGTTCACCAGATCGACCGTCATTGTTTGAATAATCATATGCCTCCACAGTATACTCAACTGTTGTACCAACCGAGAATGGACCTATTGAGGTTCTGTAGATATCTCCACTAGATACTGTCATTTCCGCAGAGTTTTCAGTTGTCCCATCATCATAGTAGAGTGTAACTGATTTTATTCCATAGTCGTCTGTAACTGTTGCATAAATCTTTACTGTGTCTGTACTATCTGCCTTTGTTGGTTTTCGGTAAACATTTGATACTGTTGGTGGTGTTGTATCTGGTGCTTCTGTTATTGTAACTGTTGTTTCATCATCATCTGTTGTCTCATTTTCATCTTCAACTGTTAATGTGACTGTGTATGTTCCAGCAGCACTATAGCTATGAGTTACTGTTTCACCAGTTTCCGTACTATCATCTCCAAAGTCCCAGGTATAAGTTATTATTGCTCCTTCACTATTTGATCCATCGAAGTCTATTGCTTCACCAACATAACCTGAGTATGGTCCACCTGCATCAGCAGTCACATCAGAACCATCATCACCGGTATAACCACCTGGTGGTATCTCACCTCCGTCTTCAGACTCAGTTGTAAACGTTTTATCAGAGGAGTTAACCATGTTACCTGCTTTGTCATAAGATAGCACTCGATAGTGATAAGTTGTATCATCTGATAGACCTGTCAATGTTTCAGAATGAGAAGTAACGAATGATAATGGCGAGCTTGATTTCGTTGAGTCATAAGCTGTAGTTGTTCCATATTCAACCGTAGCATTAGCTGACTCATTTGTATTCCAAGAGATTTTCGCTGAATTTGTATCTATATTACTAGTCGACGGTCCAGAGGTAATATTAGGTGCTGTGTTATCAACTAGTATAGTGATGTTAATGGAGTTATTAGATGTAACATTTACCGCCATTAACTCAACAGTGTAACTACCATCGGATAAACCAGTTGTGTCTAAGATTCCAAGAGTACCGTCTAGCACTGGTGTTGTATCATTTGCAATGTTCGTCCAATTGATCTGATCTGCTGAGTAGTTAAGCCAGTATTTTGTAAAGTTAGCACCTGATGCCGTACCAGTTATCGTAATTGTTCCACTCACGTGAATCAAGCCATCGGATAATCCATCAGTAGCATCCACGGGCGAAGTAATATCTACATCTAGAACACTTGTTAAAACAGTTGTATACGCATCATAACCTGTAACGTTTTCCTGGTTAGATGCATTGTCTATTGCAACTGATCTAAAGTAGTATGTGTAGCCAACAGCACCATTTGTAAACGAAGCAGTTCCTAATTCAGCCTGTCCAGTTAGCCAATCTGTCCAACTACCCGAACCATTCTTATACTGTATTGTTACATTCTTAATACCACTTGTAGCATCACTACTACCCCATGTAACATTGAATGGAATTGTACTGTAGGTAGATAAAGCGTTTATACTTGATGTAGGACGTGTAGCATCAATCAGCATATTAGTAGTTTTCACTGATTCACTATTTGTTGCATTATCTCTTGCAAAATACTTCAAAGTTTTATTACCATCAGAGCTGAATAATATCGGCGAACTGTATTGTGATGAAGCAATAGTAGGTGTACTACCATCCTTAGTGTAATATATCTTATTGACACCACTTGTGGCATCAACTGATGTTAAAGTAACAGATACACTAGAAGTCTGCCATCCCACAGGCGCGTTATCACTTGTACTTGGATCAACTGTATCCACCTTCAATGTTACATTATTCAAGCTTTCCACATTAGGAGTAGTATTGGCATCAACCGAGTAGTATGAAATGTTCCATCTACCATCAGAGTATGTGTTTTCTCCTCCAACAGTGAACGGCATTGTATAGTTTGAATATGAATAACTAGATGCGTTTCCACCATATGGATATATCTTGCACTTAGTAGCGTCCACCCCTTTTCCGTTATCTGTTGCTGTTAGGATAACAGTTTTTTCTGTTGTATACCATCCGGGGTCAATGTTATCAGTTGTTGTTGGTGCTTTATCATCTATCGAGGTACCAGATACACTTGTAACCGTCTGATTATAGTTTGGTGGTGACGCAGTATCAAACGCTACTACAGCATAATGATATGTATAATCATCAACTGATGTGTTATCATCATAAGTAGTCGTAGTTCTACTAGTTATAGTTTTGATTTTTTGTACACCTGATGCTGAAACATTTATAAATGAAGCATTAGCCTTTCGGTATATGTAGTATCCAGCAAAGTCTGGGGCATTTGACTGGTTCCAAGAGATTGTAAGAGTTCTTTCCGCATTTATTTTGTCAGATACTGCTAAACCAGTTATTGCATCTGGTGGTGTGGTATCTCCACCACTGGTTGTAGTAAATGTATCATCTGATGAGGTTTTTTCATTTCCAGCAGAGTCCTTAGATTTAACACGATAGTGATATGTGGTACCAGACGATAACCCTGTTAAGGTTTCAGAATGGCTCATAACTTTAGTCGTGTTCAAAGTTGTATTTAGACCATAACTTATTGTTGTCCCGTATTCCACGTAACTAGTAGCTGCTTCATCTGTATCCCATGTTATTGTAGCTGAACTCGTTGAAACACCACTACTTGATACACTGGATATAGCGGGTGCTTTTTTATCAAGTATTATCGTATCGTTCACAGCAGTAGCTATGTTCCCAGCAGTGTCTTTTGCTTTGAAGTATACTGTTCTTGTACCATTTCCATCAAGGATTGACCAGTTCTTAGAAGTTGAATATGATTCCCATGCAGCCCCAGTGAAGTTTGAGTAGTTACTTATCTGCATCTTTGTCGCATTGTTAGCCGATAGCGTAAGTGTCACAGTAGTAGAGTTTGTGTAGGTTTGACCAGATTCTATTGATATTGTTAAACTTGTTGGAGCAATTGTATCAAGTGTTATATTATCAGAGCTTGTGTCTGATTCTTTCCCAGCTCTGTCTTTTACTTTTATGTAAACTGTTTTAACTCCATCACCAGAGTTAAGTGTCCATTCCTTTGAAGTATTGTAATCTACCCAGCTAGCACCAGCAAACCCAATATTGTTTGATATCTTCATGTATTCAACGCCACTGGTAGCATCTGATCCAGTTATCGACAATGTTACACTAACATTATTTGTGTGAGTACTTGGTGTATCGCCTTTACCGGTTATAGTGAGGTTAACAGTTGGTTTAGTCGTATCAAGTGTTATACTATCACTAACAGGGGACGATATTGTATTGTTGGCAACATCTCTTGCTTCGTAATAGACTGTCTTTGAACCATCACCTGAGAATAATGTCCAAGAGCGGGAGCCCTGGAAGTTCTGCCATGAAGTCCAATTTCCACCTGCATTCTTGAATCTCATCTCTGTACTAGAGTTATCTGTAGCTGTTATTGTTGTAAGATTAACAGAGGTTGTATTTGTGTAAGTATCTCCACTTTTTATTTCAACGCTGCAAACAGTTGGAGCTGCGGTATCAACCATAACTGTTGTAGCCTCCTCCGCGGACTCATTTGACTGGTCACCGGTAGCCTCATCTGTTACTTTGATTGTGTGAGTATCATCAGCAACTACATTATCAGTATCATCTTTACCATGCCATGTAGCAGTATATGTTCCAGATGCTGATTCATTTAATGACATCCCTGTTCGTTTTAACACATTGGTTGAGTTGTAAATATTTACATACAGGGTTTGGTCAGCATTTGCAACAACAGTGATTAAAGTATTATCATATGCTCCATCATTGTTTGGACTAAATGGATCATTTGAAACATTCACTGATGTAACATTAATAGGCGACATTGGTGCCTCGGTATCGAAATCAGAGTAACTATATGATGCTGTAGTATGAGCATCATCAGCTTCGTCAAGTAAAATCCAAGTAGTATCAACTAATGCACCAACTCTTAAATACCCAACTAGGTAGGGGCCATCAATCAATGAAGTATAGATGTCATATCCATCGAACTCCAACGTAGCAACTGTAGAACCACTCGCCCCTATGTAAATTGAGCTATTGGATGCTGCAGCTATCCATTTTGACCCATCACTTGAATACAGATCACCATAGAGATCGTAATCATGACTGCCAACAGTAGCACTAGAATAAATCGTTACATTTACAACAAGATAATCATAATCAGTATCACTGTCGCTATCCCATGCATATGAGCTATAAGTACCTGTGAAGGTAGCTTGCTCCATTGTTCCACTTGGGTGCTCAAATATATCATAATCATATGCAACTGTTGTATGTGCATTCTTTGCTTTTGCAATCTCCATGCCATCAGATTTTGCAACAGAGATAAACGAGAGAGTATATGGGCCATTCAAGCCTTTCATGTATATTTTGAGTCCACTAAATGAAAGGTTAATTGTCTCAAGGCCGCTGTAGAAGTCAAGTCCAAGATCTGTACCTGTTATCCATGTACCATTTTGATCTTTCAGACCAGCTGAAATCTTATAGGAACCTGCTGTGCTAAATGTTATATTAACTGAAAAATTCAATGAGTCATTATAACCATCTGCATCACCTGGATCATCCCATACTGTAGAATAAACACTGCTCGTGTTTATTACCACGTTAGCACCGAAATCATCATAGTTATATGAGTTATCTAAACCTTTGACTAAACTATCCATGAGCTTCCAGTTACTAGTCTTCCTCATTTCAACATATACTTTTGCAGGATCAACACCACTGTTATTTATCAAGCTACCATCAAATAACAGGGAAACATTTTGTTCTCCATTCACCGTTGTTGTATTACTAGTCCATGCAATAAACTCATAATTTGAGCCATGTAAAACACCACTTATTTGATATGTATCGCTATCTGCCGAGTAAGCTGATACATTAATTTGTAAGTCATTACCTTTTTGATAGTCACCAGTATCATCTATGGTAGCTGATGGTGCTGAGAAATCTTCATTATTATATGGTTTAGTAGTGTATTTCTCAATAGTATCTATCAGATTACCTGTTCCAACATTCCGCAGTTCAATTCTCACATTGTAATTATCATCGATACCTGCCTCATAGATATCCCCACCATCAAATGTTAGCTTGAAAGTTGTAACCCCTGTGTTAGTGATATCTTTCCTTATAGATGTCCAAGTTATCCAATCCCAGGTGTATCCTGATTCATAGAATAAATCACCGATGATTTCATATTTGCCACCAGTTGTCGATGCGTTCACAGATACGTTAACTTGTAAATTTCCATTCACTATTGCATCAGCGGTTGTATCTGTTAAATCAACAAGTTCTACTCCTGCGCTCTCAAAATCAGTGTAACTGTAACTGCTAGTTGTATATCGGGGGTTATCTATTACATCGTATTGTTTAAATGTTCCACCAACAGAGTTAAGCTCAACTCTTACACTGTATGGGCCATCGATACCTTTGTTTCTAAGTTGAGTACCATCAAATTGTATTCTAACATTTTGTTCACCAGTTTGACTAATTGTTATTTCTTGTCCTTTCCAAGCTATCCACTGCCAAGTATGCCCAGTTATCTTACTAAGATCTGCTCCAAGCCAATAAGTACCAGTTTGTGAGCAGTTAATTGTTAAATTGATATCTAGATAGTTGTACTGTCCATCTCCATCTGTATCGTTACCCCAGTCCTC
>Ga0315555_1001032_pt1 | contig 20232 bp, 19 predicted proteins | sample SalMarSW160380MG_FD_202113 | JGI IMG/M metagenome (GOLD analysis project Ga0315555, IMG submission 202113) | Salt marsh sediment microbial communities from the Plum Island Ecosystem LTER, Massachusetts, United States - Salt Marsh Sediment SW1603-80 ... | reverse complement strand
TTCATAGGCAAATCGCGTTCGGTTTTCCCATGAACCGCCGTACTTCCATTTTCTGTCATTGTAGGGCCTGAGGAGCTGTGAACCCAGGTACCCGTGGCAGAGCTTGAAATCTATGCCGTCCGCGCCGCAGTCGTGGGCGATTTTAGCAGAGAGCACGAACTGGTCCATGATCTTCTCAATATCTTCCTCGGTGAGCAGGTCTCCCCCGAACCCGGGAAGGGGTTTAACACACACCCGATGGGAAAAATCCGGGTGACTCAACTCGCCTGAGTGAGTAAGTTGCCAGAAGAAGAGAGGTTTGTCGTTCACCTTTTTCATTTCCGATACGAATTTAGTCAGCGCTTTCTGGTTCCGCGGCATAGCACTGAGCTCCATGAGTCGTCCCCTGCTTTCGTAGGTAACGGTGATTGCTTCGAGCACGATAACCCCGGATCCGCCCCTGAAATGACGCTCGTACCGCCGGTACGTTTTGTCCGTTGGATTTCCCTCCTCGTCCGAGTCGCAGCATTCCATCGCATTGATTGCAAAACGATTTTCCACCTGCCTGCTTCCGATTTTGATCGGTGTAAAGAGAATAGCGTTTTCTTCCATAATAAAGCCTCCTGTCTTAAAACATCCTGTTGGAATTCTCCCCGCTCTGATTGAACCCGGATTGTCCGTAATTCCTCTTGAACATACTATTCTTCAACCAACTTGCACAATATATTTTTATTGAGCCGAAAATCACTGCGGCACTGGATTGACAACAGCAGCAATAAATGATACAGTATGGAATGATCAAAATTGATTCCATAGATCTGAAAATTGTTGATATACTCTCCCAGAACGGGCGTATACCCAACAACGAGATAGCGTCCCGGCTTTCCATTTCGGAAGGCACGGTTCGAAACCGTATAAAAAAACTCACAGAGAACAATCTTCTGAAAGTGAAGGGGCTCGTCAATCCGGACCAGGGCACGGAAAAACAACTCATCTACATTTTGATCACGCTGCAGATGAACAAGAGGTGGAAGGAAACCGCGCAGAGAGTATCAGAGCTGCACAATGTACGGTCCGTTTCTATGATCACAGGAAGATTCGACCTGATAGTGGAGCTTTTCATTGAGCCGCACAACCTCATAAACTTTCTCACCAATGAATTATCCACAATCGGAACGGTTGCATCAACCGAAAGCCTCGTAACCATTAAAAACTTCAACAAGTGGGTGTAATCATCGGTAATCAAGGGCAACCGCATCGAGCTGCACCTGCTGCGTCCCGTCGGAAACAAGAAATGCCCTGAAGAAAAAGGTGCCGGTTCCAACATCGGTCGCGAACCTTGAAATCTGGGCATTGACTTCAGGCGCTATATTTGCCTCTACAGCAGAGGAAGCATTAGCCCATGTGCTCCCGTTCCACCAGTACCAGGTTGTCCCGTCGTTACTTATCTGATACTGCACTGACCCTGCACTCGAGGAAGCGGCGGTCTCGCTGAAAGAGATGAGCTCGGTGTACGCCTGTCCGGTTTTCGGCGTGACAGAGGGCTTGTCTGTAGGATAGGTTGTTTCAAGCTGATCGAGGCTTGCGGACGGGTCGGGAGAGGTATACTGTCGGATACGGATATCATCCGTATAAAACTCGTATCCGCCGTGCACTACAAACCGGTCGAAGCTCGTAACCGTGCTGTTGGTTGCAGAAACCGAATCGACAATAGCACCCGAAGCATCGTATAGAACAAGGTCTATAACAAAACCAGGGGATATGAAACCGAACACTGTCGTCAAGCGGCATATTCTCTGCGAAATGCAGGCTGTTGTTATGTCCGGAATGCAGAATTCCCTGGGAACCCAATTCGGGAAAAGACGGAAAACACCATTTCCATCGGAATCAGAACATTCAGATAGATAAAGGGCTTACTATTGAAGTAAAATAGATTGTAACTGAATAGAATATTGCGTATACTGTGTAACACTATAACCTTGCCGGGAACTTCGATAATTGATATGACAGATACAGGAAGAGTATATTACAAAAGGAACTTCTTTGCATTTTTATGGCATGCACTTTTTCTCGCACTTGCACAAAACTTCACCGATACAAACACTATAATCCCCTCTATGATTTTAAATGCAGGCGGCACAACAGTTCATATTGGCATTCAGACAGCGATTATGATTGGTGGTTCAAACTTCATGCAAATATTATTTGCAGGTTTTTTATCGAGGAAGGAAAAGAAGAAAGGGTATTTGATACTTGGAATATCTTTAAGAATCAGTGCGCTGTTCAGCCTGAGTGTGCTGTTGTATAAATCAAATGCGATCGAAAAAGGTCTTATTATATGGCTTATCTTTATTATAATATCGGTTTTTTCTTTCAGCGGGGCCTTCGCAAACATTTCATACGTAGATATTCTTGGCAAATCCATTAAAAAGAGCAGGAGAAAACAGTTTTTTACCCTGAGACAAACTATTATAAGCAGCGGAATTCTGATTTCAGCTCTCATTGTTAGAAAGCTTGTGCGGCTTCATCCTTATCCGTTCAATTACAGCTTGTTATTTTCCATTGCCAGTGCCCTGCTGCTTACCGCATCGATAGGTTTCTGGATCATACGTGAGAGGCCCACAGATTTAAGCAACTCTTCGCTATGGAAAAGATCAATCGTCAGTGCCTATGTGCATATATTCAAAAGTGATAAAAACATACGGATGTATCTTTTACTCATCAACTGTGCAGGCCTTGGATTGACATTGGTACCCTTTTATGTAGGACTTGCAAAACAAAACCTTGGTCTTGATTCTAAAATAATAGGGAATTTCCTCCTGGTTCAAATTGTAGGAATGATTATCTCAAATTATGTATGGCATCGGTTACTCAAGAGCAGCAGTTACAAGGGAGTCGTCAGGATATATGCTATATTAGGAAGCATTATACCCATACTGGCTCTCTTCCTTTCAGGGGAGCTTGGGCCCAGTTCATATAAAAGACTTTATCCACTGGTATTCTTTCTTGCAGGTTTTAACTTTTCCGCATACCAAATATTTATTTCAGGTATCCTGCTCGAGATTTCACATGAGTATAATCGGGCTCTCTATACCGCACTTTCTGGTGCTGGAAGTATAACAACGATAGTTTTTCCCCTTATAGGAGGACTCTTAATTTCCTTGCTCGGATATACCATTGTCTTTTTATTTGATATAGTGTTCATAGGATTAAGTATAATTATCGTTAATAAACTGGTATGCCCGCCACCTTCATTCGAAAATTATTAAAGAGCGGCAGGGACGAGGAGATCGTGCTCAGAAGACCCGTGAGAAAGGGGCTGATGATAGTGCCGATGCTCCATGAAAAGTTGTAGTTTGATAAAACCTTCCCCAGTTTTACTCCCTCTATACCGTGTGAAAGCCATCCCATAATAAAGGGTCAGAAAAGTTACATCGCAACTCCTATTTCAAGGCTGACGTTTTGCAGTTGTTTAAAATGCTTTGTTGCGTATTTGCACTTTTGTCCTGCACCATACGGACTGTAAACGTGGAAAAGTACCAGAGGCTCAGCACTCTATCGGGAACAGTCATCGATAAGGCTGTTCAATTTATTTCTATAATACTGAAAATTCTCCCAGTCGACATCCGGTGGTATGAAGTGATCACCAAACGGAATATACCCGCCTGTTTTCAGCACAGCGTCAACAGGCTCCAGAATCTCGTCAATTCTCTTATTTCCCAGACAGATTTCTGATTTCGGAATGCCACCTAACATCTTCAACTGGGGGAAGGCCTTCCTGACCTTCACTATGTCCATCCCGCAGTGCCATTCAAATGGATACAGACCGTTAATACCGCTTTCAATGAACAGCGGAATAATACTCATGCAGTCACCATCCGTATCTAGCAGGATAATATCTATACCCTCGCTGCGAAGAAAATCCGTGAACCTCTTATAGTACGGCACCATGAACTCCTCTATTACTTTCGGCGAAACCATCGAGCCACTTCCAAAGGAGATATCCTCCCATATCTGCACATGGTCGACCCTCACAAATGAAAAAACCTCCGAATAAACGGCAATCCATAAATCGGTGAATGTGCCAATTATATCATGCACCATACCCGGGTCATCATAATAGGCCAGAAATAGTTTGTCATACCCCATCAGATTGGCAAGGGTACCGAAAAAGCCATGGGGATATCCTCCGAGCGCGAGCGGAAAATCTCTGTTTTGATAGATGTCGACCAGCCGATCCCAGTTCGGCGGGAATCTTCCCACGATATCGTTCAGGTTCAACCGCTCATCCTTCAGCTTCTCCCAGCTCTTCCGGTCACTAATCGGCCACTCGATGCCGGAGGGAATGGTCTGACCCGTTTTCGAATCTTTGAGAAAACGTCTCTTTCCTCCATCGAGATCCATATAATCGAAGTAGTCATCATCTTCGTAGATTACCTCCTGCTCGAACATCGGATGAAAGAGGAGGTTGACATTAACGAGAACCTGCGTCTTATCCATCCCGAAGAAATCTTTCACGTCATTATCGAGAGGAAAACCCTGGGTCGGCCAGTACAGGCCGCCAGCCATTACTGCGACACCCGTGGGAAGCCTTCCCCCGTTTGCCCTCCTGCCAGCGAGCCATGCCGGCGTATAGAGATGAGACGTGGGTGTAGTTACGTTTTCAGGAAGTTTCGGGTACTGTCTTTTGGGTAAACCTGAATCATACCAGTTTTCAACGGTAGCTCCCCAATATCCGAATTCCCATTTCGGCGGCGGAGCTTTCTTGTTGAACCGCATTATTTCCAGAAACTTTTCCCGTACATTCATTATCCATCCCCTGCAAAGCGGGTATAACCGCTTTTTACAAACCTTTGGCTTGATGCGAAGAACATACTATTAGTGCCCTTGGTACCGAAGGTGCTGGTGAGTACCGTTTACCGGCGGCATTATGATGGTTGCATTTACGCGGCATATTAAGCGGTTATTATTTCACACCTGAAAAATCCGATCTTTTCGCACATTGCTTTCTAACATCACGTGCTATTGTCATGTCGATAATCGATATACCGAAAGCCCTTAATAGCCTCAGTCTCTCGTCATGCCGCTGGGCCGAAATGCTTGAGAATGACGAGCTCGTCGGTGCTGCTTTCATTCTTAATAGCTATGCCCTCTCGGGCGGCATTCACGCTGACGAAAAGCTCATCGCTCGTCATCTGGCCGAATCTAACCAATGCAGGCGCTTCTACATCAAGCACACCGAACTTTCCGTGCCCCTGAACGACAATCAATCCGTACGCAGCATCATCCTTTATTATGACTGAACGTCCAGGCAGAACCGTCAGTTCCTTGGCATTGAAATACTCAGAGTTATACACAATATGGTATTCCTCATTTCCCTCACCCCGCATCTCTTCATCAGGCCTGACAGGTTTCGGCGCTAAAAACCGGTTTTTATAAAAATCCGGGTCGAGATTCAAGTCCCAGTCGATCATATTGATGATGTAATCGAGATCATGCTTGTACTCCTCCGGCACATCCTTTACGAGAAGCTCCCACGGAGTATACTGCTCCCACACAAGGGACTGAAACATGGCAAACACATCGGAAGCTCTCTGCGGCTCATAGGTCAAAAACGACCCGGGCGCGTGAAGAATACCGGCCGGAACATCCCATCCTGTGCCTGGTTTCAGCTTATATGCGCGGGAGAGGTACAGAATTCCGTTGTCTCCCCTGTCCCAGTTCTCCAGGCACTTTCTCACCTGATCCTTTGTGGTGCCGGGGTTGAGACCAAAAAATGTGTAGGGGAACCAGGCAGGATGATTGTTGAGCTGTTTGGGAAAATAGTAGCCTTCGGGTTTCCCCTTCTGCCCCACCTTCGCCGCGCTCTCATCATCTTGATGGAGATGATGGGGAAGAGGCTGCATATTGTCAAAGAACTTCGAGTACATCGTCCAGCCGCCGTGCTTTTCCATCACCTCTTTTCCGAGGATCTCATCCCCCATCAGCCCGACAGCATCTTTGAGAAGCACTTTTTCAGGTTTGGTTCCGTCTTCTATATAGATATAGCTCAAGCCCTCATCCTCCAGGGTTTCAGGCCCGTTATCAGCCTTTGTGGTCGATGCAAACCACCGCTCGCTGATTCCGCCCCTGTGCGCTCCGAACGAGAAATAATCATCCGGATGCAGCTTCAGCCGCCTTCCGGGAATACAGAATTCTCTGGGAACCCAGTTCGGAAAAAGCCGGAAAACACCGTTCCCCCTGTCAAGGGCATTTTTCAGTAGTTCAATTGTATTTTTCATTACAACCCTCCCGTATAATTGGATTTAAATACTGATGTCAAACAGCCTCTTATGATCAGCTATTCAGGAATCACCGGTTCTATACCAAGCACCTCACACGTTGTTTCAAGTTCCTTTTTGTAATCACCATACACAACGTGTACGTGATTCGCCCGTAGAGCATTTATAAAACCATCCTGGCTGCAGTCAAGCCGTGCAAATACATGAGGCTGCTGTGAGTTCGTCTCGTTTATCTTTTCAAGAGGCATATCCAGGGCCTCTCCGCCGGTAATAAGCATAACATATTCCCCGTTGATCCTGCTGAGCCGTGCGATAGTCACCTTCCCCGGCTTTCCCACATATCGGGGGCAGGCACCACCGATCACCCAGTCGAATTCCCTCAAACCCTCGGTAACCCAGGTAACATCCTTCCTCGATCGTGCAAAATCTGTAGGTTGTGACCCGCAGTTGCACATCCTCACCATGTTCTCATCGTAATCATAGTACAGAACGTCTGTAAACATCGTGGTATTGTTCGTAATGTTGTTCAGTATCTGCATGGTAAGAGCGCCATTGGCATCTGCCTCGCAGGCACAGACAAACGAGCTTTTTTCACCGAATCCGTCATCTGATGAATCGTTGAGGAGAGCATGCGCAACGCAAAATGTAGTATAGCAGGACGGGAGCTCAGGAAGGCATTTTACCGAAATAAAGTCATACCCCTTTTCACGTATCACTTCGCGCAGAGCCAGGTACATCCTGATCTGTGAGGCCATAACCTCATCCTTCACCTCCACTCCGCCAAAATCCTTTTTAATCCAATCGAGAAGGGTGACCACCTCCTTTGCGTCGTATTTCTCCGCCCTTCTGATTACATCGATCTGTTCAAAGCCGTCTACATCAATACCGAATCTGCTCATCCACTCCGATGGATCAATCCTGGCCGTATACATACCCATACATCTACTGCCGCCCTCACCGTACAACATACCCCGCAGCTTCGTCGCTCCGGCAATGCCGCTGCAGAGTATTTTCAGCCTGTCGAGAACCCTCTGTTCTTCGAAGTCGCCATACACCAGATAGTTCTTTATGCCGACTTCATCCAGCGCCCCGCGGACGATCGAACCGCCGACGATCCCGAAGGTTTCAATGTGCGGATCCGCCCATACGATAACCGGTACATCGGTTTTAAACGCAGCCATAACAGCCGTACTCGAATACGTCCAGGTCCCGACATAAATAACAAGGAGATGCACTCCATTTTGCCTCAGTGTCTCACCCTGTTTGGCCATCTGACGGTTTGTCCGGGCAATTTTGCCGCAGTCAAACACCTGCATGCCGATTTTTTCTAGGGATTTTCGCGCCTTCGGCAGGTAGCTCTTTACCCGCTCAACAAAACTGTCCGGCCATGTCTCATCCGGCGACATTGTTACTATGAGGCCTGCTTTTGTTGTTTTGTCTTTGTAAAACATCTTCAAAACCTCGCTTCAATAAAATTAAAATGGCCCAATACCCTCCTGGATATCGGGCCATTCACTTGAGTGACGGTTCATACAAATCAAAGAAAAACGACACTACTTCCAGAGTTCTTCTACAATTGGCAGATACTTGTCAGCATTGTCACTGTTGATAATGGGGGTATCCATATAGGTATAGTAATCAACCTTCTCACCGTTCAAAATCTTCTCCATCACCTGCATACTCGTTGCTGCATCAACAGCCGGGGACTGAAAAACAGTAAACAACTGCCATCCGTCTTTTATCTGTTTGACCGCTGCAGTCTGACCATCGCATCCGTTGAAAATAACCTGACCCGGTTTCAGACCGGCATTCTGAAGTGCTTTGCAGATGCCGATCGCCATTCCGTCATTATGCGAGTAGATCATCTGGAGCTTATCACCATAGGTCGTAAGCCAATTCTCTGTCATTGTCTGGGCCTTATCCGGAGACCAGTCACCAGGTTGCCGATCGAGCAGGATAAAACGATCCTCTGCGCCCATCTCCTTAACCTGGTCCGCAAACCCCTTCTGCCTGTCTATTGCCGCGGAGTATCCTGCAGTTCCGGTTATTTCACAGAAGTTGATTTTATCGATACCCTTTGAGTCGAGGTATTCGACATAGGTCTTGCCCATCAGCCTTCCCTCGAGATAGCTGTTCGGTCCTGCAAAACCGATTAACGAGTCAAGCTTCGGCGGATCTGTCATAACATTTGAGGTAATAACAGGGAGCTTCCCGTTCGTTTCTTCGTATACCTTGTTGATCACAGACACAATACCGTTTGCGTCAACAGGCATTATCATCAGCCCGTCCACTCCCTTTGCGACAAGGTCTTCTACCTGATTCACCTGCTTGTTAAGATCACCGCTGGCATCTGTCATTATAAGCTTCCAGCCACGTTTTGCCGCCTCTTTTTTCAACGCCTCTGCATAGGGAAAAACGTAGGGGCTGTCTTCTATAAATGGCAGTGAAAAACCCACTGTAATCTGCTCCTTACCCCCTTTTTTTTCACCCCCTCCTGCATACACCATGAAGGCACCAAACGCAAATGTGATGAGTACTACAGCAAACAGCAAAACCTTTACCTGCTTTTTCATAATTAACCCTCCTATTTGAATTGTAATAAAACAAAATCTTCTGATTATCTGTTCCGGCAAACATCACCCCTTTCATGAATAGACTTGGTTTCGGGCTCCAGTTCCAGGTATGTGCTGATGGTGACAATTCTAGGTTTCACCTGCCCGAAAAGCAACTTTCTCCTTTGATACAGTGAGTGCATCAGTAACGACAACAGCAAGTATTATCAACCCGCGTAAAAGTAGCTGATAGTTGGTCGAAACATTAAAAATAACCATCGCCCTTTCCACAAGCCCCAGAATCAATACACCCTGGAGAGTACCGATTACTTTACCCTTTCCACCAAAAAGGCTTGTACCGCCAAGCACTGCAGCAGCGATCACGATAAGAGGTGTATTATCACCGAACACGGCCGATCCGGTATTGACTCTGGAAGAGAGAATTACTCCCGATACTGCAGCAGTAAAGGAACACAGAACAAAATAAAAAAAGGTATAAAGATTTACGTTGATACCTGCTAGCCTTGACGAAAGTGGATTTCCTCCAATCGCATAATCGTTTCTTCCAAATTTCGTATATTTTAAGATGTACCATACGATTACATAAGAAATTATCAAGTAGAAAACGGGTGCTGGTATACCAATGACTTTTTCCTGACCGATGAATTGAAATACATCAATACTGCCTTTCACCGGGTGGCTTCCTGTTACGGCAAGCCCCAGACCCTTGAAAATAATCATTGTGCCAAGTGTAACGATAAACGCATTGATCCTTCCCTTTACTACAAGAAGGCCGTTTAATGCTCCCACGCATGTACCAACGATTAGCCCACTGAGAATCGATAGGAACATACCGTGAGGCTGCAACATTATTGTGACTATGCCAGTAAACGACATGACAGAACCGACGGAGAGGTCAAACGACCCGCTGATCAGAAGAACGGTCATTCCAGCCGCCATGATTCCGTTTATCGTGATGTGGTCAAGAATACTGTACAGGCTTCTTATTGTAAAAAATCTGGGATCAGCTGCTGTTAGGATTATGAGCAGCACAAGTGTGATAAAAAGAAGTTTCTGTTCTCTTATAAAATGCGTAATTTTTCCCTTCATTTTTTAATACATCAACCTCTTTCTTCTATTGAATTCATCATACAGCACAGCAAGAATAAGAATTACTCCTTTTATTAACTGCTGGTATTCAAAAGGAATAGACAGAAGAGCCATACCGTTATTGATAATGGCAAATATAAAAAGTCCGATCGCCGTTTTATAAATACCGCCAACACCACCCGACAGCGCTGTTCCGCCGAGAACGACAATTGTGATTACATCAAACAGATACGTTGAAGCGGTACCCACCCTGATTCTGGGCAAACGAGAGGTAAGAACAATAGAACCCAGCGCAATTATTAGTCCATTTATGATGTAACTCCACATGACAACATTCGAAACATTGATACCGGCGACCCGTGCGGCCCTGTCGTTCAGGCCGACAGCATACAGTCTTCTGCCTGAGATTGTTTTATGTAAAAGAATTCCCACAAGAAACATGGTAACAACAAGAAAATATGCAAGTACAGGTATACCAAGCAGGCTTTCATCGCCGATGAAATGGAATATTCTTTCCGGCCTGCTCTTCAAATTCCTTCCACCGGAAATGATAAGGGCAACACCTTTATAGAAGATCGACGTTCCCAGTGTCACTATTATAAAATTGGCTTTCACCTTTCCGATGAGATACCCGTTGATGAACCCTGCGATAAAACCGACGGCAATTGCTGCGGCAATGGCGACTAGATAACCGAATGGCTGAAGCATAACATTGACAACTGCACAGAGGGCAAGAATCGAAGCGGCAGATAGATCCATGCCTTTTCCGATTACAACGATCGTCATCCCGCACGCGACAATGCCATGTACAGTGATCTGTCGAATTATATTGAAAATGTTTCCAACCGTTAGAAAATCTTTTGCGACGAGACTCATACCGATAACAAATACAAGCAGAACAATGAGCATTGCCTGGTTAAAGAAAAAACGTGCGAGACTTCGTCGAAACTCAAAAGAGGTATGCTGTTTCTGAACATTCATTCAGTGTAACCCTCTTTCACATATTCCCGACCGCTGCATACATGAGATTTTCTTCGTTTATTTCCTCTTTTTCAAATATCTTCATCAACCTTCCCTCGTGTATTACGACAACGCGGTGACACATACCGATGATTTCCGGTAATTCAGAAGAAACGAGGATAATCGAAACTCCCCTGTTTGCGAGTTCTTTTATAAGGGTATGAATTTCTTTTTTTGCGCCAACGTCGATCCCCTTTGTCGGTTCATCGAGTATGAGAATTTTCGGATCGGTTGAAAGACACTTTGCGAGAGCTACCTTCTGCTGGTTACCCCCGCTCAGATTCATTACAAGCTGTTCCAGTGATGGTGTTTTAATATCGAATTCTCGCACGTAGCGCGCTGCGAGGTCATTTTCTTTTTTTCTTTTAATGAGCCTGAGTTTCGAAAGCACTTCTTTCAATAATAGGATAGTAATATTTGCCTTTACACTGAAACCCTGAATTATGCTTTCCAGCCTTCTGTCCTCCGACACAAAGGCAACACCCATTTTGATAACATCGGCCGGCTTTCGGGAAGTTATTTTTTTTCCGTATAGATATATTTCTCCGTTTTCTATTTCGTCGAGTCCGAAAATCGCACGAACGATTTCACTGCGGCCGGCCCCAACAAGACCGGAAAAACCAAAAATCTCGCCTTCCTTTAAATCAAAGCTAATATTTTCAAACACGCTGGATGTGGTGAGATTTTGTACCTGAAGGACGATGTTTTCTTTTGATTGATAACTTTTATCACCGAAGATATTGCCTATATCGCGTCCTACCATGTACTTGACTATTTCGTTTTCTTTTGTTTCACTTACTTTCATCGTTTTAACTGTTTTGCCGTCACGAAGCACCTTGACCATATCCGCTATTTCGAAAATCTCCTGTATTCTATGCGAGATATAGATTATCGATGTCCCGGTCTTGACAATACGGCGAATAAGGTTGAATAAGTTTTCCGTATCTTCCTCGGTTATAGAGGCAGTCGGCTCGTCCATGATGATGATCTTTGCTTCACGGGAAAATGCCTTCGATATTTCGATAAGCTGCTGCTGTGCAGCCGATAATTCAGCAACAATCGATGCAGGCGATAGGGGGATTGAAAGATTCTGGAGTATTTTCTCGGAAGATTCAATCATTTCCTTCCAGTTAATCCGTCCCCATCTTGTCTGCGGTTGTCTTCCAAGAAATATATTTTCCGCGACAGTAATATCCTGTACCAGGGATGTTTCCTGATAAATGGTGTTGATCCCGAGGTCAATTGCATTTTTCGGTCCCTTTATGTTCACCATCTGACCATTTATTTTTATCGCACCTGTATCGTTGCTGTATACGCCTGAAAGGATTTTGATGAGTGTGGATTTACCCGCACCGTTTTCACCAACCAGTGCGAAGACTTCTCCTCTTTTGAGCCGTAAACTGACGTCTTCAAGCGCCTTGACTCCAGGGAACTGTTTTGAAATATTGTTCATCTCTAGAATGTATTGTTCTTCAGACAACTTTTATTCTCCTGTATACATAAACAAAAATTAATCTTACCACATTGTGCTATGAATTGCTGCCGTTTAAAACGGTTGAATCCCTTACAACAAGCCCGGGCTGAAGAATTATTCGCTGGTGCCCTGCTTCACTTTCTTCACTAAAAAGAATATCAACCGCCTTTTTACTCATTTCGTCAAAGGGCTGCATGATTGTTGTTAACGCCGGGGAAACCATACGTGAAATTTCAAGATTATCCATTCCCATGAGGGCAATCTCCTCAGGAACACGGTATGAATGTATTTTTAATGCCTTTAACGCTCCAATTGCCATAAGGTCATTCTGTGCCCACAAAGCGGTTAGAATGCTTTTTTGTGAGAGGAGATGCTCCGCCCCTTCGAACCCGGAATCAAAGTCAAATCTTCCTTCATAAATCTGATTATCTTCAAGTTGTAAATGTTCATCTTTAATGGTATCGGAAAAACCGGCCAGGCGTTCTCTGCACAGTTTTATATTTAATGGGCCGGTGATACAGGCCATATTTTTATGACCGAGTGAGATGAGATGGCGCGCAGCCATTACCCCTGCACCATAATTATCAAGAATTACGTGCGGCACATCCTGTACATCAAGCTCTCGATCTATTGCGACAACCTTTACCTTACTTTTTTTAATGAGATTCAGAACTCTACTTTCATCTGACAACCGGGAAAAAATGATCCCATCGACATTTCTTCGAAGCAGATTATCGAGCAATTTCTCTTCAATGTCAGGATCGTTATGGGTGTTCCCTATGATGAGGCTGAATCCCCTGTTAACGACATATTCTTCAACACTGTTGATGATCTGAACAAAGGCGTGCAATCGTATCTCAGGCAAAATCAGCCCTATTAATTGCCCGCTTTTAACCCTGAGGCCTTTGGCAAGAAGGTTTGGCCTGTAGTTTAATCTTTTGATTGCAGCAAGCACTTTCGATCGGGTTTGCTCATCGACAGGGATGGTTTGATTAATTACTCTCGATACTGTAGAGATCGAAACACCTGCCATGCCTGCGACATCCTTCATAGAAGGCATACCATACAATCCTATCAATAAAACTAAAGCGATACAAACACTTTCTTAATGGTCCTATATCTACATGTTCTAATATGAAAACATTTTTAGAAACAGAGGACACACAAATAAACTTTTTATATGCCGGATGTTTATTTATGAAAACGATTGTGCAAACGATATCATACTGAGAAAACACTGTCAACATTTTTTTAAAAAAAATAGTGATTACTATAAAAAATTCCAGATGCTACAGAAAATTGTTTAAATTACAACTGTATCGATTTGAAACCCTGCACCTTTCAGATTATTTGTAGATACTGCGGAGATTAGCTTCATCTTCTGTCTTTCATGGCAGGATCTGTTGCCCATATTTTAAAAACGAAGGTTGTTTGAACAACTGCCCCGAACAGCACCAGCCCTGCACAGAACAGGTAAACAAGGGACATTGTATACCTTTCATACAGGAGTCCACCGAATAAAGACCCGATGATAAGGCCTGCTGAAAGTATCGATTCGTGAATCGCCATCCTCCCCGCCCTGTTGACACTTCCCGATACGCCGTGGAAGAGGCTGTTGAAATAACTCAACGACATAAGGATGCCGATCAGGGCAAGCAGCATCCCCAGGGGAAAAGGCATACTCGTATATTGAAGCAAGAAAACCATTGCCGAAAGCAGAATCTGCCCGATTATCATCTGCAAGGGTTTAAAGTGCCAGAACGAGGTCCGTCCAAGAACGATAAACCCCAGAGTCGCGAAAATTGCCCGCTGCTGCAGGATCAGACCAACGAGATTCTTGCTCATGCCGAGATCGGTCCTGGCGTATATGGGAAATATGTTGAGGACCACACCGACGACTGTATATGTCGTAAACAAACCGATCCAGGAGGGAAATCTCAGTAAAGTGCTCCTACCCTTGTGAGAAACATCCCTCCTTTTGGCCGCCTCGATCCATCTGTCGCTTTTTATTTTGGGCAGGGTAAGGGTGGCCCCGATGATGAGGACGCAGGTGAGGAAAAACAGAAAGCTTCCCAAGAAGAGCGGCAGGGAGGAAGAGAACGTGCTCAGAATACCTGCGAGAAAAGGGCTGATTATTGTACCTATACTCCAGGAAAAGTTGTAGTTAGACAAAACCTTTCCAAGTTTCACTCCCTCGATACCGTGTGACAGCCAGCCCATGATGAATGGCCAGAAAAGTGACATCGCAACGCCCCACAGGCTGTAGAAAACATATACCATAAAAAACCGGTAAGTCAACACTGTGGACAATACAAACACAGTCATAAAAAAGGTGGAGGCGATTAAAAGATAGTGTGGAAGAACCCTGTTGAATAACTGGCGGATGAAGAGGCATCCCAGTATATAGTGCAACGACCACAGGGCGGTAAGGTAGCCAACCTGGGACGGGGTTGCTGCAAAGACATCACGCACGTAAAAAATCATACCCAGGGCCACGGTACCGACACCAACGGCGACGAGGAAGGCGGCCGGCAGCAGTACTGCTGATTTTCCGATACCGGTGTAGAAGGACTTTACGATCTGCCATCTATTGCTAATGTACTTGATCTGCAGTTTCCGTACCTCCGTATTTCCCTTATAAAAACTGTTTTTGATTTTTTTTTCAGACAAGCCTGTTCAGGTAAGGCTCTGGATGAGGATGCGTACTTTTAAGTAACGTTACATAAGTTGTGATACTCGGCCGCAAAGCGACTTTCCCCAGGGGGGACATACGCCGCTTTTTATTAACTTCATACGAATTTACTTGTCGATACTCGGCCGAATGAGGGTATATCCCCCTGGTAAATAAGTATACTATCCCCATAATTCGCCCCGATCGATATCGAGACGATACAATTCATCGCTTCATGACTTTTTCAGGGCAGAAAGCAATCTCTCGACGTTTTCAGGTCGCGCAGTGTGGCCCATCAGGCCGATTCTCCATATCCTCCCCGCAAGCGGGCCCAGCCCCCCGCCTATCTCTATAAAATGCTCGTTGCGAAGTTGGTTTCGCACTTCGGCTTCGTCAACCCCTTCAGGTACCTTCACCGCATTCAGCATAGGAAGACGGTATTCCAGTTCAACGAGCATCTCCGCATCAAGCTCCGCGAGACCTTCCACCAGCCGGCGGTGTGCATCAAGGTGCCGCTGTCCTTCACCAGCCAGCCGATTTCTTCTACCGGATTCCTGACTCCCGTCGAGGTTTCCGCATGAACGACCGCCACTATTTTATATGAATTACCTGACAACTTTTGAGCCACCTGATCGGGGACAACTGGTGTTCCCCACTCGAACTCGAGCGTGTCGACCTGCGCGCCGAGCCGGCCCGCAACATCCGCCATCCTCTTACCGAATACGCCGTTTATCAGAACAAGAACCCTGTCCCCCCGCTCTATCAGGTTCACAAAGCAGGTCTCCATACCCGCAGAACCTGTTCCCGAAACCGCAAGGGTCAGGCGGTTTTGAGTCTCCATCAGTTTTTGAAGCAGGTTTTTGATTTCATCCATGATCCGGATAAAATAGTAGTCCATATGCCCGAGTGTCTTACATGAGAGAGCCCTGTACACCTCATCCGGAACGCAGGAAGGCCCCGGACCCATAAGCAATACGTCATCGATGTTATCCAGTAGATTTTTCATAGTTTCCCCTTCTCAGTAATTACAAATCAGTTATCTGTTGATACTCAGCCCCGCCAGGGACATACACTCCTTTGATGAAATTCGGTCGTCTGTAAATACTGCATCGATGGCTGAATCACTTGATTCAATTATCTTCTTGTATCACAACTGTATTAATATCATATCTAAAAAATTACTATAGCGGCAGTATTCGTAATCTTTGCTTCCGAATACTTTTTTATTATACCATGCACGCAGATAAAAAAAATATCTTAAACCCGAATTGACTTACTTAAATACCATTTGATGCTGTAAACTTCATCATCTCTTCTTTGAAAGTGTTCTTTCGACCGCGTCACGCCAGCCGGCATACAGCAAGTCTGCATCCACCCTTGAAATATTCGGTGAGTACCGCCTGTCGACTGCACTGCACTTCTTAAGTGCGTCTGCATCCTCCCAGTATCCGACCGCAAGCCCGGCAAGATAGGCTGCCCCTAATGACGTACTCTCTATACACCGCGGCCTGATAACATCGATACCGAGAATATCCGCCTGAAACTGGCAGAGAAAATCATTTTGCGCTGCACCGCCGTCAACTCTCAAAGCCTGAACTTTCAGACCCGTATCTTTCTGCATCGATTCGAGTATGTCCTGTGTCTGGTAGCACATCGACTCCAGGGCTGCCCTCACAATATGGTTTTGCGTCGTCCCCCGCGTTATCCCGAATATGCTCCCACGGGCATCAGGGTCCCAGTATGGGGCGCCGAGCCCGACAAAAGCAGGCACGAAATATACTCCCGCTGTATCATCAACCGCCCGTGCCATGGCCTCGGATTCAGATGCAGAGTGCAGTATTCTCAAACCGTCACGAAGCCACTGTACTGCAGCACCCGCGATAAATATGGATCCTTCGAGGGCAAATACCGGCTCACCGTTTCTGTCACAGGCCAGGGTTGTTACAAGACCGTATTTTGAAACGGGGCGTTTTGTTCCTGTATTCATCAGGACGAAGCAACCGGTGCCGCAGGTGTTTTTTATCGATCCTGCATCGAAGCAGGCCTGTCCGAACAGTGCTGCTTGCTGGTCGCCAGCAATCCCTGATATCGGAATACCCGCAGGGAGTTTCCCCGTCCCGGCTGTCTTTCCAAAAATTCCTGAAGATTTTTTCACCTCCGGAAGCACATTTATTGGAATGCCGAACATCTCCAGAAGCTCCTCATCCCATGTACGTGTTTCGATATTGAACAGCATGGTGCGAGAGGCATTCGTGAAGTCCGTGGCATGAACCGCGCCGCCGGTCAGTTTCCAGAGCATCCACGAATCGGGTGTTCCAAAGGCGAGCCTTCCATCTTTTGCATTCCGGAGAGCATCGGGAACATTTTGCAGGAGCCATTCCAGTTTTGTCGCTGAAAAATAAGCGTCGATCGGAAGGCCTGTACGATGTGAGATAAGTTTGCTCTTCTCTTTAACCCCTTTAAGTGTACTGCATCGATCCGAGGTCCTTCTGCACTGCCACACGATGGCGTTGTGCACAGGCTCCCCGGTTTCTCTGTCCCAGAGTATTGTTGTTTCCCGCTGATTGGTGATGCCGATCGCTGTAAGAGACCCCACAGGAATCGTTTTCAGAACGACATGAATCGTATTTTCAACGGTCGCCCAGATCTCCATCGGGTCGTGTTCAACCCAGCCCGGTTTCGGATAGTACTGGTGAAGCTCTTCGTATGCACTCGCAACCTGCATGCCGTTTCGATCAAATATGACCGCCCTTGTGCCGGTTGTTCCCTGGTCAATAGTGAGGATATACTGGTTTTTCATCTCTATTGTAGTCCCCCAGGGATTCCCGGTTCACCCGAACACAATACCAATCACCCGGATACCCAAAATGCAAACCACTTCACACCACCATGCAAACCGAAAAGAAAGTCGTGCTCAAAAAAAATAAAAAAACCTTTTTGAGTCTGCGTTGAATGATACTGTGCGTATCACTCATGCATTGTTCTTTCTACCCAGATAAAGATTGGTAACTGCTAAGGTAGAAGTGGTAATAATGAGTAGTAAGGCAATCGCATTTATTACAGGGGTTGATCCGTCTCGTACTTGTAGATAAAGATTGATAGGCAGGGTGGCGTCAGAACCAACAAGGAATAATGTGGTATTGAAGTTCTCAAAGGACATCAGGAATGCAACTGCAGCTCCACCAATAATTGAGGGACGCAGATACTTCAATGTTATAAACCAGATTACTTCTAATCTGGTTGCTCCAAGATTGTACGCAGCTTCTTCGAGCGTTCTGTCAAATTTCCTCAACCGTGCAGAAACAAACAATGCTACAATGGTGGTAATAAATGAAAACTGGCCCATTACGACCAGCCATATACCCGGGCTCAAAACCCTAATATTCCAACCAAATGCATTTTCAAAAAACAACCCTACAGCAGTGGAAAACATTAATATGGATATGCCTAAAATAACTCCCGGTATAACCATGGGAGCGAGCATGAGGAAATATAGAATATTTTTAAGCCTGAATTCTTCCTGCTCAAAGAGAAAGGCTGCCATTGTCCCGACAATTGTAGAAAGAATGGTAACGGCAATTGCAACTCTAAATGAAGTAAAAATACTCCTCAAATTGATCGCATCATGAAAAATACCTATTTTGTCCGGCCCTTTTCCAAAAAACCACGCAAGAGTAAAGCCATTCCATGGCAAAGAAGGAAACATTGAGTTATTAAATGCAAGGACCATGGTTACTAAAAGAGGCGCAAAAAGAAATATAAAATAAAGTATTATGAAAATCTTGAAGCCTGTTAAATATACTTTTGTGTTCGGCAAAGTACGTATCATTTTATTACCTGTGAAAATTTCTGCCCTGTAATCTTCAACGCAGCAAATATTATTAATGAAGAAATAAACAGGAGCAGGAAACCGAATGCTGACCCCTGATTCCAGTTAAAGTAAATAATAATCTGGTTGTAAATCTGCTCCGTGAACCACAACGCATTCTTCCCCCCCATCAGCTTCGGTGTCAGATAACTGCCAAGAACCAGCATGAAAACAATGATGCTTCCCGACATAATTCCGGGCATGCAATACGGTATGATAATTTTACGCCATATTGTTAATTTGCTGGCTCCGAGATCAAGGGCTGCCTCAATGATAGAATCGTCGAGGCTCTCCATAACTCCGATGATTGGAACGATCATAAACAACATGGTGGTATACACCAGCCCAAGAATCATGGTCGCATCATGATAGAGCATCTCTAAAGGCTGTTTTAGTATATGCGCTCTGGTAAGGAAATAATTCAACACTCCACTTTCGCGTAAAATTATTATCCAGCCATAAATTCTGATGAGCTCGCTGACCCAAAATGGGACCAGCAGGAGAACCATTAAAAATCCCTGGAATTTCACTTTTACAATTTTTGTTACATAGAAGGAAACCGGAAGCGCTATAATTAAAACGATAAATGTAACCAGAATAGAATATAACGTTGTTCTTACATATGTAAGCCAGTAAACAGGCTCTTTAAAAAACCCTCCATAATTCTCAAGGGTGAACCCGGATTTCCCGTAATAATCGGTACCTATGAACGACATTCTGAGAAGCTCAAGATGCGGTAAAATGATCAACATAAATAACCAGAGAAAAACCGGTGTAAAAAAGATTATAAAACCCCACTGAATTCCGAACTTATGAGATTTCTTCATATATCCTCTTACCTGTCCCCTTGAAACATACGACTGCAGAAGGATACCAGCCAATTTTCAATCTATCTTTGACTTTGAGCGTATCATATTTCCTGTTCTGCGGGAGGGAAACAATAATCTCTTTGTTGGAACCCTCCGGCACAATGAGGATTCTACTGTTGCCACCGTCAAATAGTATAGACTTCACTTCTACATTCAATAGATTAACACTGTCCTTGTCTTCCTTGGGATTGATTATTATTGCCTCGGGTCTCACATACATTTCGAATGAATTGTCTCTCGTTAAATCATACGATTTGTCCAGTTTAAACGATTGTCCTTCATCTGTCGTTGCGTAAAAAACACCGTGCCTGTCCGTACCGAGTTTGACATGGAACTTATTATTGTCTCCGACAAACTGTGCAACAAACGCGGAGGCCGGTTTGTTATAGAGGTTTTGCGGAGTATCTA
>Ga0315555_1001027_pt1 | contig 20262 bp, 18 predicted proteins | sample SalMarSW160380MG_FD_202113 | JGI IMG/M metagenome (GOLD analysis project Ga0315555, IMG submission 202113) | Salt marsh sediment microbial communities from the Plum Island Ecosystem LTER, Massachusetts, United States - Salt Marsh Sediment SW1603-80 ... | reverse complement strand
GTTTTAATTCATTCTTCCCGAGGAATATCAACGCAAGTAAAAACTCATTCCAGACGAGGGTAAAGGAATAAATAATACAGGTCGCAATTGCCGGTCTTGCAATGGGAATCGCCACCTTAAGGAAGTATAGGAAATTGGAGGCTCCATCGATGATTGCTGCTTCTTTGAGCTCACGCGGGATCTCGCTAAAGAAACTCTTAAAGATAAGCACCGCTATTGGAACCGTAAAAAGTGTATATGGGAGTATAACAGCAAGATAGGTATTGAGAATATGTATCTTTTTAAAGAAAACAAATAATGGAATGAGTAAAACCTGCGTTGGTATCATGAAGCTTGCAAGAATAAGCGAAAAAATCGTATTCGTTCCTTTAAAACGATAGTTGCTCAAAGCAAATCCTGCTAATAGAGCAATAAAAAGTGTTATGACGATCGTTGACGATGTTATGATAAAACTATTCAGGTACATGCGTGGAAAACCGATTTTAAAGTACATACGCGCATAATCCAGGGCAGACACATAATTTTTAAGCGTCACATGTTTTGGTATTATAAAGAAATAGGCCTTGAATACTTCATTTGGTAATTTTAAGGAGAGTGTAAAGATCCAGAAAAGTGGAAATATAATAACGAGCAATCCGAGAAAAATAATAAACCGTGTTGTAATATACGCTGAAATTGATAGTTTTCGCATTCCAATCGCCTCTACACGTTTGCTGTTGTTTCAATTCTTTTATTAACAGCGAATCTCACCAGAGAAAAAACCACGACAATTACAAGCAGAACAACAGATATAACCGAAGCAATTCCCATTTTATTCGGTCCATATGAATCAAAGGAATAGTAGTACTGTAGTGTCGTCAGCACCTCTGACTGATGAATCGGCCCACCCCGTGTGGTAACATACACAATATCAAACACCCTGAATCCGGAGATAAATACAAGGAGAGCATCAAGTATAATAACCGGTTTTAAAAGAGGAATGACGATTTTTGTGACATATTTAAAAAATGATGCTCCGTCTATCTTTGAAGCTTCTATCAGCTCACTGTCGATTGAGCTCAACCCCGCATAGTATAGTACAATCCCGAACCCGGTCCACTGCCAGATGTTTATAAATGCGATAATCCAGATAGGCGTATATATATTTCCAAGCCATTCTATTGCGAAAAAATCAAGGTGTATCGCACGCAACATATTATTGATCGGTCCTTCGTAGGAGAAGAAAAACCGCCATACAAGCCCAACAACAACCGGAGAAACGAGCGCCGGAAAATATATTATACCTTTTATAAGATTTTCACGTTTGAAATAACCATAATACAGTATTACCGCAAAAATAAGCGGGAAAAAAACCTGGAATATACTGCACGCCAGTTCGAAATATGCCGTATTTCTAAGCGCAATCCAGAAGTATTCGGATTTTGCAAGAACGATATAATTTTTAAAACCCACAAACTGAGTAAAGATACCTTTCCTGAAACCATCCCATTTATAGAAACTCAATATCAGGTTAAACAGAAGCGGGTAGAGGACAATAAAAATTATCATCAATAGCAAAGGCGTAACATAGAGATACGCAGCGTTGCTCTTATCCTGTTTCATACCTGCCCTCGAAAAATATCTCAGAATTCACGTAAAAAATCCAAATTAAAAACAAATCTGGAATGGAAAAGGCACCCTCATTAATGACACCCGCCCAATACCCGGTAAATCACCGTACTGCTTAATAAAATTTCAAGGAGGAATGATCGTTTTTGATTATTCCTCCCTTTGTTTAGCTACATTACCCCTGTCATTGTCTCAGTTGTTCCTTGGTAAATTTTTCAAGGTCGCTACATACCTCATCTGCCGTCATCATACCTGTAAACAGTTTACCCAGGTCATCGATCTCTCGCCTCCCAATCTCGGGGTTCGTATTGATCATAAACGGACTGTAGAAATAATCGGATTTCGTACTCTCCTTCAGCACCTCTTTCATCAAATTATTTGTCACAGGAAGTTCTGTCGCTTTCTTTGAAATCGGATGAATATCGTTTTCAAGGAGCACAGCAGTTCCCTTGTCAGAAAAAATAAATTTTACAATATCGATAACAATTTTTTTATTAGGATTGTCAGGCACCATACCGTACGCAATTGCTGCCGATGCACCGTACCCGTGCTTCCATCCCTTTGATACAATCGGCCATGGCATAACACCGATATTATCATTCGCCACGTCTTCCTTATTCATAGAGCCGATTGTCCAGTCACCCGCAGGGAAGAAACAGAATGCTTCTTTGTTCTGAAACCTTGTCAAAACATCGGGAAAATACTCGGCTGAATTGACATCATCCGGGAATACTCCGGCACCCTGAAGATCTTTCAGGGCCTGGAAGCAGGCTTTTACGTCCGGCTCAAGCCAGGACATTTTTCCAGACTCCAATTTTAAAAGCACATCCCCGCCGAACCTCTGCATCATCAGCTCATGCACGGCACTGTTTGGAATCCACACTATCGAATTCGGCCCAAATGCAATTGACATGGGAATTATGTTGTTTTTTCGTAAAACAGGCGCTATGGAAATCAGGTCATCAATGGTTTCCGGCTTTTTAATTCCGTATTTATCAAGCATGTCCTTGTAGTAGTATATTCCATGAATCCATTGATCAACGGAGGGAAGAACAACCAATTTTTTCCCAATGAAATACCCTTTGAAGTGGCCCTCGTCGTAATTAACCAGTTTTTGCCACTCAGAGTCTGCTTTCCAGTCAGGATAAAAGTCATACAATATACCCGCATCATAGTACGCTGTCACCTGGATCCCGAGCTGGGTTTGAAACATATCGGGCGCTTCATCTCCCGCAAGTGCTGCTTTGAACTGCTTTTCAAACTCACCGGATGCAATGGCCGTACGCTCAATTGTCACATTCGGATGAGCTTCCTCGTACATTTTAAAAATCTTGTCATAGGCCCGCATGTAATTTTCCATCACCTGCCAGTCCCAGACTTTGATCGTTACAGCCCCCCCCTCTTTTACCGCTTTTTCTTTTTCACCACCTGCAAACAGGACCACGAAAGATAAAAGCAGACATACTACTAAAACGACTGTAATACTGATCTTCTTTGTTCTCATGTTGTTCTCCTTTAATCAAAAAATTGAAAATGAAATATCGAAACAATTTTGTTGAACTGGCATCACCTCCTTACGTGTGCGAATAATTACTCGTATTTTCCATACTTTCTCCCGAACTCGAACATAGCGAGTACATTTTCAAGTCTGTTTGCTGGATGAATCTGCCCGCTTGAACCGAGCAAAAGCCCCCCTTCACTGCCTGCATCACGAATTAATTCTTTTACCGCCTGTTCAACTTCTTCGACCGTTCCCCGGCAGAGAAGCTCATTGTTATCAATTCCGCCCCAGAATATCAGATCCGGAAAATCTTCCCTCAGCTTTTTTATATCCAGGATATCCGGTTCCAGCGGATTGATGCCATCCGCACCCGCATCGGCAATGTCATTCATCACCGTTGTGATGTCTCCTTCTGAGTGGTAGATAACCTTAATCCCGTGATTATGCCATTCATCGATTAAAAGCTTCAAACGGGGAAAATACTCATTTCTCAAAAATTCGGGTGAAAACAAGAGCCCCTGTTTTGATGCAATATCACAGTATATACATGAAACCGGTGAAAGATCGAAATCTGCACACCTTGAGACCCTGTGTCTCTCATGCCTGCAGAGCTTGTCAAACCATTCGATAAGAAGCCCATATTCATCAGCAAGCATGTATGAAAAGATCTCAAAACCGAGCATCATGTAACAGGTATCGAGATGAGCAGGGCTTCCAGTATGCATTAGAACGGTTTCTCCAAGCCACTTCTGCTTCATCAAAAAATCATTCCTGTAGTTTCCCTTGCCAAGGCCCCACATTCCCGTATTGCCGGCAAAACTCCACATGATATCGGGGTCGGAGTTTTCCACCTCCTTGATAATCTTTTGAACCCAGGGTTTTGCCTCCTCAACCGTACTGAAGGGCCTTTCAACAACGACCTCCGTCCACTCCGTTACCTGGTACGTTAATCCCAGCCTCTCTTCCCTGTGAGGGTTCAGCGATGGCGCAAGATCAAAGGCATAATCAACTCTTACGTTTCCCACCGCCCTGCATATCTCTTCGAGCGTCCATTTCCCCTTTTCTTGTGTAGGGTAGTAGTGATTGATAAATTCCCAGTGCTGAAACAGTCCATCTCCTATGGGAACCATATCCGGCACTTCCAGGTTCAGTACCGCTTCCACGCGTTCACGGGGGGTCATGTATGCACTCATTGTTCCACGTATCCTTTATAAAAATCGAAACCAGTTAGCCTTTGATCGATCCCATTTTAATACCAGCAATAAACCATTTCTGGAACAGTACAAATACAATTATAATTGGAATCACCGTAATCATAATCGATGCGGAGTATGTTCCAAGAGGTATTATATATCTGCTTCCTGCAATCTTTGCAATTGCAACAGGAATGTTCCGTATCACCTCCCTGTTTTAAAGTTTATTCAGGATAAACTTACTACTAATCCTCACCCCACTTCACCCTACATCATCACCACGCCTTTTTTTAAAATCAGGTTCCCGTCGGGCTCGGTGGTGGCAACAACGAGATAGGACTTTTTCGCTCTTTCATAAAAACCAAACCGCTCTATATACTCGAAGTCCCTGAAACGAGGCTCATGCTTTGAAATGATCGACCTGCACTGTTTCCAGTTTTTTGGCTCCACAACATCCACGTCAACCGGGGCCATAATGGAAACCGGAATCTCGACAAAAGGGTCGAGAGGAAAAAACGGCAGCAGCGCATCAAGCAATACCGGGATTTCAAGCCCGTACGCGAATACCACACGCTGTGAACATGTCTTAACGGGAAAATCACCGTCTGCTAGAACGAGCTCGTCCCCATGGCCCATCATCATCATGTTGTAGAGTAAATCAGGTGATATCACCGGTGGTATTTTTTTCAGCATGGAATATCCTTTATCAAGATAGGCTCGGGTCGATTACTATCTTCACGATCTGTTTTCCGTCAAGCTCTGCGCCGTTCTTTATCGCCTCGAGACTATCCTGCAGGCGCTCGAGCGGCAGAGTATGAGTGATGAGATCGGGCAGTGGAAGCCGTTCATCCGCTACAATAGGAAGCCCCCGCACAAAGTGCTCCGCCTCGTTATCGAAGCTTCCGATAATTTTTATCCCCTTTTCCAGAAGCTGTTTGCATGGATTAAAAGGAATCGTCCCGGAATCGACGAAGTTTCCCACTTCCACAACAGTCCCGGAATCCCGAACATAATCGATGGATTCGGCAAAGGCGGTTGCAGAGCCTACGGTATTGAGTACCACGTCAGCTCCGTACCCGTTCAGGGAATTTTCAAAGACCGCCTCTTTACGCCCGGCCTGTTCGGGCACATCTGCATGGCATATGGTGTAGTCCGCGCCCATCCTTTCGGCTAGCGCCAGCCTCATGCGGTTTCTCCTCCCGAGTGCGATTACTTTTGAAGCGCCCGCTATTTTTGCAAGCCCTATGGTTAAAAGGCCTATGGGTCCGGAACCGTTTACCACAACGGTATCTCCAGGTTTTATCTGCGCATGGAGCATCGAGTGGACCACAACTGCCACAGGTTCGAGAAAAACTCCTCTCTCGGGCGTTGTATCCATCTTTACAAATACGGAGTTAGGGTCATGTATGTAGAGATAATCGCCATACCCTCCCGTAAAGTAGGGCTTCTGATCGGCTCTTGGCCATGCGCCGTAGGTCTTCCAGTCGATGCATTTCTCCGGTGTCTTGACGATCGTACAGAAATAGCACCTGTGGCAGTGGATAGCCGGGATCACCCCGATCCTGTCCCCCACCTTGAGCGGCTTACCCACGTAGTCGGCAGTCACGCCCCTGCCAAGGGCCTCGACAATGCCGACCATTTCATGGCCGAGGGAGATCGGGTACTCGATATCCTCGACCAGGCTTTGCCAGGTATGCACATCGGTTCCGCACACACCGCAGAGCTCTATCTTCATCAGCACCGTACCCGGAGCAGGATCGGGGATTTCATACTCGTCCATTACAAAGTTTCCCTTCGGCCTGTCGAGCACGTAGCTCCTCGCTGTTCTTCTGCTCACTGTTCCTCCCTCCTCATGCAGCAATCAAATACAGCAATCAAGTTCGTTTTCAATCGATGCTCATATACCCGTCAACATTTGTATGACGCCTCGCCATCTGCTCGGGCGTGATGTTCAGTTTTCCCATGAGCATCATGATGAGAATGTCTTCAAAGAGAAACACCGCCTGCTCGAACAGTGCAGCCATCGGCTGAATCGAGGGAATTTCATCCGGGTTTCCCGGGTTGACCTGTCCCCTCAGCCGAACGGTAAAATCGGCCATTTGGCCTGCCTCGGACTCCGGGTGCGCCGTTACGACGCATACCGTTGCCCCCGCCTTTTTCGCGAGCCTGATGACCACGAGCCCGACCGCGGTGCAGCCGCAGTTCACGATGAGCAGATCGCCCTTTCCGATATTGGGGCAGGTGGTATCGTATACGACGTGTGCATCAAACCCCATGTGCATTAGCCGCATGGTAAATGCGCGAACTGCGCACTTCATCCTCCCCATACCGAAAACCTGGATCTTCCCGGCACTGTCGATAGCATCAACAAGCCTGTTCACCTCATCGATGTCTATATCGAGGAGGGCTTTCCTGTTCTCGTCTAAAACACTCTCGACAAGTTCTTTGAAGCTGTTCATATTTTCCCCTTTTTTGATCCATACGTATTACGCTCATACACGGTAAAAATCAAACCCCCGTATTCTACGCATTCGCCCTGATACGGGTGTAGTATTTCGAATCCGTTGCAATCTCATCGAGATGATCAAATACCTTGTGAAAGGCCTCGACGTAGCGCTTCATCAGTTCGAGCCCGTTCGAGGCGTAAATCGTATACAGTACGAACGACGCTGCAAACATCTTCTGCGTCTCCGGATAGTCGTTCTGATCGTAGGTAATTCCCTCACGGGCATGACTGCAGTTCCAGGGGCATCCCTTTCCGTAAGCGTCAAGGTTTCGAAAGATCTTCTGGCCCGGAACCGGAAAGGAATGCCACTCCATAACCGGCACTCCCTCCGCAAAGAGGGCGTTCTGCACCGCCCACCGGAAATCCTCGGGATCGACATCCGGATATCCGGCAGCATCAGGGTCGAGCTTTATACGGTATATATGGTACACGTTCGTCCTGTCAGACGGCTCGTAGGGTGTTATAATACCCTTGATTTTTCCAAGCTCACGGTTGAGGTAGTTTACGTTTTCGATTCTCTTCTTATTGTACGTATCAAGCCTCTTGAGCTGGGAGCGCACAAAGGCGCACGTCATCTCGACAGGCCGGTAGTTGTTTCCCATCGTGTGGGCGTCGTAGGGCCGTATATTGCCTTTCGGCACCTTCTTCTCGCCGAACATGCAGGTAAGCCGCGCCTTTTCATAGAAATCTGGATTGTTCGTGGTAACGAATCCCCCCTCTCCTCCGGGAAGGTTCTTTGTTCCGTTCAGGCTGAACATCGCCATATCCCCGAGATTACCTGCCTTTTTATTCCTGTATGTAGAACCGTGTGCATGGGCGGCATCTTCCAGAACTGTCAAACCGTGTTTCTTCGCAACGGCGTTTATCTCATCCATATCGCAGGGAAGGCCGTGCACATGCACAACGATGATTGCCTTCGTCCTTTCGGTAATCTTTTCCTCTATCTTTTTGGGATCGATGTTATAGGAAACCGGATCGATATCAACAAATATCGGTATGGCGTTCTGGCACAGCACAGCCTGGGCTGTGGCCCAGAAGGTAAAGGCAGGCACGATTACTTCATCCCCCGTCTCAACACCCACCCCCGCCACACATGCGTGCATCGCAGATGTCCCGGAATTGGTCACGATACAGTATTTTGTTCCGCAGTAGTCCGCCCACTCCTTCTCGAGCGCTGTCTTTTCAGGAGCATCGGGCCCCCATATAACACCGCGCTTCAGTACGTCGCTAACTGCGTCGATATCATCCTGTGTAATAATGGGCCATGGTTTCGGGAGTCCATCTGTAACGGTCCTGGGCCCGCCGTTAATTGCAAGTCGCTCACCCATGTCATTCCTCCAGAACAATTATTTTCAAAACTTCGTCCCCGAATCCTTATACGTATCCTTATTCATGTACCCTGATCAAAGGCCCCTATTCCTTCGTAGAAGTGCGATTTCCTTCTGGGCAGCCGCCGCGATCCTGTCAATCTCCCGGGCATCTTTTTCTTCTATATAAACAGGGCGATGGTTTTTCAGTATTTCGCGGGCCATATCCCGTGCCCGTTCCCTCATGTCCTTTCCGCCGGTCTGACTCTGCCATTTGTCCCAGGCGTTTCTGTCGGTGAGCCTCGGCTCCCAGCGCTCCTTCCTCAGGTATTTCAGCGCATGGGCTGTTTCTAAAAATGCGCCTTTGTGCCCGACCTCTTTAAATGCGTCAATACCGATTGCATCCCTGCTGCAATCGATACCTTTAAGCATACGGAAGGTCGCCCCCAGTATCTCGTTGTCGATGAGGCATTTCTCATAGTTTGCAAGGCTCATCATTTCAAGATTGCCGATTGCCACATGCAATATATTGACGCCGCCCGTCGCACATCCCAGAAAATGCAGAGCACTCTCATACGCGTACTGCGCATCAGGCAGTTTTGAATCAGGCGTATTCGCTCCGTAGTAGGGAAGATTGTAGTGATGTGCGAGCTGGGCCTGCGCCATATGAAGGAGGGTTGATTCCGGTGCCGATCCACCGAGGTTCAGGCTGCGCATATCGAGTATCCCTGACGATGATGCATAGATACAGGAGGCTCCCGGATGAACCATCTGGGCGAGCGCAACCGCGCCAAGCACATTGGCGTTGATCTCAACGGCGGTTCCTGAAATAGTGAAAGGGGTGGTTCCGCCTGCGAGGGCGTCCGCCTCGATGTAGACTGGGATATTGTTCTCGACGCAGGCGAAAAGCTCCTCAATGAAATCACCACGCTGCGTAAGGGGGCTTATGATGCAGAGCCCGGCAACGAAAAATGGCCTTTTTCTCACTCCGTCAATACTGCCTGCCGCAACCGATGCCATCTCCATCTCATATTCAAGGCCCTGTCTGCACCCTCCAACCAGTGCATAGAAGTTCCTGGTATTGTTCTTCAGCATCTCCGCAAAGGTAATCATCTCAAACCCGTCCTGCGGAATATCCTGCGGAGTGACGAGAAAATGCGCGATATCCATGTTCTCGAGCGTATCCTCGAGCCGTATCAAATCACGGAGGTCCTGGAGCGTGGACGGCCTTCTTTTTCCGTCAAGATCGATAACGTTGAGTGCCCCGGCTCCGCCCATGACGTACACATCGTTAGAACAGTCCAATCTGATATCGTATTTTTTATCCCTCCCGTAGAGCAGTACCCCGGACGGTGCCTTTTGCACATTTTTCATCAGCACATCTTCAGGTATCTTGACGATCTTTTTGTCGAAATCGACGACACAGCCGTTTCCCTTCATTATCTCAAGTGCTTCATCGTGAAGCAGCCTGATGCCGACCTCGTTTAGAACCTCAACCGTTGCGCTGTGAAGCTGCGCAATCTGCCCGTCGTCAAGCACACTGACCTGGCCGCCTTTGACTGGAATAATGCCGTCCTCGGTAACCATAAATGTCATGACCCCCTGCGTAACTACTGTGCTGGTTAATAACCTATCGATTAAAAAAAAAAATTTGCCTGTTCAATTACGCTTCTATATTCAGGCTTCTATGCCGAGTGAATGTGAAACTTTTTATTGAACTTTTCCATCGCCTTATCCCAGATCTTCCCCGGAATATGATCGGTGAGCGATTCGATGTGCTCAAAGCCGAGCTTCTCCTCGAGCATACCGATTGACATCTCGTGAATGATGTTATCCTGCATGATATTGCTCAGGTACACGCTCTTCGTCCAGAAACCATGCCCCTCGTTTTTTGACTTCGACATCGTTCCGGCAAGCACTTCTTTAAAGTCGATATCAAGCAGTATAAAGGAAAAGTTTTTGATATCCGGCTCCCTGAGCCGATGGCTGTACACGTTTTTAAAATCAACGCCGTTTTTATCCCCGTAAAAAACCATGTACAGCTCAAGAAATCTCTGCTCTGCTTTTTTCAAATCCACCTCGAGAGCATTGAGCATGTCGTGGTCTACTGCGATGAGAATACTGGATTTCGCTGATCGAACCATCTCCCTGGCACGATCGATAATAGTCTCTTTGCCGAAAATATTGAAAACGTAGTCGATTGCCTCGCCTTTTTCGAGGTGATTCAGCTCATCCCTGACGAAGTTCACAGAGGTGATAAAAGATTTCTCGATATTTGAAAAAACCTCTTCCGGGTCAACGGGGAGATATTTTTTGGGATTGTCCTCGATTTGAACGATGGTCTGTTTTCTCCGGAGGTTGTCAACAACCTCATAGACCTTCGACCTCGGGACACCCGATAGCTTGCCGATTTCATACGCAGTGAGCGGATGGACCTGTTTCAGCATCTCAACGTACACCCGCGCCTCGTACACGTTGAAACCGAGCTGTTTCAGGTTTTCAAGCATCCTGCTGTTCATATTAGTAACCACCTTAGTGGTAAATACTATCAGATAATAAAATCATGTCAAGAGAATTTTCAGAAATTACAGGAGTATTATTAAATTGAAAGCGACATATGTCGCTTCGCGGCCGATCCCTGGCGGGATGTATCCCCGGCAGGACTGGGTATCAAAGATAACTTATTTGAAGTTGCTAGAAGCGGCTTCCGAACACGTAGAATGTATAACAACTGGCTAAGATCAATGAAAGAGGCAGTATCACCATTGGATAAATGTAAAACATATACTGTACAAAAAGGAAAAATTAGGCTATATTCCGGTATCAGTGTTTATGATAATGAGGAGGTCTGGGTGAATATTTATGTAGGCAATTTGTCAAGCGAAGTCACGGAAGAGGATTTGCAGAAGGCTTTTGAGGCCTTTGGAACGGTCACTTCCGCCAAAATCATTACGGATAAGTTCAGTGGCATTTCAAGGGGATTCGGTTTCGTAGAGATGTCGACTAAAGCTGAAGCCCATGCTGCGATCAACGATCTGAACGGCAAGGAGTTGAAGGGCCAAACGCTTAAAGTCAATGAGGCTCGCCCCCGCCCCGACAGCCGTGGCGGCGGAGGAAGGCGAGGCGGCGGACGGCGCTACTAGCAGGCCTGGCCCGGATATTATCAAGTTATCGTAGAACGTCTGTCCGCGTATAACGCCCGTCAGCGTATAACGGTGGAGAGGTATAAAAAACCCGTTGCTATTTATCGCAGTACAATAATCATCCGGGTTTATGAGAAAATACAGCGGGCAAAGCTTTTTATAAAATACTACAGCATCTTTCGCTCTGCTATCTCAGATGAAACAAACACCTTGAAGAGACTCTTATCTGTTCTGAGCTGTTCGAGGGCCTGCTGAAGCTCTTCAAGCGGCACGACCATAGAAAAAAGCGGCTCAGGTTTGATGCGCCCGTATTGTAAAAGAGCTATTGCATCGTTCCAGTCTTTTCCAACTCCTGCGCAGGAACCGGCAACTTTTTTTTCGCCCAGCACGAGGTTGAAGGATTTTACCCTGACAAAGTCGTCGGCACCGGTAATGCCGAAGGCAGCGACCGTGCCCCCGGGGCGCACCATCTCGAAGGCCTGCTCGTAGGTCTTCGTGGTGCCGACCGCCTCGACAACATAGTCGGCTCCCCTTCCCTCGGTGAGCTTTCGCACCGTCTCAACAGGGTCTTCCTTCTTTATATTGATTGTAAAATCTGCGCCCATCTCTTTTGCGATTTTCAATTTTATATCGTTTCTGCCGATCACTATCACCGGCGCTGCGCCGCGGTGCCGTGCAACTGCTGCATGGAGCACGCCCAACCCGCTCCCGATTATTGCGATGTTGCTCCCAATCTCAACCTTCATTGCCTTGGCCGAGTGTATGACGCATGACACAGGCTCAATAAACGCGCCGGTCATCATATCAAGATTTTCGGGCAATACGTGCACCTGCTCCCACGGCGCCTTCACGTACTCTGCGTATGTCCCGTCTATGTGAATACCAAGCTGGGTGAACTCCCTGCACATCAGCTTTTGGCCTCGTCTGCAGTAGAAGCAGTGGCCGCAGCTCATGTTGATGTCGGCGGTGACCGGGTCTCCCTCGCTGATGCCTTCGGCGTTCTTCCCTGCCTTTTCCACAATACCCGAAAATTCGTGGCCCGGGATAAGCGGCAGGCGGTCTGCCGAGTATTTTCCGGTGAAGATGCTCCAGTCGGTCCCGCATATCCCAGTGTACTTCACCTTTATCAAAACCTCATCGTCATTTATCTCAGGCACTGGCACCTGCTTGACAACGAGCCTTTCCGGTTTCTCGATCACCGCAGCTTTCATCGTTTGTGCCATGATGCATCCCTCCCATTCTTGTGCTATTATGGAGACATCTTACTTAATTCTACATTCCAGATTCTGGTGACATGATACTTAATTATGCCTTCGAAAATACAGTATTACAGACAGATTCCTGCTATAGCTTCACAGTTCAAGGCCGTGAAGCATTTCACCGATTTCAGCCTGGCATTTTCGTACATACTCAAAAACGGGCTTCAGCTTCTTGTATGCATTCACATTTCCTGGAATAGGCTCGACAATCTCCTGCAGGGTGTGCACCTCATCTATCCTGCTGAAATCATCCCATAACATCGCCCCCCGCACATTCCTCCCGATAATCTCCAGGTACTGGGTACGAACACCGGTCGTGGTCTTTACCAGGCCGGCTCCTGCCTGCTCTGCAATGCGGCATGCGCGCTCGATCTGCCCGGTATTCAATACCCATGTTTCGATTATCGCCTTGACAAGCCTGCCTTCCGCCGCCAGCACGACTGCCCGTATATCATCAAAAACAACCTCGTCCCGCTTCGAGCGAAGCGCGCCGACCTGTATCACCATATCTATCTGCATGGCCCCGTCCTTCACGCACCGGGATGTTTCGAGGGCCTTCACCTCGGCAGGGTGTGAGCCAAAGGGAAAGCCTACATTTCCGCTTATTTCGATACCCTGTCCCATAAGCAGCTTCGAGGCCAGTCTGACATTTACCGGATTCACACATGCAACCCCGACACCCGCTCCGCGGGCTTTGTCGCAGAACTCCCGCACATCATCGTCACCAGCAAACTGCTGACAGAGGCTGTATTCGATCTTTTTCCTGAATTCATCTATACTCAGACGCATTTTCTTCTCCTGCATAGGGTCCCGCCGTTTAACCGGCTGCATTCTGGCTGAAGAGTGTGTCTATCTCCGAATTGACGAAACGTACTTAATCAAGGCACAACATAACCGCCCGCCGCTATTTTTTCCCTATTCAAAGAGTTTATCGCCACGCCCGATGTACTTTCCCTTTATGATGAGGGGCTTTAAAAACGAGATCGTCTTTTCAAGGCCGTCTTCACGGCTCATCACGACATCCTCGTGCTCGTAGCTCAGTACATAGTCATAGCCGACGAGCATGAACTCGGTGAGTACCCTCTTCCAGGGCACCGACCCCCAGCCCGGTATCCTGAACCGAAAACCTCTATCAATCCTGTCCCATTTTCCAGTCGGCTGAAGGCCGGAACGCCGCACATTGTGCTCCACAATTTCCCCGTCCTTTGCGTGACAGTGGTATATCCTGTCGCCAAGTTCCTGTATGAATATCACGGGGTCTATTCCCTGGAGGATGATGTTCGCGGGATCGAAATTGAATCCCCACTCCTTTCTTTCACCCATAAGCGCAACGCTCTGCACAGCGGTCTCTATATTATACACGAACTCGTTGGGGTGCGGCTCATGGGCGAAACGCACTCCTTCCTCCTCAAACACATCGAGTATCTCTCCCCAGCGGGTAACAAAATCCTCTTCCATCTCATCCCAGCCCTGGGGATAGGGCCACGGGAACCAGCGGGAAAACTTTTCACACCCGATAAACCCGCACACAACGGGCACTTCGAGCGCAGCAGCCGCGCGCGCCGTGAGCTTCATCCTGTCCATGCCGAATTTGATTTTCTCCTCAGGGGCCCCTTTAAAAAGGGAATCCGTATCCTTTGTATGGGGACCGAGCACAAGCTGACCTTCGGGGTGATTGCTCAAAGCCGAAATAGTGATATCGTACTCTTTCGCCAGGTTCCTGATCTTCTTAGCGTTGTTTCCCTTGAGAACCTCCTCGATATCGAGATGGCTGTTTCCGTAGAATGCGGGAAGCTCTGCCGCCTCATACCCCTTTTCAGCCATAATCTTGAAAACCGATTCGAGGTCTCTGTCCAGAAAGTTTGCCGTGAACATTCCGATTTTCATGTGACTACCTCCGGTTCAACAACGTTTTACCAGTATTCATAAAAAATCCCGTAACCAAAATAACGAAACCGACTGCCTGCTCATACCATTTTTACGTGGTTTGCCTGCAACATAAAACTACATAAATCGAACCTGCCACATCAAGCCCAATGCAAAAAGTGCGCAGCCGGATATGCCGAAAGAGCACGCAATCATCATGCAGTTTATTCTATATTCAGGAACAATCTTATGCGGCTGTTCTCACCCGCCTGAAACCGGTGGAAAAATAAGTATGGTGTCCCCATTTTTCAGGGTGGTAGCAAGCCTGTCGGGGTGCTGATTCCAGCCTCTGCCGTTCAGCACGAACATGATAAGTGGATCCGGCACCTTGTATTTTCGGTGGACAAAGTCCGCCACATCGCCGAGCACGCTTTTTTCAGAAAGGGAAACCTCTTCCTGTCGGATGCCTGTTTTATCCCGCAAAACGGATAGATATTTGACAGTCACGGTTATTACTGATGTGTTCTTTTGTGCTGTTTTCATCCTGTTCTGATACACCCCCGGTATATTCTCGACCCCGGGTACCGGAAAAACATTCTCTGCCATTCCGTTGCCCATGATGGCCTATGTGAGTATCTCATTCAGCCTGGCACGGTTAACTGTCTCATCAAGCACAACGCCATCACTGTCCCAGCCCCGTTCATTGTAATACTCGTCGAGCATCTCTCTGTACATATCCTCGGTGAGCACCTGGCCCTTGATCGGGCCTGACGGCACCGCCTCTTTCAGAATACGTTCAGGCAGTATATCGTTTTCCCGCCGAATCCCTTCCCGGTTCAGTATCAGACGTTCCAGCGTATAAACCCGGGAACCGATTTCAAGAAGCTTCGATGTAAAATCGTACCCTGTCACCGCTTCAAGTACATCACCCTGCGGATTGTCTGAAAAACTCATGGAGCCGCGAACAACCGTACAGATGCCGAGGCTGTCCACATACGCCCTGTTATCCTGAATGGTTTTTACAAGCAGGCCCTTGCCTTTGAGCGCAAAACGGTCGTACGCGCCGCTCTGAAGCTCGGCGCGTATCGTCCAGCCGCCCACATTGTGACACGCACCCCTATTCGACGTCCCGTAGGTGAGTGCGTTACCATAAAAGCCCCTCGGATCGTACGCAGCGAAGGGCATGCCCTTCACCGCAAGTATGTATGGGCTCCATTCCGGCTTCTTTGCGAGCACACCTTTCATACCTTCCGCAATGAGGTCGCCGATGCCCCTGCGCTCACCGATGAGTCTGATGAGCTCAACCATGGCAGTACCGCTTCCGAATTTCGCCTCTATTCCTTCGGTATCCTCTTTGGTTATGAGCCCGCGTTCGTAGAGCTCCATTATAAGGGCGACAGCATTACCGCCAGATATGGTGTCGATTCCAAGGCTGTCGCACAGATCATTCCCCGCAACGATGGCGCCGAAATCATCAACGCCGCAGTCGGGTCCAAGCATTCCGATGGTCTCGTACTCTGTCCTGGCTCGCGCACCCTTGAAGGGACCGTCCTTTACTTCACAGACCATACCGCAGCCGACGGGACAGTTGAAACAGTGATAGTTCTTTACATAGTACTTTTCCTTCATAGTATGCGCATCAACCAGATGCGCATTTTCGAAATATGTTGTCTGAAAGTTATTCGTGGGCATACATCCGAATTCGTTGATCGCTTCAATATACTGGGCGGTCCCGTATTTTGTATGATTCGCCCGCGACGTGCGAAGATCTTTAACCGCTTCCTTCCAGATTCTGAGCACCCTGTCCTCATCTGCCACAGGTATCACATTCGTGCCCTTCACTGCAATGCCCTTGAGCTTTTTCGACCCGAGTACAGCTCCCGGCCCGCCCCTGCCAAACGCTCGGGTATCTACATTGATGTAGGATATTCTCACTAGACGTTCAGCAGCAGGCCCTATCGACATCAGGCCCGCCCGTTTCTCGCCGATTGCCTCGCGGAGCTTCTGCAGGGTGGCGTTCGAATCGAGGCCTTTCCACGATGACGCATCACCGAATACGACCTCTCCGTCTTTGATTGTGAGATATATCCAGTCTGGCGCCTTCCCCTCGATGATCATACCATCGAAACCGCTCCTCTTTAACTGGGGCCCGAAGTCGCCGCCACAATTCGAACACAGGTACATACCTGTTTCAGGAGATTTCGTGCTCAGCTGAAACTTCGTTGTGGATGGCAGCTTGACGCCGGTCAGCGGGCCGGTCATAAAGAAAACCTTGTTTTCAGGACCGAGCGGATCGACATCCGGGCTGATTTCATCGTAGTATTTTTTCGCTGCAAGACCACGTCCGCCCAGAAGAAGCTTGACTTCTTCCTCATTTAAATTTTCAACACTGTGCTTTTTGGACGAGAGGTCCACCCGCAAAACCTTTCCCATATAGGCGCCTTTAAACGCTTCCATTAGTTCCTCCATGTTAAATTTATCAGAATATTTTGTATCCGGATGCTGCAGCCGTTTACATATCTCGAGAAACATGCCTGCCATCGGCGGCACTAGGTCTGCATATTTCCGTATCGAGGATTCTCAATTACGACAGGCTCCCTATCTCTCTCAACAACAACGTGCTTAAACCCGCTCGTTTCGATGCTCCCGTAATCATGTCCTGCATCTCCAGGGTATACAGCCAATGATATAAGGGGCTCGTTCCCGGTATTGATCGACCGGTGCGCAAAATACCCGGGAACATACACGGTCCTGCCCGGATACATCTCTCCGAGCTCATACTCCCCGTCTTCCTTTTCCATCAGCATGAAACCCCTGCCTCTGATACAGTAGTAAATCTCCGCTGTATCACAGCGCGCATGGAAATGCCCCTTTGTCATGAAGTATTCCTCACCGATCTTACCCGGATGGGTAATACTCGAGCAAAACTGTATCTCTCCGTCACGCTGTGGAATTTCTTTTTCATACACCTCGTATATAAGCGTATCCCCATACTCTTTGAGATATTTTTCAGCAGCTTCTCTATCGTAAAACATACCGGTGAGCCTGCTGAGGTACCGCTCTATATGGTTGTCCGGATCATCCATAATCGCATCCTTCGGATCCCAGCCAACAGCAAAAGGTTTAACGATCATATCGTCTTTCACCTTCGGTTTCATACAGTCCTCCTTTATCCCCGTAGTTTCTTCACAACTGCAACAGCATCAGCGGCATTCTTTTTTATCTCATCCCAGTTCTGCGCGGAAATCGCATCTTTCTTCGCAATCCATGTGCCACCGACAACGAGCACCTGGTCCAGTGCAATGTATTTCTCCAGGTTCCCCATATTGATTCCGCCGGTAGGAATGAATTTTACCCCGAGATGCGCATATGGAGCTGAAACCGCTTTGAGCATTTTAATTCCACCGCTTGCCTCAGAGGGAAAAAATTTCAGAACCTTTGTTCCGTAGGAAAGCCCTCCTTCAACCTCAGAGGGTGTCATTACCCCGGGGAAAAAGGGGAAGCCAAGCTCCTGCGCTTTCTTTGCGACCGCAGGGTTCAGTCCAGGTGAAACACCGAAAAGAGCCCCACAGTCCACTGCCCTGACAAGGTTTTCTACTGAAAGTATCGTACCGGCGCCGAGCAACAGCTCGGGTCTCTCCTCCTTCAGGGCGCGTATTACGTCTGCCGCTGCATCTGTTCTGAATGTTATCTCAGCTATTGGAAGTCCCCCCTGTATGAGTGCATCCGCCATGGGAACAGCTTCCCTGGGCGACTCAATTGCGATTACGGGAACAACTCCCATTTTCCACATCTTTTCTTTCAGCTCATTTCGGTTCATGAAAATCCTCCGGTTGTATTACAGAGTAAATTTTTTATTCTATAAATTAAATCAACAGCTTATGTATAAGACCTCAATCCGTGCCCACGGTATATCCCGGGCATTTCCCGACTGCAATTCGAGAACGGCCCTCAACTGCCGAGCGTCGTGATAATATTTTCAACCGCCTCCGTGGTTGCCCGGTTGACACTCTCTTTGGTAAATCCGCCTAAATGCGGCGTCGCGATGACCCTGTCGTGTTTCACGAGGCTGAAATCATCAGGTGGTTCCGTTTCATATACATCGGTTGCAAAACCGGCAATCTGCCCGCTGTCAAGACCCTCGAGTATCGCTTTCTCGTCAACCAGGCTTGCCCGCGCGGTATTGAGGATAAAAACACCTTTATTCATCTTCCCGATAACTGCCTGATCGATCACCGGCTCCCCGGACGGGTTTGCAGGCCGATGAAGGCTGATAATGTCGGAATTTTGAATGAGCTCGTCGAAAGAAACCCATTTAAACCTGTCCGACGGCGCAAATGAATGATCGGGATGGCGCCGGTAGGCGATAACATTCATGCCGAGCCCCAAGGCACGCAGGGCGGTTTCTTTTCCTATTTGACCGCAGCCGACAAGGCCGAGTGTCCTTCCCTCGAGCTCGATCCCTTTTCTCCGCTCCCATGTCTCGCTCTTCATCCTCCCGTCATGAAAGGGGATAAAGCGCACGAGCGCAAACATGAGTCCGATTGCAAGCTCCGCAACTCCCCTGGCATTGGCGCCTTCTGTTCTGCATATGGTGATCCCAAGCCTCTTCGCTGCATCGAGGTCGATATTATCGATTCCGCTTCCGTTTCTCGATATCACCTTCAGGTCTTTTGCCGCTTCGAGGGCCCTTCCCGATATTTTTTCAACACCGGCGAGGTACCCGACACACCCGGGCAGCTTTTGGATCAGCTCATTCTCGGAAGGCTGTTTACCCGGCGTTGCATACACGATCTCATACCCTGCCTCCCTGAGTAAATCAAACGACGGATGCCCGTCACGTGTCAGTGACCGTGGCGTAATCAGTACTTTATTCATAACAGTCCCCCTTATTTTTTCCATACCAAGTATTTGTTCAGCCGGCAGGCGTGTTACTTAGTGGGTACATATGACGACACCCGTTACACAGCAACTGATTGCCAATGATTATTACGCGCGACTGATCTCCACGGGAACGCCCTTCCTGATGGATTCATTCGCGGCGACAACTGCCTCCACCGCTGCAAGTCCGTCTTCTCCCGTTACCAGTGTCGGTTTGTCTTCAAGTACGCTCGTTATAAAGCTCTTCATCTCCTCGAGGTACGCATCCCTGAACCGGTTTCGCCAGCTCTTGAAGGCGCTCTCCTTTATGACACCGTCCATATCACAGGTGAAAAAGGCCTCTCCCCGTGTTTCACCGATCGATATAAGGCCCTTTGTCATGAGGATTTCAGTCCTCCCGTCATACCCGTAATCGGCAGGGCAACTGCCGTCTATTGTTCCGATCACCTCGTTTTCAAACCGAAGTGTACATACCGCATTATCATAGAAATCGGGATAGTCCTTTTTTAGTTTCTGTACCTTTCTATTTATTGCCTCAACATATATCCTTTTATACTCACTGCCGGCAAACCATCGGGTAGAATCGAAATCGTGGCTGTTCACCTCACCGAGCATACCGTTGCTATCCGCTACACTGTACGTCCAGGGCGGCGGCAGTCCGGGTCCTCTCCCAACCGATTTAATGATCATGACTTCACCCATTTCTCCGCTTTCGATTACCAGTTTCGCATGGATAAAGGATGGATCAAACCGCCGCATGAAGCCGATCTGAAGCTGTACACCGCTTTCCTCTGCTGCATCGATCATTTCACGCGCATCATCCACATGAACCGCCATCGGTTTTTCACAAAAAACATGTTTCTTCGCGCGGGCACACTGCACGGCAATATCTTTGTGAGCAAGGGTAGGAGTAACAATTATCACCGCATCAAACAGATCCTTGTAAAGAGCCTCGCTCAGGTCTGTAAAAATATGTTCAACTCCAAGCTCTCTCCTCC
>Ga0315555_1001024_pt1 | contig 20283 bp, 17 predicted proteins | sample SalMarSW160380MG_FD_202113 | JGI IMG/M metagenome (GOLD analysis project Ga0315555, IMG submission 202113) | Salt marsh sediment microbial communities from the Plum Island Ecosystem LTER, Massachusetts, United States - Salt Marsh Sediment SW1603-80 ... | reverse complement strand
TTTGAAAAGCGTCCGGTGGCAAAAGAAGAGATTGACAAAATGATAAATGAAATAGAAGAGAAATTAATGAGGCGTGGAAAAAAAGAAGTGAAGAGTTCTGTTATAGGAGAACTTGTAATGAGAAAAATAAAGAAACTTGATAATATTGCTTATATAAGGTTTGCTTCTGTTTATAGGGATTTTCAGGATATTAAAGATTTTAAAAAAGAGATGAAAGGTTTGTGAAAATAAAAAATGGTGACAAAAATAAGAAAAAGAGATGGCAGTGTTGTTTTGTTTAATACAAACAAAATCACAGAAGCGATATGGAAAGCTGTCAAATCTGTCGGAGGAAGAGACAGGGAAAAGGCAAAATACTTATCAGATATAATTCTAAAAAAACTTAAAGAAAAATACGGAGATTTTGGGATACCTGAAGTAGAAGAAGTCCAGGACTTAGTTGAAAAAGTTTTGATTGAAGAAGGGCATGCAAAAGTTGCAAAATCTTATATTCTCTACAGAAGAAGCCATGAAGAATTGAGAAATATAAAAGGACTCTTTGATACTATTGAAGCAGTTGAAGATTACATTGGATTAAATGACTGGATGGTCAAGGAAAATTCAAATATGGGTTTCTCTTTGCAGGGATTGAATAATTATATCTCTACAAAAATTGTAAGCAATTATTGGATTAGAAGGATTTATCCAGAAGCTGTGAGAAAGGCGCATGAAAGTGCAAACATTCACGTTCATGATTTAGGAACTTTAGGAGCTTATTGTGTGGGGTGGGATTTGAAAGATTTATTATTGACAGGATTCAGAGGGGTTAAAGGAAAAGTTGCTTCAAAACCTCCAAAACATCTTAGAACCGCTTTGGGGCAAATTGTGAACTTTTTTTATACTCTGCAAGGGGAAAGTGCAGGTGCCCAGGCATTTTCAAATTTTGACAGTTTATTAGCACCTTTTATTAGATATGATGGATTAACATATAAGGAAGTGAAACAAGCAATTCAGGAATTTCTTTTTAATCTGGCTGTCCCTACAAGGGTGGGGTTCCAAACGCCATTCACAAATTTAACAATGGACCTGAAAATCCCGTCTTATATGGCTGATGAACCTGTTATCATAGGAGGGAAACTCCAGAAAGAGACATACAAAGAATTTCGGACAGAGATGAACATGATAAATAAAGCATTTGCTGAATGTATGTTGGAAGGAGATGCAGAGGGAAGGGTTTTCACATTCCCTATTCCAACTTATAACATCACAAAAAATTTTGACTGGGATAATCCAGAGTATGATCTTATTTGGGAAATGACAGCTAAGTATGGAATCCCGTATTTCTCTAATTTTATAAATTCAGACATGAACCCAGAGGATGCAAGAAGTATGTGTTGCCGATTACGTTTAGACCAAACAGAATTAAGAAAAAGGGGGGGAGGCTTGTTTGGAGCTAATCCTTTAACAGGAAGCATAGGTGTTGTAACGATAAATATGCCAAGATTAGGTTTCACATCAATTGATGAAGAAGATTTTTTCAATAAACTTGAAGAGTTAATGGAACTTGCAAAAGAAAGTTTAGAGATAAAAAGAAGAAATCTTGAAGGTTTCACAGAAAAAGGGCTTTACCCTTACTCAAAATTTTATCTGGGAAAAATTTATCAAAAATTTGGTGAATATTGGAAGAACCATTTTTCCACAATTGGGTTGTTAGGCATGAATGAAGGTGTTATGAATTTTATGCCTGGAGAAAATATCGGAAGTGAAAAAGGAAGAGAATTTTCAATAAGAGTACTGGATTTTATGAGAAAAAAACTTGAAGAATACCAAAATGAAACAGGAAATATTTATAATCTTGAGGCAACCCCTGGAGAAGGGGCGACTTATAGATTCGCAAGAACAGATAAAAAAAGATTCGGAAGGATTATTGTTGCCAATGAATCAGCAGTGAGGAGTGGAAAAAGCAAGCCTTATTACACAAATTCAACACAACTCCCTGTAAATTATACAACAGATTTATTTGAAGCTCTTGAATTACAGGACACTTTGCAAACAAAATACACTGGCGGGACGGTTTTTCATTGTTTTGTTGGAGAAAGATTAAATAAAGAAGGAATAAAGATATTAGTCAAAAAGATTGCTGAAAGTTTTAGCTTGCCTTACTTTACAATATCTCCTATTTTTTCAGTTTGCCCGATTCATGGTTATATAGCTGGAGAGCATTTTTATTGCCCTAAATGCGACTCTGAAAATGGAATTGTGAGAGATTCAGAAAGAAATATTCTCAAAAAACAAACTAAACTTAAACAAAACATCCAAATAAAAAATTAAAAATGCTTGAGGAAAATAGAATTGAAGATAAGGAAGGAAAAGAAGAAGATTTTCAGGGAACTAAATGCGAAGTTTTTTCAAGAGTTGTAGGATACATAAGACCTGTTAGTCAGTGGAATGAAGGAAAAGAGGCTGAATTTAAAGACAGAAAAAATTTTGAAATTTCTTAAGTTTGAATCAAATGAAGATCTGCGGACTCCAAAAAACGACTTTGATAGATTATCCTGGAAAGATAGCATGCACAATATTTCTATATGGCTGCAATTTTAGATGCGGTTTCTGCCACAATCCTGAGCTAGTTATTGAAAAAAATGAAAATATTATTTCTGAAGAAGAAATCCTGGATTTTTTAGAAAAGAGAAAAAAATACCTTGAAGGTGTCTGTATAACAGGAGGCGAGCCCACACTTTCCTTAGATAAAGAATTTCTAAGAAAAATAAGAAATTTAGGTTATCTAATAAAAATTGATACAAATGGGAGCATGCCTGAGAAACTTAAAGAAATAATTGACGAGAATCTTGTTGATTTTGTTGCAATGGATGTAAAAGCAAGCAAAGAGAATTACCAAAAAATTACAAACTCAGGGGTCTCTCCAGAAAAAATTGAAGAAAGCATAAGATTAATTTCAAAATTAAAAAATTATGAGTTTAGAACCACTGTAATTGAAGGTGTTCATGACCTTAAAGAAATGAAGAAGATTGCTGAATGGATAAATAAATTAATAGGAAAACCAAAAAAATATTCTCTTCAAGCATTCAAAAACAGCGGAAAAATTATGAGTGAAGAGTTTAGAAATAAGAAAGATACAAGTGAAAAATTCATTAAAGAGATTAAAGAAGCAATAAAAGATGATTTTGAGGAAATAGAAATCAGAGTGTAATAATCCTTAAAAAGAATGTTGAAGAATTTAATATATGAATGAAAAGAGACCTTCCTGGGACGAATACTTCATTGAGATCTCAAGAGTTGTTGCAAAAAGAGCAACTTGTGATCGCGGAAAAAGTGGATGTGTTATCGTGAAGAATAAACAAATTTTAGTGACTGGGTATGTAGGAAGTCCAAGAGGATTACCACATTGTGATGAGGTAGGGCATCAAATGAAGACTATCATTCACGAAGACGGAAGCACTTCTCAACATTGTGTTAGGACAGCTCATGCAGAACAAAATGCAATTTGCCAGGCAGCTAAAATAGGGGTATCTATAGATGGGGCTACTCTTTATTGTAAAATGACGCCCTGTTCAACATGTGCAAAAATGATAATTAATTCTGGAATAAAAAGAGTTGTTACTGAAAAAGATTATCATACAAGCAGGGACACCAAAGAGATGTTTAAACAGGCGAACATTGAACTGAATATATTAAATTCTGAAATTGAGAAGTATAAGAATATGTAAAGACAGAAGACTAAAGTAATCCAAAGAATTTTTAAATCAAAAATTGTTTACTGAGCCACGGCTCCGTAGCTCTAAGCTGACCACGCTTGGGCAGTTTTGTAGTAGGAGACGAACAAAGTGAGGCTCCGTAGCTCAGTCTGGCAGAGCACTGGACTTTTAGGCTGAAACAAGTTTCGCCTGCATCGCGAAATTTCGCAAAGCAATCCAGGTGTCGAGGGTTCAAATCCCCCCGGGGCCACTTTTGGTGCAGATTTGACTATTTGTGCAAAGCCGAGGCAGGCGAAAGGTTTTTAAATAAAAATTTGGTCTCTTTTATTATTGGTAAGTCATTAAAGTTAAATATTAATCGCAGATATTTGCTGTTAATCTACCGACGGACCTCATACAATGCACATTCTTCAGCCTAAACACAAAAAACTTAATGAAAAAGAAGTACAGAATATATTGGAAAAATTCAACATTTCTAAAGCCCAATTACCAAGGATCTTGCTAAATGACCCTGCTTTACCAGAAGGATGTGAAATTGGAGATATAGTAAAAATAGAAAGAAAGGAAGAAGAAAAAATTTACCCATATTACAGGGTTGTCATTTAAACAGACAAAACTCAGAAATCCAAAAATCTCTTGTATGATGTCAGCTTAGAAATCTCACATTACAGGAAGAATTTGAAAATAAAAAACTGCCTGAAAAAGATGAATAAAAATCAGCATCTTGTAGTTAAGAAATATTTAGAAGAACACTCTTTAGTAGGAAGCAATATTATTTCTTTTAACAATTTTACTGAAAAGAGAATGCAGGAAATTGTTGACGAAATTTCTGAGACAATATCCGATGAGGATTTTGAAATTAATCTGGGAAAAATAGAGGTCAGGAATCCAACAGTTATAGAAGCTGACGGCAGCTCCTCCTTAATAACTCCTGCAGAAGCAAAGACAAGAAATCTTACTTATTCAGCACCGGTTTATCTTGAGATTACTGTAAAAAAAGACGACCAGATTGATTCAGAAGTTGTGGAAATCGGAAAGATACCAATTATGGTAAAAAGCAAAGCGTGCAACACCAGCGGAATGTCAAGAGAAGAACTGATTAAAACCCACCATGACCCGCTTGACCCCGGAGGTTACTTCATTATAAGGGGAAATGAAAGAGTTATGATTATGGCAGAAGACCTTGCAGAAAACCAGCCATTTATAGACACAGATTCAAAAGGAAATTTAACCCTCAAAATATTTTCTTTAAGAGGGACATACAGGATACCAATTTCCATTTCAGAAAGCAAAGGGGGAATTTTTGAGATTTCTTTTAGCAAGTTCAGGGACATTCCAATAATTGTAGTTCTTAAAGCCCTTGGAATGACTAAAGAATCAGATATCCAGAAATTTATCGGAAAAGAAACAGACTCTTTAATTGTGAATCTTTACGAATTTGTGAATATTGCAACAAAGGAAGATGCTATGATGTATATTTCCGAAAAAACAAATCTTCAGGGAACAAAAAAAGAAGTTCTTGACAGAGTAAAGCAGAGAATCAATTCTTATCTTCTCCCTCACATAGGCCAGAAAAAAGAAGACAGGATGAAAAAAGCGATAACTCTTTGTAAGCTGCTAAAGCAGTATCTGATTGCAAAGGAAAATCCAAATTTAAGAACAGACAAAGACCATTATGCAAACAAGAGAGTAAGACTCTCAGGAGATTTGCTCGCGACACTTTTTAGAGTTAACCTGGGAATTTTAATAAGAGATATTCAGTACTCACTACAAAAAGTAACCAAGAAAAGAAAATATTTTTCTATAAAAATAATTGCAAAATCAACATTATTTTCCCACCGTGTTGAAAGTGCGATTGCAACAGGAAGCTGGACAGGCCGGCGTTCAGGAATTACACAGAATATGGATAAGACAAATTACCTGGCAATAATCTCCCAGCTGCAAAGAGTTTCTTCAATGCTGCCAAGCGAACGTGAAAACTTTGCGGCAAGAACACTTCATCCTACGCATTATGGAAGATTCTGCCCTATTGAAACGCCTGAAGGAACAGAAATTGGACTGAGAAAAAATCTTGCACTTCTTGCACAGGTGTCCTCAAGGATAGATCTTGACGAGGAAAAACTCATAAAAAATCTTGAGACTTTTGGGCTTGATAGAGAAAAAAATGACGGTGCAGAGATTTTCTTTAATGGTATTTATATCGGAAATGTGAAGCAGGAAAACCCTAAAGAATTTGTAAAAAACATAAGAAAAAAAAGGCGGGAGGGGGAATTCCCAACTCAGATGAATATTGGATACGATCCTTATTTTCAGGCAGTGAATATTTCAACAGAACCTGGCAGGGTATTAAGACCTTTGATAGTTGTTGAGAATAACCAGACCAAATTAAAAGAAAGTCATTTGATAAGGATGGAGCAAGGAGAGATAGGATGGAGAGACCTTGTTAAGGAAGGAATTATAGAATATCTTGATGCAATGGAAGAAGAAAGCGCTCTCGTTGCTTTAAATGAAGAAGAAATCACCTCTGAACACACACACCTTGAAATTGACTCTATTGACTTGTTTGGCGTTGTTACAAGTCTTGTTCCTTATGGGAATCATGACCAAAGCTCCAGACTTAATCGTGGAAGCAAAACACAGAAACAAGCACTTGGTCTTTATTCTGCAAATTATCTCACAAGAATAGACACAGATGTTTCTATTTTACAATATCCTCAAAAACCAATTGTAAGAAGTTTTATTTATGATACTTTAAACACCTATCCTGCAGGCCAGAATCTTGTCGTTGCAATTATGACTTACGAAGGATACAATATGGAAGATGCTCTTGTGCTGAATAAAGGAAGTGTTGATCGGGGGGTAGGAAGAAGTTTTTATTTCAGGCCTTACAAAGCAGTTGAAATGAATTATGCCGGTGGCTTGAAGGATGAGATTGCAATCCCTGAAAAGGATGCCTCCGGATATAAAACAGAAGCAAGTTATCAGTGGCTTGAAGCTGATGGTATTGTCGGACCAGAGGCAAAGATTAATGAAAGTGAAGTTTTAATTGGGAAGATGTCCCCGCCAAAATTTCTTTCTGAAGCCAGAGAGATTTCTATAAGGGCAAAAAAGGAATCTTCTATTAGTATGAAACAGGAAGAAAAGGGAGTTGTGGAATCTGTAATAATTACAGAAGATAGTGATGGTAATAAAGTAGTCCAGGTAAAAACCCGCGACCAGAGAATCCCTGAACTGGGGGATAAATTTGCAACATCGCACGGACAAAAAGGTGTTATTGGACTGATTGCTGACGAAGAGGATATCCCTTTCACATCTAAAGGAATAAGACCAGATATTATGTTTAACCCCCACGGACTTCCCAGCAGAATGACTGTAGGATATTTGCTTGAATTGTTAGCAGGAAAGGTCGGATGTCTTAAAGGGGAAATTATTGACGGCACTTCTTTCTCCGGCGTTGGAAAAAAGGAACTTGAAAAACAACTGCAAACACTAGGATTCAGATATGATGGAAAGGAAACAATGTATTCCGGAATTACAGGGAAAAAAATGAAAGCAGAGATATTTATTGGAAATCTTTATTATCTTAAACTTAAATATATGGTTGCAAACAAAATACATGGAAGGGCTTCTGGAAAAGTTGCATTGCTTACAAGACAACCTGTTGAAGGCCGTTCACGCGGAGGCGCTTTGAGGCTCGGAGAAATGGAACAGCAAGCACTTGTTGCTCATGGCGCATCACTTTTATTAAAAGAAAGATATGATTCTGATAAAGTTGTTCTTCCGGTGTGTAGCCAGTGCGGTTCTGCTGCAATAGAAGACAATATAAGAGGAAGAAAAATCTGCCCTGTCTGTGGAAGTGAGGATGTGGAATCTATTGAAGTTTCATATGCCTTTAAATTGCTTATGGAAGAGCTCCAGGGATTGCATATTCAAACAACATTAGGACTAAAAAATAAATATGAGTAAAATAAAATGGGAAAAATAGATTTAGAAGAGAAATGTAAAGGATTTACAAGCTTAAGAGATTGTAATGTAAAATGTCCAAAAAATAAATGTGAGGAATATCTATTTCAAAAAAATTATTTTGAATCTTTACAAATGAGAGCACAAGAATCTTCAGATAGTAGAATGAATTTAGTTTATAGAAATTAAAAAAACTAACCATAAAAAATGAACAACCAAATCGCCAGAAAAAGAGTAAAAGACATGAGGTTTTCCTTGCTTAGCCCTGAGAAGATAAAAAAGCTTTCAGTAGCAAAAATCGTAACTCCAGAGCTTTATGATATAGATGGCTATCCTGTTGACGGAGGCTTGATGGATTTGAGGCTTGGTGCGGTTAATCCTGGTGTAAGATGCAGGACCTGTGGAGGCCGGCTAAAAGAGTGTTTGGGGCATCCTGGAAGCATTGATTTAGCAAGATCAGTAATACATCTAAAGTATATTCCAATTATTGAAATTTGCCTTAGGTCTTTCTGTCACGAATGTGGAAAACTTTTGCTTTCTGAAAAAGATGCTGAGAAGTATACTCCTGGACAAAGAGCTAAAAAAGCTAAAGACAAAAAGAAATGCCCTCACTGCAGTTCTCCTCAGGAAAAAGTTAAGCTTGATAAACCGACAACATTTTACAAAGTAAAAAAGAGAATTTTTCCAATAGAAATCAGAGAAATCCTGACAAAGATTCCTAACGAAGAACTGAAGAAAATTGGGGTAAACACAAAAAATTTCAGGCCTGAATGGGCAATACTTACTGCTCTTCTTGTGCCGCCAGTGACTGTAAGACCGAGCATTATTCTTGAATCAGGAGAAATGAGTGAAGATGACCTGACACACAAACTTTCTGACATTATAAGAGCAAATCAGAGACTTTGGGAAAACCTGAATGCAGGAGCCCCTGAGGTTATTATTGAAGATTTGTGGGATTTGCTGCAGTTCCATATTACAACATTTTTTGACAACACAGTAACAAGAATCCCTCCTGCAAGACACAGGTCAGGTCAGCCGTTAAAAACAATCACAGAGAGAATAAAAGGGAAAGAAGGCAGAATTAGGAAGAACCTTGCCGGAAAAAGAGTTAATTATTCTGGAAGAACAGTTATTTCTCCAGACCCTTCTATTGAGATTAATGAAGTTGGTGTTCCTTATGAAATTGCAAAAGTGATAACTGTTGCAGAAACAGTGAATGATTTGAATATTGAAAAACTTAAAGAATTTGTAAAAAGAGGAGCTGAATATCCCGGAGCAAATTATGTTATAAGACCAGATGGAAAAAGAAAAAAGATAACAGAAGAACTTAAAGAAGAAATAATTAATGAGCTTACTCCTGGCTACAAAGTTGAGAGGCATCTTCAAAACAAAGATATTGTCTTATTTAACCGACATCCAAGCCTTCACAAAGCAAGCTTAATGGCCCATTATGTCAAAGTTTTGCCGGGAAGAACATTTAGGTTACATCCTGCTGCTGCAACTCCTTACAATGCTGACTTCGACGGAGATGAAATGAATATCCACAGTCCACAAACAGAAGAGGCAAAGGCAGAAGCAAAAGTAATATTAGACGTAAAAAGAAATCTTATCTCACCAAAGAACAATACAAATATGATAGGATGCGTCTCTGATGCTGTTACAGGAGGATATCTTCTTGGACTTAGTGAGTTTACAAGAGAAGAAGCAAACCAAATCGCTTACAAAGTAGGAATTGACTCAACCTTTTCAAAGAAAACAATTCAGGGAACAGAAATATTCTCAGAAATACTCCCAAAAATAAATTTCTCAAATAGCACTATTAAGATATCTGACGGAAAAATTACTGAAGGAATAATTGATGGAAGTCTTTTCGGAGAAGGAGATGGTAAAATTGTAAAAGAAATTGATAAGAAGTATGGAAGAAATGCGGCATTTGAAACAATCAGAAAGGCATTTGATATTGGAAAAGATTACCTTACAGATATTGGAATTACAATTGCTCTTGAAGACCTTGACGTTGATTCAAAGGTTGTTGAGGCGTCTGAAGAGATAATAAAAAAAGCTGAGAAGAAAACAGAGGAAATAATTGAGTCTTACAAAGAAGGTAAGATTAAGATAATCCAGGGAAAAACTCCTGAAGAATCAAGGGAGATAAAAATCCTTAAAGTTCTTAACGAGGTAAGAACAAAAATTGGGGAAATTGTTAAAAAAGAATTCCCTGAAGAGAATCCTGTTACTCACATGATAAGGTCTGGAGGCGGCGGAAACATCCTAAACATAACTCAAATGGCTTGCTGTGTCGGACAGCAGGACTTTGAAGGAAAAAGAATTGATATTGGTTACATAAACAGGACTCTTCCGTTCTTTAAGCCAAGGGACCTTTCCCCAAAAGCAAGAGGATTTATTTTAAGTCCATTTATAAAAGGCCTTCTTCCGGATGAATATTTCTTCCAATCAATGGCAGGGCGTGCGTCTCTTATGGATACTGCATTAAGAACTCCTAAATCAGGATATCTTTACAGAAGACTTGCAAGTGCGCTTCAGGATTTAAGGTGTGAATACGACGGAACAATAAGAGATAGCAACAATAATATAATCCAGTTTAAATACGGAGATGACGGAATTGATGTTACCAAACTGCATGTTAACGGGAAATTAGAACCTGGTGAAGCAATTGGAGTAATAACTTCCCAGAGTTTTGGAGAACCCTCAACGCAGATGGTTTTGAGAACATTCCACTTTGCAGGAGTTACTGAAATGCAGGTAACCCAGGGACTTCCGCGACTTATTGAAATATTTGATGCAAGGAAAAAACCAAGCTCTCCCAAGATGGAGATTTATTTAAAGAAAGACTATAATAATGAAAAAGATGCAAGGACTTTTGCTGAAAAGATAAAAGAGGTAACCATGAAAGACCTCGCTTCTGAAATTGACCTTGACTTCAGCAGCAAGAAAATAGAAATAAAAATTGACAAGGAAGGAATAAAGCAAAGCCATATTACTATAAAAAAGGTTATTGATAAACTTAATGAGATTGGATTTAGTGCCAGGGAAAAAGAAAACTCAATAATCATTAACGCAGCTGAAATGAGCTTTAAAGAGATTTATCGTCTAAAAGAAAAGCTGAAAAAAACAATTATCTCCGGTGTCAAGGGAATAAGCCAGATTTTAATTGTTAAAAGAGATAGGGATTATGTGATTATTACCCTCGGAAGCAATCTTGATAAAATTCTTGAAATGAAAGAGACTGAATCCAACAAACTTATCTCAAATGATCTTCATGAGGTGGCAAGCGTGTTTGGAATTGAGGCAGCAAGACAGCTTATAATTAATGAGATACAGGAAGTATTGAATACACAGGGATTGAGAATTGATAAAAGGCATTTAAAGTTTGTCGCAGATGCTATGACAAATACTGGCGAGGTCAAGGGAGTGACAAGAATTGGAATCATTGCCCAGAAATCCTCCATTCTGGCCCGTGCAACATTTGAGACTCCAATAAAGCAGTTTGTAAACTCAACTATTAAAGGGAGCAAAGATAACCTTGTAAGTGTTATTGAAAACGTAATTCTTAACCAACCTGTTCCGATTGGAACAGGGCTTCCAGGGCTTCTTGTTAAAGTTGTCGGGCCTCTTGTAAAAAAAGATTCTGAAAAAAAGAAAGCGAGAAAGGAAGTTGTTGAAGAGGTAAACAAGTGATCGCTCAGGAAAAAATTAACAATAGATTTATAAGATAAATGTTTCTAAGATTTTTATAGAAACCAGATGGCAAATACAATTAACATGCAGGATATGAGATATCTGAACCTATTTGAAAAAATAATGAAGATTAGGACACGATTCTGTTTTAAGTATAATGAGACAATAGTTTTTTGTGTTCCAAAACATCTTGTGTACAAGGCCGTGGGACCTGAAGCCAGAAACATAAGAAGAATGAGCCAGATATTAAGAAAAAGGATAAAGGTTATTGCGGTTCCTGAAGGAAGCAAAGATGTGAAAGTATTTGTAAGTGCTGTTGTCAGCCCTACAAAGTTTAAAGGGATTGAGATAAAAGATAATGAGATCATAATCTCTGGTGGAAGCAACAAGGCAGCTTTGATTGGAAGAAATAAAAGAAGGCTTGCTGAAATGCAGGAGATAGTAAAGAATTTCTTTGGAAAAGATTTCAGGATTGTTTGATTTTGTTGATTTTATCAATAACAACTTTTAAAAACTATTTCTTAATCCATTAGGATATGGGATTAAAAAGCGCACTAAAACTTAAGAAAAAAAGGAAAAGATTTAGATGGAAAGATAAAAGATATAAAATTAAAGCCCTAGGCTTGTATGCTAAATCAGACCCTCTTAAAGGTGCGAACCAGGCAAAGGGAATTGTTCTTCAGAAAGTTCAAAAAGAAGCAAAACAGCCAAACTCTGCAATGAGAAAGTGCTGTAGAGTCCAGCTGACGAAAAATGGAAAAGTTGTAACCGCATTCATCCCGGGAAACCTTGCACAAAAATTTATTGATGAGCACGATGAGGTAATGATTGAAAGAATTGGCGGGGCAAAAGGAAAATCAAAAGGTGATATCCCTGGTGTAAGATTCCAAGTTATTAAAGTAAACGACCAGCCCTTACATTTACTTGTAAAAGGCAAAATCGAAAAGGGTAGGAGATAAGATGGGAGAAATTCTAAAATTTAAAATCTTTGATTTGTATGACACAGAAGGAATTGAAGTGAAAGATATTGGACTGAAGTCTGCGATAAATCTTAATCCAAAACTTGCTTTGAAGAGCCACGGCAGAAATGTCCAGAAGTTTGGGCAGACAAAAGTCAATATTGTAGAGAGACTTATTAATAGGATAGGTGTTGCAGGGCACAGGGGAAAAAAGCACAAACTTATGGTTGGCCGCTCTTCTGGGAAATACTCAAAAAACTCAAAGATTGTTCTTGAAGCATTTAAAATGATTGAGGCAAAAACAAAGAAAAATCCTGTGGAAGTTCTGGTGAAGGCAATAGAAAATTCAGCACCGCGAGATGAAATAACAGTAATAGAATATGGTGGAGCAAGATATCCACAGGCAGTTGATGTCTCCCCACTAAGACGGGTTAGTTTAGCATTAAAGCACATCGTCCATGGTTCTTCTGAAAAGGCTTTTGGCAAGAAAAAAACTATCTATCAGACACTTGCAGAGGAAATTATGCTAGCTGCTGATGAGAATCAGGAAAGTTTTGCAATCAAAAAGAGGATTGAATCGGAAAAGCAGGCTGACTCTGCGCGGTAGAATTATAATTAATTTTAATTAAGATGGCTGACGAAAAGACAAAAAAAATCGAGGAATTAATGCACCAGCAGGAAAAAATTCGTAACATAGCAATTGCTGCGCATATTGATCACGGAAAAACAACTTTCTCTGATAATCTTTTGGCTGGTGCTGGAATGATATCAGAAGAGCTCGCAGGAAAACAGCTCGCTCTTGATTTCCACGAAGATGAATCTACCAGAGGAATTACAATTGACTCTGCCTCTGTAAGCATGATCCACCAGCATGAAGAGGAAGATTATCTGATTAATTTAATTGACACGCCAGGGCATGTTGATTTTGGCGGGGACGTTACAAGAGCTATGCGTGCTGTTGACGGATGTATTATTCTGGTTGATGCTGTTGAAGGAGTTATGCCTCAGACAGAAACTGTTGTAAGGCAGGCACTGAAAGAATTGGTTAAGCCTGTTTTATTTCTAAATAAAGTTGACCGACTTATAAAAGAGGTTAAGCTAACTCCGCAGGAGATGGAAGCCAGATTCATCAAAGTAATCAATCATGTTAATGAACTTATTAGCAATATTGCCCCAGAAGGCTACAAGGAAAAATGGAAAGTTAATGTTTCAGAAGGAAGTGTTTCTTTTGGTTCTGCTTTTCACAATTGGGCATTAAGTTTCCCTTATATGAAAAAGAAAGGAATAACATTCAAAGACGTGATTGATTCTTACAAAGATGATAAGGTCAAGGAACTTGCAAAAAAAGCTCCTTTGCACGAAGTTGTCCTGAACATGGTTATAAAGCATCATCCAAACCCTGTCCAGGCTCAGGAATACAGAATTCCAAAAATCTGGCACGGCGATTTAGACTCCCCTCTTGGAAAAGATCTTGTTAAGTGCAATCCAGAAGGAGAGCCTGTTTTTGTACCTATTAAAATTGTCGTTGATAAACATGCTGGCGAAGTTGCCTGTGGAAGATTGTTCTCCGGAACAATAAAGCAAGGTGATGAAGTCTACATGAATCTTGCAAAAAGAGAAGTAAGAATTCAGCAGGTATCTGTTTACAAAGGCGCCAAGAGAGTTATTGTCCCTGAAATCTTAGCTGGGAATGTAGTCGGAGTTGTTGGGTTAAAAGATGTTTTCGTAGGAGAGACTGTCAGCAAAACCCCAATAGAACCTTTTGAAGCAATAAAGCACTTGTTTGAGCCTGTTGTTACAAAATCAATTGAAGCAACAAAGGCAGCAGACCTTCCAAAACTTGTTGAAATATTGAAGCAGGTAAAAAAGGAAGACCCTTCCATAAAAATAGAGATTAACGAACAAACAGGTGAAAGCCTGATGAGTGGGATGGGAGAGCTTCATCTTGAGATTATAGAGAACAGAATAAAGACAGAAAAAGGGCTTGATGTAAAAACCTCGCCGCCTATCATAGTTTACAGAGAAACAATTGGAAAAGAATCTCCTTCTGTTGAAGGAAGAAGCCCTAACAAACACAATATTTTCTACATTAAAGTTGCTCCGCTAGAAGAGGAAGTTTATGAAGCAATAAAAAACGGAGATGTTCCTGAAGGAAGAATAAAAAAGAAAAATGATGCTGTCTCAAAAGCTCTTTCAAATCTTGGATGGCCTGGTGATCTAATAAGAAATGTTAGAGATATTTACAATGGGAATGTTTTCCTGGATGAAACGCGCGGAGAAGTTCATATTGGAGAAGTTATAGAGATGGTTCTTGATGCGTTTGAGATGGTTATAAACCAGGGACCTTTAGCTCGTGAACCCTGTATGAAACTTATGGTTTCTCTCGTCGATACAAAACTTCATGAAGACGCAATTCACAGAGGTCCTGCACAGGTATATCCTGCGGTGAGAGAGGCAATTGTTGAATCAATGAAAAAAGCAAATCCATATATTCTTGAACCATTGCAGATTAATCTGATAGAAATGCCTAATAAATTCCTTGGAGATGTTACAAAGATTGTCGGAGGAAAGAGAGGGCAGATGCTTGAAGTTAAACAAGAAGGAACTCAGGCAGAAATGAAGGCAAAGCTTCCTGTCGCAGAAATGATTGGCTGGAGCAATGATCTGCGCTCAGCAACAGAAGGAAGAGGTACAAGTTCATTGCTTGATCAGTTATTTGAAAAAGTTCCTGCAAGTATCCAGCCAGAAGTTGTAAGAAAGATCAGGAAAAGGAAAGGACTCTCAGAGAATCAGTAAGTTTATCGCGATAATTCTAAAAGACCAATAACCTTATAATAATAAAAGACCCTTTTTTCAGTTATGGAAAAAGAAAATTCAAAATTAATTCTCTCATTTGTTTGCCTGGCTGTTTTCTTTTTTTTACTTATGGGAATTGTAATCTCAGGAGGATTTCAGATTGATGATTTGATAAATCAGAAAGTTTCTTTATTGCAGAACAGCTGGCTTGACAAGGTTTTTATTTTTCTTGGAACTTATTTTAAGAGAATTCTCATTGGAGCAAGTCTTATTGCAATTTCTGTTCTTTACATTGGAAAAAGAAAAAAAGAATCTTTTATTCTTGCAATCAGTCTTTTTTCAGGATTTATTTTTGAGCAGATAATCAAATTTATAGTTCAAAGACCTCCTCCTGGGATAAATTTAACTCTGGGAGTAGGTTATAGCTTCCCCAGCGGGCATTCTATTTTCGCTGCCATACTTTTCTCTTCGTTAATTTATTTTTATAAAGATCAAATAAAAAACAAGATTCTAAAAATTATTTTTATTTTAATAAATGTTCTGTTGATCCTGTTTGTCGGCTTTAGCAGAATATATATAAACAAGCACTGGTTTACTGATGTAATTGGAGGATATGCAGCAGGATTGTTTATTTTAATTATTATTTTATGGATTTTTGAATTAAAAAACCCTGAGGATTAACTAGATTTATATTAAAGTGCATTTATTGCATCAACTAATTCTCCTGAACAACATTCTTCAAAACAAGCACTAACATCCTCTACTGTTCTCTTAGAAGAATCATATTCACAAATCATCTCTTTATTCAATAAACTAGAATCAATCACACTATTCTCTAAGAACCAAAACATAACAGTACAATTGCCACCTTTTTCCTCCTGAATTTCATATCCTCTAAAAATTCCCATTAGGGGTTCAAAACCAAGAGCAAAAGTACCTTCTGAGATTCCGCATGATCCCAATCTTGTTTCAAAGATTGTAGTAAATTCAAGAGCATCTTCTGGACTGCAGAGCATTTCTGAAAGATTTTCACTGTAGCAATCCAAGATTGTATCAGGATCTGTAACAGGGTATGTTTGATTTTCTTCAGGTTCTTCCTCTTGTTCTTCAACAACACATATATTACTTTCACATTCATATCCTTCTATACAATTATAATCACTTGTACACTCAACACATTTCTGATTGATAGAAGGATCAGAACTACTTGCACAAATATAAGTTCCGCTCTCGCAATTAGAACAGGTTTGTATGCAATCATTGTTATTTGTACATTTTGGGGCAGATTCTTCTCCTGTTACGATAATATTTTTTGATTTGGATTTGATTGGTGAAACAGCTGAGATAATATCTTCAATATCAATAGTAGGAGGCCAACCCCCATTACCACAATCTTCAGTATTAAATTCATCATCTATCTTTTCACAATTATAGATATGGATTGAATAAGTGTAATTTCCATTAGAATAAAAAATGTCTGTTAAAGCAGTTTTTAGATAATTTGTCTTTTCAGTATTATTAAAATCAATATCATCAATCATACCTACTGTTTTAGAGCAACTATTAGGACTACAGGATATTACCGCACCCTCAAAAGGTTCTCCTTGATACTTTAAATAATACTCTCCACTAACTTCTTCGCTGATTTCGTAAGATTCTTTTGGGAGAAGAATATCTAAAATGATGTCATCAGAATTTATGAGATTTATGCTTTCATGAATTTTCTTAATATAAATCTCAGGAATTCCTTCTTCTATTTTATTTAGTTTAACCTGAATGTCATAAAAATTATCATCATCTAAATCAAATTTTTTTATTTCTCCTACCCCCATATTAATTTGAATTGGGTTACTTTGGATGGTTAAAGTGACCGAATCACTACCAATAGAATTTATTGTTATAGTATGTCTTTGGCCATCTAATGTGAATTTTGCCTCTCTGTTTTCTTTCAATTGAAAATTAACTCCTTGAGAAAATTCGCTATCTGATATTGTTTTTGAAGAAAAATTAAAATAAAAAAAGGCTGCTGCAATAACTATAATTAAAATAGGTACTAACATCCATAGCCAAATTTTCTTTTTTGGTTTTTTTATAGGTTCTATTTGATTATAAAATCCCGGACTCCTCTTTTGTGTCGGTTCTACTTGATTGTAAGGTCTATTGTATCTATAATCTTCCATTATAATAAATCAAATCAAAGATGTATAAAAAAGTTTCTAATAACTCATTAAGAAAAAAATAAAACAAAAACTTTATAAACCTAATTTTTTATTAACAATTATTAAAAAATTCTTAAAGAATTTTCGACCAAAATGGCTAAAGAAAAACCAAACATGAACGCGGTCTTTGTGGGTCATGTTGACGCAGGAAAGTCAACAATAGTAGGAAGACTTCTTTTTGATACAGGAGTTGTTTCTGAACAGGAGATAACAAAACTTAGACAAGAAGCTGAAAAGCACGGAAAAGCAGGTTTTGAATTTGCATATATTATGGACAAAATTAAAGAAGAAAGAGAGCGTGGTGTGACTATTGATCTTGCTTACAAGAAAATTCTTACTCAAAAATATCAGATTACAATAATTGACGCACCAGGACACAGAGACTTTGTCAAAAACATGATTACAGGAGCAAGCCAGGCAGACGCTGCTTTCCTTGTTATTGCTGCTCCGGCAGGTGTACAGCCTCAAACAACAGAACACTTATGGCTTCTAAGAACAATGGGTGTCAAAAATATTGCTGTTGCAATTAACAAAATGGATTCTGCAGGATATGGTGAAGATAAATTCAATAAAGTTAAAGAAGATGTAAGCAAGTTGCTTCAAGGTGTTGGAATTAATCCTGAAACAACGCCTTTCATTGCATGCTCTGGATTAAAAGGAGATAATATTGCTAAGAAATCTGAAGAAATGAAATGGTATAAAGGACCAACAGTTCTTGAGCAGTTTGACCAGTTTGCAGAGCCAAAGCTTCCGACTGACTTGCCAATGAGAATGCCTGTCCAGGATGTTTATGAGATCACAGGTATCGGAACAGTTCCTGTAGGAAAAGTTGAAACAGGTATTCTGAAAGTAGGACAGAAAGTTATAGTATTGCCTGGAAGAACAGGAAAGGGAATTGATGGCGAAGTAAGAACAATTGAAATGCATCATGAGCAAATGAAGGAAGCTATTGCAGGTGATAATATTGGATTGAACATTCGTGGTGTCGGTAAAAAAGACATTGCACGAGGAGATGTTATCTGCGATGCGGCAAAGCCATTAAGCGTTGTTGAAGAATTTATTGCTACAATCACAGTTATAAACCACCCTACTGTTTTGGCAAAGAGTTATACACCTGTGTTCCATATCCATACAGCCCAAGTTCCTTGCCAATTCGTAGAAATTATTGAACAGATTAACCCAAAAACAGGTGAGGTTATAAAACAAAATCCAGAATTCTTGAAAAATGGCGACAGTGCAAGGGTAAGGATCAAGCCTCAGGGGAATCTTTGTCTTGAAACCCAGAAAGACAACCCATATATGAGCAGATTTGCAGTAAGAGACGCTGGTTTAACAGTTGCGGCTGGGATTTGCACTGAGATCGTGAAGAAGAAGAATTAGGGTTTTATTTCTTTTTTGTAAATTTACCTGTTTCTCGTAAATATTTCATTCTCTGTTCTAACCAATAAGGTTGATGGACAATACGACCATAATCCAGCTTTCTGAATGGAGAACAAGGACCTTCTGCAATTGATTTTGCAAAATCTGTCTCCTGTTTCATAAAACCGATAAGTACAATTTCATACTCATCAGAACTTAAACGTTCTTTTAAATAATCTAATTCTTTAAAGAATAAAGGTTTTCTCATTCCAAACCTATCAAGCACATACCTCATATACTCATCAGTCAATTTATCAATTTCTGCTTCTTCTTCAGGGGTATATTTTTCATAATTTTGTTTGAAGAAAGCTATAACCTGATCCGTATTTTTAGGATCTACATCTTGGGGAAGGATTAATCTCTCTTTTTCCGATTTTACTTTTTTATCTATGGACATCTTAATCTTAAATAATAGATATAGCAGATATAAAAAGATTTAGTTAATAGAGAAAAATCACAATAAACTTTAATAAATGCCAAGAGGCTTATATTGGAAATTAAAATGGATAAATACAAAAATGAAGAATGGGTTCCAGGATGGGATATAGAGAACATAGAAGATTTTAAACTCTTTAAGAAAATAATGCTTAAACTTCTTAAGGGCTATCCCAAAAGATTCTATCAAAAGATTTTTGAATATTATGAAGAAAAATATGGAAAAGATATAGTTCAAACTTTAAAGGATCATGGTATACTTGATGTATTTGAAATAAAAGGGAATAATGTATATCGTCTTTCTGCAAAAGGAGTAGATTTAGCTATTTCTATGATTAATTTAGACTATAGTGAAAAGATTGAAAAATATGCCAAAGAAACAAACATCTTTACAAAATTGATAGGTTCACTTACAGGGGTTATCATCCTTCTAAATTTTATTCAAATAGTCCCAGCTTTAACTTTAACTTTTTCTTTAATCATAATCCTTCTTGTTTTAATAACTTTTAAAGAATTAAATGCACGGAATTAGATCTTATTTTCGTGCAAAGCCCAACCCATAGAAAACCTTAAAAACAGCCTTATTTTTAAATATCTGAGAAGTATTGATAATAGTATATTAGTATTAATTCACTTTCACAAGATCATCACACTCATTTGCATTAATTTTTGCAAAAGCGTAGAAGAAAGTTTTCAAATATTTCTCATGAGATCATTATGATTTCAATTAATTAAAATAAATAGGAGTAAAAATGGCAAAAATAAGTCCAGTATCGATTAAATACATGATACATGCAAACTTTCGTGTAGAAGGAGCTCTGGAAAAGTCTGACATAATCGGAGCTATTTTTGGACAGACAGAAGGGCTTCTCGGTGCAGACCTTGAAATGAGAGATTTGCAGAAAGAAGGAAAAATTGGCAGAATTGAAGTTGAATTAGAAAGAAAAAACAGGATAACTTTAGGCGAAATTAGGATACCAACAGCCCTTGACCAGTCAGAAACTACTTTAATCGCTGCTGCAGTTGAAACTATAGAGAAGATTGGTCCTTGCGATGCTCAGGTTGAGGTTGAAAGGATTGAAGATGTCCGCGGCAGCA
>Ga0315555_1001022_pt1 | contig 20301 bp, 18 predicted proteins | sample SalMarSW160380MG_FD_202113 | JGI IMG/M metagenome (GOLD analysis project Ga0315555, IMG submission 202113) | Salt marsh sediment microbial communities from the Plum Island Ecosystem LTER, Massachusetts, United States - Salt Marsh Sediment SW1603-80 ... | reverse complement strand
TTAGGATATAATTTATCCAGTTGGCGAAGTCGAGAAGCGATATGATTCGAGTAAGGACTAATGATGATGAACTCCAACTCTCACAACCGATTGATAGTAGTTTCGATTCCAATCTATTCGGTATCGTTCCTTTTTGGTTGACTTTGGAGTTCTTCTAGAATATATTATTTCCATGAATGCTCCTTTTATTCTCAAATGGATAGCACAGCAATTTACTGACTACGCCAGAAGTATTTGTATAACCTCTCTTTGTTTAACTTTTTTCGCTATTTGTATTACCATTATGGATAGTTGCGGCTTGTTTTCTAGTACTGTTAATCTTGAGGAGCGGGCTGAAATATTCATAAATCAACTTCTTCTTATAATTGACCTTGTTCTGATTTCTCTCGATATTGTTAGTGGTTCTACGTGGATTATCCGTGTTGTCAAGGGAAACCCACCGAAGTAATTTCCTACGGATAAGAATGAGCCAAATTCGAGAAAAGAAGGCAAATGTATAAATAATAAAACCTGCAATTACTGCCAATATTATACTTAGCACTAGAGCTATGGTTAGAAGACTTACAATACCTATAATTTCTAAAATATTCATCTTAGCCTCACCGCCCTATTTGAAATCTTAGGCATTGGTTTCGATATTCGTGGTAATTTGCTACCTGTAAGTCTTGGGGTTTTTGCCTCTTTTTTTATTGGTAAATGGCAAAGTTCTTTCCAGTTTTTAACTTGGTAATCAATCTTGGCAGCTTCGGCGGGTGTCTTTCCGTTCAAGGCTTCGTTAGGTTTAAGGAAGTTATAGTAAATCAGATAGCCTTCCATGAATTGATGTAAAGTCTCAAAATCACGGAAAGCACGCATTACCTTCGTTCTCTCTTTAATTGTCCCGTGAAATCTCTCAATTTGAGATGTGCTTTCGCCACTTTCTTTGATACTGAATGGCGAACCCTGCCTATGCTCGGTGTCTTTGCCATAACGAACATCAAGGTATGAGGCAAGTTTATCAGTAACGACTACTTTAGGTTCTTTACCAGCCCGCTTGATGGCTCTATCAATGAGCATTTGAGCATCCCTAGTGGTACGTGAAAAAGATGCTCGGCTTGCCAGTAAGAACCTAGTGCGGGAATCCAAAATATCAAAGAACCAGATTTTTTTACGCTTATCAAGAGCTATAACCGTTTCGTCGGCTATCCATTCATCACCCACTTTAGGCGTAAAATCCTTAAAATGGTTTACCGCTATCGGCGTGAATTTCTCAACCCAACTAAAGACAACGTGCTTTGAAGGATGATAGCCATATTCTTGATTAAGGTGGTCACAAATATCTTTTATACTAGAACCTGAGAAATACATACTCAAAGCACTACTTATATACTCAGGCGGGGTCTTCATGTGAAATAAGGCATTATCGCCCTTAAATTTCTTACGGCATACTTTACAGAAATATCGTTGCGCACCTTTATATGTGCCATATTTTACTACAGCTTCAGAACCACAGTTTTTGCATATTACGTTTGTTATTATCTCTGTCATTCTTCACCCCCTCTTAATTATAGAGGATACGACTTTCAACCAATTTGGAACGTTACCCAATTTTTAACCCCTTGCAATTAGCCCAAATATATGTTATAATCATTCATGCTTTATTTAATCATGTAATTATAATTCATGAATTAATCTAGCATGTATAATAGCATTAATATTTCTAATTGTCAATATATTTATAGATAATTTTTAAGCAAATTATTAGGAGGTCTGTATTATGCCAGAGTGGACATTTATTACCAAACACGCCGTAGTGCTTAGTATTATGGCTAACAATCCCCGGATCACTGCTCTGGAAATCGCCGGAGAGATAGGTGTGACCGAGAGGGCTGTACGCAGGCTAATTGCTGAACTTTATGAAAATGGATATATCAGGAAAAAGAAAGAGGGCAGGCGAGTAATGTATAGCATAAACTCTGCCCAGCCGCTTCGTCAGGACACCCACAGTAAAGTTGTGGTTGGTAGTCTGCTTGAAACTTTAGGTTGGGAAGGGCTACAGAAAAACAAAGGGGAAAATACCCCGAAGTAATCATAATATCAGAGTTTTAGAAAAGGACATACAAATCTCAAAAAAAATATTAATGAACACGGAGCAAAAAAAATACGTTTGGGACCATTGTTGTATATTAGCATAAGGCGTTTCGGATGGGGTTATTTACCTTTTTACCCCATTCCCTGATGTGTCAAATCTGGGTGCTAAGTCCTATATAATCTAGTACACAGGAATTGCTTCGACTGTAGTATTGTTCTATTATAAGGACGTAATGGCAGTGGCCGACAACACAGTAACCACGATAATAATGGCTGGAGGAGCAGGGGAGAGGCTGAAGGACCTCACTCAAGGACGTACAAAGCCAGCTGTTCCCTTCGGAGGCAAGTTCCGCTTAATTGATTTCACTCTAAGCAACTGCATTAACTCGGGTCTCCGCCGGGTATTTATCTTAACACAGTACAAGTCAGCATCATTGATCAGACATATTCAGGAAGGCTGGGACATCTCAAGTTCAGGGTTGGGAGAATTTATATATTGTGTACCAGCTCAGCAGAAAAAGGGCCCGGATTGGTACAGTGGTACTGCTGATGCTATACGCCAGAACCTTGACTTGGTCAACGAAGCAGATGTTGAGGATGTTTTGGTACTCTCCGGGGATCATGTATATAAAATGAACTATCTTCAAATGGTGGCTTATCATAGGATAAAGAAAGCAGACGTGACAATAGCAGCCATTAAGATTAAAAATGACGAAGCTGCCAGAAGGCTTGGAGTATTGGAGATAGATCAAAACCTCAGAATGATCGGGTTTGAGGAAAAGCCGGCACAGCCGAAAGAAATGCCAGAGGATCCGGGTTTTGTCCTTGCGTCGATGGGAATATATATATTTAGAGTTAGTGCTTTGATCGAGATAATGCAGGGGCGGGAAGAGGACTTCGGCAGAGATATCATTCCAGGAATTGCAGATAAAGGATTCGACGTCTTCATCTATGACTATGGAAAAGAGAATATGATACAGGATTTCACCATAGAAGTGAAAGATGGTAAAAGAAGTAAAATACTGGTTGACAGAACTCGTGATTCTTCCTACTGGAGAGATGTAGGTACGATAGATTCGTACTTTAAAGCAAGTATGGACTTGGTAAGCGTTGATCCTTTGTTCAATCTTTATGGAGAAAAATGGCCGTTCAGGACCCTCCAGAGACAAATGCCTCCGAGCAAATGTATTATTGGGGGCAGTACACAGGAGTCTATTGTATCCGATGGCTGCATCGTCAGCGGAGCGATAGTGCGAAAGTCTGTACTCTCCCCAAATATAGTCGTAGAAAGAAATGCACTAATAGAAGAATGTGTGATATTTGATGATGTTGTAATAGAACCTAACGTAAAATTAAGGCGGGTTATAGTGGATAAAGGAGCTCTTATTGAATCGGGAACATCTATTGGATATGATTCCGATGCCGATGCAAAAAGGGGGTATCCAGTTACAGAGATGGGCATAGTAGTTATTCCCAAAGGGGCGAATGTAAAACCCGTTTAGCAGTTCAAGTAAATGGAATGATATTCTTTCTTCCGGAGTTCAACTTGTCCTTGATGCAAGCCGCAAACCTATCAACAATCCATGTATAATAATCGGATGGTAGTGCCTCCGGGATGATATCCGGAACCTCATTAAAAGCATCGATTATCCACCATCTCCCTTCCTCGTCTATACACCACTCAACTGTGTTTATGTCCAAATCGAGTACCTGGTTCAACTTGATAGTTGACTCGGTCAATCGATTATGCGTATCTCTTAAAATATCTCTATCATTACTGAGGTAATGCCCCATGGCCAGAGGTTTGGGGATCCATTTAATGAAGAGAACATCCCGTTTATCGAAACAAAATGCGCGGAAGTATTCTTTAAACCTGATCAGTTGCTGTGCCATCAGTATACGTCGAGAGCAGAGGTTGCTATACAACCTGCCTAGTTCTTCTATAGTGTCTACTACGTAGACGTCCTCCCAGGCATAACCGTCAAAGGGTTTCAGGATGAGTGGCAGGCCGATTTCTTCAGCTACTTGCTCGAGGGATGGGCGAGAAACCACGCCATCGGTTTCATCTATCGAAGATTGATCAGGCAGAACAATTGTCTTGGGGAAGGACAGACCGAGGTGACTACCCACGTGTATTTCAATTAGCTTGTTGGTTAATGATGCCGTAAACGGATTATTGATTATGTACGTCCCACTTAGTGATAAGCTCTTAACTATTTCTTTCAGAAACGGGAAACGGAAACTTAGCCTATCTACAATAACTTCATAGTTGCGTTCCATCGGAACCTTTCCCCCAACCGTGCGTATAAATTCTACAGGGATGCCTTGAAGTTGGGAGATAACATCGTTCATTAAGCGATCGCTTTTAGATTCCAGAACCCCGACTACCACTTACCTCTCCAAGGATTTTCTCGTATTATACCTCAACTAGATAAAAGACCCTATGTTGTTACTTTACATGTAATATTTTCGTTAGCCAAATCTTGAACTTCTCCTTATTCTCTGTTTCCGTCTCGCGCAAGCTAAGACGAAGAGAAGGAAAGGTTTAATTTCTAATCACACGGATAATACAACCACGACGATGTTAAATGGTTCTGTTATCTTAAAACAAGAAGAATCAAGCCGGTAATTAATATGACTAATGAAATTCCAAGCAATATATATAGAGTACGTAGACTTAGCTTCATTTTCTAAAATCCTATAGTTAATAATTCATTTGTATCTTAATTTGTTATCTGCAACTTATGCAAATTACTATAAGTGCAAGCAAAATGGAGTCGGTATCAATTGGGATGGATGTTCCAATAGACTGTCTAAAAGGGAGATTTAAACAAAACTGACTTTTGTGTGATTCCACCCTGCCCAACAAAAAGTCATAATGTTGAATCCGGAGAACTACATTATTATCATCCCGCTGCCCTAATTTCAAGGCATTCATTAAAAAGTGAAAATTCTGGATACTTTTAAGCTACCCTCACAACAAGACTTATAACTGAACATTTAATCCTCTTATTCGCCATACGATTTCTTTTCGAAACAGCCAAATATTGACTATTTTATTCCCTTCTGCTAGAATATTTTATCAGATTTAATAAGAATTTAGTAGAATTATATATATTTTAGAATATTTTGGATTATCACTGTTTTGAGAGAAGCGAGCACTAAAAAGTCAAAAATAAAACAGCGAGACCGGGTCAACATAAGTGAAGCCAGTCGGATTCTTGCTGTCAGTGAACAGGCTCTACGTCAATGGACCGATGAAGGCAAGATTAAGGCTTTCATAACCCCCGGTGGTCATCGCCGCTATTCACGCTTAGAGTTGAACCGATTTATTAATCAGAACAGGAAGATGCTGGGTCTAAAAGACCTGGTGACCGACCTGGAGCATGTTGTTCCGGTTCTTCATGATACGGCTACTAATTATTTACGTTCAACTTCATGGCAAGGCCAGTTGGATCCGGAATCCCAGAAATATCTAGCTTCTCTAGGACGTCGTCTTCTGGCACTGATAATAAAAAGCGTTTCAGAGGCTTCCTGGCAGGCAGAGATCTCTAAAGAGGTACAGGAAGTCGGGGCTGATTTCGGTCGGATTCTTGCCCGGCAGGGACTCCCTCTGACCGATGCCGTGCAAACTTTTGTCCAGCATCGTGAGCCAATAATTCAAGTTACCACGGAAATGCTTAAGAAACGTGAGGGGTTCAACCGACGTATTGTTGAAGCCATTCCTATTATAAACAATGCCATGGATGAGGCTCTAGTTTCCCTGGTCACCGCCCACCAGCAACAACGAAGAACCACCCGGAAGAAAAAAGAAGGCAAACTGGAATGATGCTTATGTCCCTTTGACTCCGCTATACCGGTTTGCCTGTGCGGTACCTCTATTACATTCGACCAATAATTTGAGGAGGCATTTAATGCAAAAAAGAAGATTATCCCCCGGATTTAGTAACCGAGTGAAACGGTGTTTTCCTAACGTGAGAAATACCGCTCTGCTGCTATTGCTGGTTTCCGTAATCGGTCTGATGACCACAGCCTGCTCGGGCACGGAAACTACCTCAACCACCACTACCACAACTCCCACCGGTATGCATACCAGCTATCCGCTAACCATAACCGATATCCTCGAACGTACCGTAACGCTAAATCAAAAGCCATCCCGTATTGTCACCGTACATCCGACCGCTACCGAGACACTGTACCGGGTCGGCGGCATTGCCATCGGGCGTGATACCGGCTCCAAGTACCCTCCGGAAGCCCAATCTTTACCGACCATCGGTGGTTCCTACAATCCCAGCGCGGAGGCCGTGGCAGCCTTGAATCCCGATCTTATTATCCTCGAGGCTTTAACCCAGGCAACACTTTTACCCACCTTTGAGAAACTCGGTGTGCCTGTCATCGCGGTGCGTGCCGCCTCTCTGGACGACATCAAACAGGGGCTCATTCTTGTGGGGCAAGTTATCGATATGAATGAAGCGGCTGCCCAGGCTATCACTCAGATTGAAAGCAGAATCGAAGCTGCTCAAAATACTACCCGCGCCGGGAGAAGCGTCCTTATCATTATCGGTGACGCCAACCGGAATATATATGCTGCCAAGCCTGATTCGTATCCCGGCACTTTGTTAGACCTGCTGGGACAGGAAAATCTGGCGGAGGGTCTTCCCGAATCCGGACCTTACCCTGGGTTTGCTACTTACACAGGAGAACAGGCTTTGACCGCTAATCCGGATGCGGTTTTCGCGATTTCTCCAGCACCGGCGCCGGCACCCAAATTATCGGAAATGTTGCCTATGGTTCCCGGATTTAACAACATGGAAATAGTCAAGGCGGGAAAGGTCAAGGAACTCGACCCGGCGTTATTCTTGCAGGCACAGGGACCGCGCATTGCCGACGCTGTCGAGCAACTGGCCAGCTACCTGAATGAGGTTGCCCCTTGAAGCGAGTCCCGTGGGTGGCGGTAGCTCTGTGTCTCCTTCTGGTGATAGGAGTGTTTATCGGCATCGCCATGGGACCTGTCAAGCTCGAATTCCATCGGCTTGTTGAGACCATATTGGGGCACGGTGATACCGCGGCTAAAATGCTAATATGGGATTTACGGCTGCCGCGCGTAGCTGCCGCCCTCCTGGTAGGAGCGTGTCTGGGGATTGCGGGATATTTGCTCCAGACTTCTACCCGGAATCCCCTGGGTGACCCCCTGCTTTTCGGTCTTGGAGGAGGTGCCGCGGTTATACAAGCCCTGGCGATGGCCGGAATTGTTGGAATGGGGACGTGGGGACTTTACGCGCTATCAGTTATGGCTTCCCTGGTTGGGGCGGCGATTATCACCTTTTTTGCCTCGCGCCAGGGCGTATCTCCCGCACGTCTGGCACTGATAGGGGTATCTTTATCCGCACTGACGGCAGCAATCGCCACCGGTGCACTGGCGGGAGCCAGGGTCTTTGGTGTGCAATCTCTGAATTTTGTTGGAGGTAGTCTGGCCAACCGTGGCTGGCAGGACATTTTTCCGGCGCTTCCTTTTTTGGGGTTGGGGCTACTCGTGGCGATACCCATACTCGGTAACCTCAACGTGCTAGCCTTGGGAGACCAGGTAGCAGGCAATCTGGGAGCTGAGCCTGGGCGCACCCGGGCGGTAGCCGTGGCCTCGTCCGGGATACTCGGCGGGACAGCTGTAGCCGTAGCCGGACTGGTGGGCTTTGTAGGGCTGCTGGTGCCCCACGTTACCCGGCTCCTGGTAGGACACGATGTCCGGTCGGCATTTATAATATCGATACTACTGGGTGCCAGCGTGGTGCTTTTTGCCGACCAGGTGGCTCGTCTGGCTTTCATGCCCTCGGAAGTACCCATCGGTATGATTACCGCTCTTCTGGGAGCTCCCTTGATGATATTCGTGGCGAGGCGAATCCAGTGGAATTGACATTGACTGGGATATCCTACGTCCGGCGCGAAAAAGCCATCTTGAGTGATGTGTCTGCCGTTGTTCCCAGTAGTGGTCTTACATGTTTACTGGGGACTAACGGTGCCGGTAAGACTACGCTTTTGCGTATCCTCTCCGGAGAACTGAAGTCAACTTCAGGCAAGTATTATATCGGGGATATTGATGCCTCGGCGCTTTCACAAAGAGAACTGGCCAAATACTTTGCCATCATCCCGCAGAATGCTCCCATTCCCCCGTACCTGACCGTTAGGGAAATGGTGGGGCTCGGACGATTTCAACCACGCGGTTTTTCAAAGTGGCATCTATCCAGCCAGGACCGGACGAACATTGATGCCTGCCTTGTCCGTTGCCAGATTGATAAACTCGGAGACCGCCGCCTGGATGAACTCTCGGGTGGCGAGCAGAAACGTGCCTGGCTGGCGTTAGGTCTGGCTCCCGATAAAAAATTCATAATGCTTGATGAAACCCTGGAGGGTATGGATATTTTTGTGAAACGTACCTTCTTTCAACTTCTAAAGGACATCGCCTCGCAGGATAAAAGTATTTTACTCACCTCTCATGACCTCGACATGGTCAATGAGTTTGCCGATAAAATCATCGTGCTTATTGGAGGCAAAGTCATTTTCGAAGGTCCTCCCGATTCCAACCTGCAGAGGTTGCTTTCTGATACTCCAGAAAGCACATAGGTATGGGAACTTCGTTTTCAATTTTCATTTCTATCATTTGTTCGACCGTCCCGTTTGAATAAGACTCTCCAGCTAATAGTCTGTTAGACCGTTTAAAAACCTTTTTGACCAACTGTCTCCAAAGGTCTGTTCTCATATAGGCTAAGTTTGGTTGAGTTCAAAAAGGTAATTATTTTTCCGGCTCAATAAAATTTTACTACTAAAATAATAATTATCCTTTATTCCCATGTCAATATGTCTACGAGAGACTTTTGTCTTTGGCTTGAATTCCGGGGTAAGGTCAACCCTGTCCAACATCAATAAAGTGAACATTTAGCTCAAAAACAGGCTGAGTGGTGGGTTCAAAAGTAGTTGTTGGTTCTTCATGAGTAGGAGTTGTTACAGTCTGAGAGGATTGAGATGTGCTTGTTTGGAGATTACAACTAGTAAAAAGTAGTAACGCGCAGAGTATGACGACAAATACAAAATACTTTCTCATCCGTGGTTAAATCTTAATTCTGAGTGAGGTAATTGTCAATCAAGCAAGCCATCTGCTTTCTCTCGTGCTACACATAGAATTATGTAAAAATCACCGCTTTATATGTGGCCGTATGAATAGCCAGATTCCTATGGCAAAATGATATGTCAGTGGGTGGGCGCCTTATTTATTCGATCACCCTAAAAGTATTTATCATTATGTGATTCAACAAACCGACAGATTGGGATTTCACTTTTTACTTTCTTGTTACCTATAGTCTGAATTAAAGTGCCGATAAGCTTATTGCCTTATCTTATGAGTGTAGCCATTATTGCATCTTGAGGAATGGAGAAGACCATTAGTTTGCTTTAGGGCATATAAATACATTATTCTTGATAACGCGTGTAATACTATTAAGGCTGCCTCGTATATTCAAATAGGCAGCCTGGAATAATCAGGATGCAAACAACCAAGCGAGTATCGAGTAAACAGGAGGTCTTTGCGGAGCTCTACGACGAGTTTATGCCGAAAGTGTTCCGGTATATACGTTATAAGGTGAACGATCAGCAGATAACAGAGGATTTGACTTCTACGGTATTTGAGAAGGCACTGGTCAGTTTTGAAAGGTACAGCAGTGATAAGGGGGCCTTTTCGACCTGGATATTCTCAATAACCCGCAACACGTTAATCGATTATTATCGGACTAATAAGATGAGACAGCAGGTATCTTTGGACGAAGCTGTCGAAGTGCCGTCACGAGAGCCGTCTCCTCAAGACGAGGCAGAGAAGAAGGCTGAGCAGGAATGTTTGCGGGGCTGCCTGTTAAGGCTTCCTGAAGACGACCAGGAAATCATCCGGCTCAAGTTCGCCGCTGAGTTCAATAATCGGCAGATTGCCAAGATGCTGGGACTATCCGAGTCTAATGTAGGGGTTAGGCTCTTTCGGGCTGTGAAGAAGTTGAGAGAGGATTTCCATGAATCCTGGAATGGATGAAAAGAACAGAAAAGAAATGGAGTTTGCCGAACACGTCGACAACGTCCTCGCCGGCAAAGAAGCCAAAATCGATGAGGCGATGGATGAGGATTATCGCTCGAACATCGATTTTGCCAAGAAGATAATCGAGTGTCGCGGGGAACCATCTGCCTCTTTCCAAGAAGGGCTCAAGAAACGCCTGCTCTCGAAACTGGCTGAGAAAGAAGTCGCCGAAACTCAGCGGCGCTCGGAATCTATATCGTTTTGGGATTGGCTAAAGAATCTAGTTCCTCAAAGCCCTGCCTGGCGTACTGTTGCAGTAACAGTCACAGTAGCTGTATTGACTCTGGTGGTAGTGTGGAGAATCGGATTGTTTTCCCCTGGTGAAGGCCCAATTGTGACGGGTCCATTAGGACCTACTGTATCGGTGGAAACGCGAGCATATACTGTGAAAACAGTCTACACAACGGGTGAAGAGATAGATATCCGATTTACCTTCGAGAACATCGCTGATGAGACATTCACATTCCCCTTCCCTCCTGAAATCAGGATAGGAGACTTGGGTATTGAGGTGGTGCGGGCATTCGATGTTGGGCAGGGTACCATGACGTTAGCTCCAAGACAACCTGAGGACTATGATTTAACCTGGAACCAGAAGGATGATACCGGGAAACAAGTGCCTCCTGGGGACTATCAGATCATAATACCAAACATCCAACTTGGAGAAGGTAAAGGCGTGGTCAGCCTTGTCGATTCCCCCATATTAACTATCTCGAATAATCCCTAGTCGGGATACCTCATAAGTCCGTTAGATCTACACTGATTAATCCTATGCTTAAGACATCACGATTATAGAATAGACACGTGAAGACATTCACTGCGTTCATAGTTGTTGGCTGGCTACCAACCTAAATAAATATCCTAATATTGAAACTTTCCTTGTAATACTCTTTTTGTTTCTCCGTATATATGGTTAGGAACGAAAAAATAAAAAGGAGGAACGAAAATGAAAGTCAAAATCCTGGTAACCATCGCACTATTACTCGCCCTAATCTCCGCTGCTGCCTGCACTGCCGCTAGCGCAGCAACAGCAGACAAAACCGAACAAGGTGTGAAAGAAATCGCCATCGCCACTTCAGATGAATTTGACCAGAACCAACATATACGGAAAGAGGTAGAAATCGCCAAGGGAAACACTCTGGTGGTCACGCTCTTTTCCAATGGGACTACGGGTTTCAGTTGGGATGAAAATGCCCAGATAGCGGATACTGGCATTATTCAGCAGTTGAAGCATGAATACATTGGCGCAGAAACCAACATGCCAGGCGCTCCTGGTGCGGAACAATGGACCTTCGAGGCAGTAAATACTGGTACGACCACTGTACACCTTGAATATAGCCGGCCGTGGGAAGGTGGGGAAAAAGGTGTGTGGACATTTGATCTGACCGTGACTGTGAAATAGAGGTCAACTATAAGTAGTGAAGTTAGTAAGACCCGAGCATATGCTCGGGTCTTATCTTATTCTGCTTCCTATGTGACGTTAGGAGTAAAGGTAACATTCTACTAAACTGTTAAGCCCCGGTGAAAATTGGGAAGTCTGAGTTCTTGTACTATGATTGGCCAAGTGAAAAAAGGCTGTGGGTATTGTAGCCAGATGAGAAACTTAGAGAAGATACCGAATGAAATGCTGAGTGAAGTAAAAAATAAAGCTGGATACTTTTTTCGGGTATCCAGCTTTATTTGTCTTTAGCTATCAGTGACATCTACCTCCTCTCTATCCGAAGATCGGGATATATTTTAGTTTGTAGCTTTTGCCATTGCAACTTTCTTTGCCTTCTTGGCTACCCTTGCCTCACGGACTGCTAACACAATACCACCGATGTTAATGTACCAAACGAAAGCTGCTGGGAAGAGGATTACCGGTATTGCTATCACCAGGGCTACTACGATTTGCCATTCCATCTTATTTACCTCCTTTTGTTATTTCCAATATAATCTTACAATTTCTAAAACGAAACCGACTTCCGCTATCATACTTATTTGGGATATCTCTAAACACCTAATATCAATACAATCAATAGGGTCAATATGCTTACTGCAATTATCTAAAATCTGGTTCAATCTCAGCCGCTGCTACTCCGTTTTTTAAAGAATTATGACTTTCTCCCTGGGAGGATTACCCCGAAATTAGCTTGTTCTTGAAATTTCACCTTCTGACTAATTGTTAAATGATCGCATATTCCGTTCGCCTGTCGAGGACAACTACCGCGCTCCGAGATGGAGGTTGACAACCAGGTATCATAGATATATTATCTGATTTACAAAAGCGATGAGGGACAGGACTACCTCATTGCGAATTGAAATGGGAAATCCCAATTAAGACGTTTTTTCCCAAAGAATAAGAGTTCAATATAATAATTCGGGAGTTGATGGGATGAGGAAGGGCACGATAATCGTAAACAATTATGACGGTTAAAAGTGCCTTTTTGCATTTTAATAGATATTCGGTAGGTAAAACATGAGCTAAGAAAGGGGTGTAATCCTTAGTAAGAAGAAGAGACGTGGGTATACAAATAGTAAGAAATATGACTAACGGAGCTAGTGAAATTTTTAAATGAGGCAAGGGAGGCAAAATTACCATGAAGACCGATGCAGAACTACAGCAGGATGTCATGAGTGAGCTTAAATGGGAACCAACTATCATCAAAGCGGCGGAGATTGGGGTCGGCGTTACGGACGGTGTGGTGACGTTGAGCGGCTATGTAGACACCTACGGCGAGAAGTGGTCTGCCGAGCGCGCCGCTGCGCGGGTCTTTGGTGTCAAGGCGGTGGCGGATGAACTCCAGGTCAGTTTGCCTGATGTTTTTCAACGCCCGGATGAGGATATTGCCCAGGCGGCGGCAAATGCCCTCCAATGGAATATCTGGTTAACCCACATGGTCGACCGCATCGAAGTAGTGGTTGAGAATGGCTGGATTACTCTAAGTGGCGACGTAGACTGGTTGTACCAGAAGGACACTGCCGGGGATACTGTGCGCAAACTGTTAGGGGTGCGAGGGCTTAGCAATGATATAGCTGTCGCGCCGAGATCGCCGATAACAGTGAATGCGCAGGATATAAAGGACAAAATTGAAAGCGCATTTCAGCGCAATGCTTTGCTTGATTCGCGGCGAATCACAGTAGAAATTCGCGGCGGTAAGGTGATTCTCAGGGGGAGTGTACGCAACTGGGCAGAAAGAGAACAAGTCGAGCGGGCAGCTTCTGCCGCACCAGGCGTGTTCGATATCGAGAGCCATATCATAATTAATCCCTAGTCCAATCATTATAATGGCTATCTTAAGCCAGTTAAACTAACGGGCTTGTCCCAGGGGCTGGTTAACCCCCCCCCCATCTCCTGAAATGGCGTCGCCTGGAACTTGTGCTGCTGACGGAAATCCTCGTAGAATTAAGGAAGCTGAAAGTGAAAATTACCACTGTACGAACATCGGGATATGATTCCTGCGGTGCGCAGGTATGTTTACCATTTTCGTTCTCCATTTAATAAATCAAGAACATAGGGAAGAACACGTGGACTTAAAATAGGCATCTATCCTTTTTACCCATTTTGCCTACCAAAATACAATTAGTGCCAAATTAGTGCCATCAATAAGAAAAGCCCCTATGCTGGTTACGGCAAAAGGGCTTATATAGTTTCAAATTATAGTGGGTGGTGCAGGACTCAAACCTGCGACATCCTGCGTGTAAAGCAGGTGCTTTTCATTGCGTAGTCACAATTGCACCCTGCCATTTAGCTTAAGAATTGGTACCAGCGCGATTAAATAAGTTGTAAGGATAATTTTATTTCAATCTTGCGGTAACGATAAATCGGACCGGGGGGAGAGAGGAGAGTCGAACTCCCCATATAGAAAGCTATAAAGGTTCCTTTTTTGCGCTATGATTTATGTTTAGACCTTAGGCGTGAAATTGACTGGACCGCTTGAACTCAAAGAAATGGAATATATCGAAAGAAGGGGGCTAAAGCGTTAATCAAGCCTCTTCTATAATTACACAATATAAGCAATCATAAATATATTGTGGTAGAATAACGGAAATATTGATGTAGAAGGAGGGACAACCAATGGGAAAAACCTATTCGATAAAAATTGATGCCTATTCTCATATTTCACCACCTAGATATACAGAGGTGCTCCGAAAAGATCATCCGGGTTTTTATAACAATATGTTAGGTCCTGCAGTTCCATTGTATGACATGGATCAGAGATTCCGGATAATGGATACGTATGAGGGTATAAAGCAGGTGCTGACCATTGGTCCGGTTCCTTCATTGGAATCCTTCGCAGATCCCCAACAATCGGTAGAATTGGCAAAGCTGGCTAATGATGAGATGGCGGAATTAATCCTGAAATACCGTGATAGATTCCTCGCGGCTATTGCCTTGCTTCCCATGAATAACATCGAAGCCGCGTTGAAAGAGACCGACCGGACTATTACAGAACTTGGCTTCAGAGGAATCTACGTACACAGCAATATCAACGGGAAGCCCCTGGATTCTCCAGAATTCCTGCCGCTTTTCGAGAAGATGGCAAAATACAATCTGCCTATATACATTCATCCCTGGAGGAGTGATGAATTCGCCGACTATCAAACAGAAAATGTATCGAAGTACGGGATAGCCAGTACTTTCGGCTGGCCATATGAGACTACAGCGGCGATGACACGACTGGTATTTAGTGGGATTTTGGAAAAGTACCCGAACTTGAAGGTAGTTACCCATCACTGCGGCGGGATGGTCCCTTATTATGAACAAAGAATCATCCAGCATTATGATTTGCATGAAAGAAATCCTCGTGCGGAATACTTTCAGGACCTCACTAAAGCCCCGATCGAATACTATAAGATGTTTTACAATGATACGGCGATTCATGGTAATACCCCGGCCTTGATGTTAGCCTACCATTTTTGGGGCGCTGACCATATAATGTTCGGGGCTGATATGCCTCTTGGTGATTACTATTTTGGTAATAGAAGTTATCGACAGACTATCAACGCAATCGAAGCCATGGATATCACTGACGATGAGAAAAACAAAATATTCGTGGATAATGCTGTAAACCTTCTTAGAATAACGGTTTGAGATAATCAACGTATTGACCTGCCCCGATAATTTGGTTCCTTTCTACTTCATGATTTTATGCCTAATCCTCAGGCGGGAAATTAACCAGACCTTTTTAAGCTTCCATATAGCTTGACTAATAATATTCATTCAACATAGACTGTAGTGACCATCTCACTATGGTGGATAATTCCTCATGAAGTACCAGAATTATCAAATTCTGAACGATTCCACATAGCCAATACTATTAGGTGGTCTTTAGAAAAAAGGAGGTAATGGAGCAAGTTTAAGTTAAATCAGGGATCTGACTTGTACTACCCGGTTTGAATATGGTCTATAGGAGGTTAACATGGTCGGAGCTAATAATAAACCAGAATTCAGTTATAAGATGAAGGTAGAGAAGAATTTGATGGTGCCCATGCGTGACGGAGTACGTGTGGCAGTTGATATTTATCGCCCGGATACGCCTGACAAGATCCCCGCTCTGCTTGGCATGAGTCCCTACGGTAAGGCAATACAGACATTACCATATCCTTTTCCACAGCCTGCGCCGGACTATACTAACGATTTTAAAATGGCATTGTGGGATGGCAATATTGAGGCAGGATCAACCAACGAAATTCTGGCTAGGGGCTATGCTCATGTTATCGGGGACTTGCGAGGTTCAGGGCACTCGGAGGGAGAGGATACTGGCGATACGAAGCAGGAAGGTCAGGACTACCACGATGTTGTCGAGTGGCTTGCTGAACAGCCCTGGTGTGACGGAAACATCGGCGGTATAGGCATGTCTTACTTTGCCATGACTCAAGTTGCCGCAGCCTTGGAACAACCGCCTCATCTGAAAGCTATCGCTCCCTTTTTCTGGCACGAGAGAATGCTCTCCACCAATGGCATCATCAATCCGAATCATTTCTGGTTGTACGATGGTCGCGATGGCACCAGTGGCTATGCACCTAAAAATGTAGTTTCAAGATTGGTGAAGACTGTGCCTAAAGCCGATCTGGAGAGGCTGGTGCAAAATACCCTGGATATGAACCCAGACCTACCTTATGACGCCCGCTTGTGGAAGTTATTGATTTATCCAAATAAAAATCCCCTCTGTTTTGACCACTTGGTTGAACAGTTCAATCCGGAGTATTTTGGTAAGTGGGTTAGGCCTAACTACGGCGAAAAGATAAAGATACCGGTCTTGCTGGGCGCTTTTGGACCACACTCAGGATTTGGTTTGTATCAACAGCTGAAGTCACCTAAAAAACTTGTTATGTGGTCACCCCAGGAATACGAACCACGGCCCTGGCGGACGGGTATTGATATTGTACTCAGGTGGTATGACCACTGGTTAAAAGGCATCGACACTGGTATCATGGATGAGCCTCCCATCAAACTCTTTCTCATGGGAGCTAACCAGTGGCGCTATGAAAACGAATGGCCACTTTCAAGAACTGAAAAGACGGAATATTTCCTTCGCACCTGGGAACGATTATCACCGGAACCTGAAGTAGAAAACAATTTTCCCGACTGCTACCTGCAGGAACCAATCTTTGTGTCAGCCAAGAGAGGGTCGCTTAAGTATCTGTCAGATCCTTTGCCTGAAGATCTGGAGGTCACAGGCACGGTCTTCGTCTATTTATATGCTGCCATAGACCAGGATGATACCAACTGGAGAGTGCGTATTTTCGATGTGAATGAGAGTGGTGTCGAAACCACCTCCCCGCACTCTATTACCGAAGCATGGCTTAGAGCATCTTACCGGGGACTCGATAAAGAAGCGTCTACGCCTAATCGACCGGTCCTCAGCGGTAAACCGGAACCCGTGGTACCGGGTGAAATATATGAATATGTTTTTACATTGCCAGAGATGTGCAATGTATTTAAAGCCGGGCACCGCATTAAACTAGACATTTCAAGTATGAGTTCTGGCAAAGATCAGGATGCCCATACATCGTCCTACGTTCTCTCTATTAGCAGGACGACGGTTCATAAAATTTACCGTGACAGCGAACACAAGTCACGTGTGGTACTGCCCGTCATTCCGAAAAGCTAAAGTAGTTGATGAACTTAATGTAGGAAAGAAGCATTACGAACGGATTTGAGGACACAGAATACCGGATATCAGGTTTATCCGGCATTCTCAGTATTATCGCAGATTATGGACATTGTTATCCTTTCGCGTACCTGTGAAAGAGACTTCCCCTCACAGAGCATGTATTTTAATGTGGAGTTAAACCATAGAAAGTAATCTTACCAAGAAATCGACTTTTATGTGTTTAGTGCACACCGGAGTAGCGATCAGCGATATGAACAAGACTATCGAAGGTTTGTAACGTAATTAAACAAGATATTAAAAAGTTACCCAGACCAGTGTTTATGCATCCTTGTAGGGGGCTTTCAATTCCCAAAGTCATGAATATGTAACCAATATTTTGGTGATTTCATTGTTTCTCTACGTAGAAATCAATATAATTGAGAAAAATATAATAGAAATTGTACGCCTTTTCCTCTCTAGGGATACTAAGACCTCTTAAAGACTATAAGAATATTTAGGACCGGAGGATATGAATAAGACTGCCCAGCTTGTCACTATCACCTGCACTGTGCCTGACGAGTTGAGAGCTCCTGAAAAGATTAATGTCAGCACAAATAAAAGATACAGGATGGAGGGCTAACGTGGAAACGATGTCGCGAGAAGAACGTAATGAAATTTTAATCGAGCTTGAGGCTACCCGGACTAAGCTAGCGAAACTTGAGAAGAAGGCAAACGCGGGAGGATATAGGGCAATGTGGTGGCTTACCAAGCGTCAAAGGACGGAGGAGGAGAAGAAGCTCTTCAGTGAGAAACATTTTGATGACCTGCCTGGAAGCAGTCTTCCCGAAGGGATATTGGTTGAAAAAAATGTCCCTGTCGAAATGAGTGACGGCGTTAAACTGGCAGCCAATGTTTTCCGTCCGAATAAGCCTGGCAGGTTCCCTGTAATCATGGCGTTTACTCCCTTCAGCAAAGACTATTACGGCCAGCACGACAACTTTGGCTGTTCAGTAATGACTCCCTTCGAGGGACCGGATCCGGGCTTCTGGGTGCCCAGTGGCTATGTTGTAGTCCACGTTGATGAAAGAGGGAGCGGCAGGTCTCCAGGTATGGGGATCGGTGGGGCATACGACCTCTATGATGGAGTTGAGTGGGCTGGCGAACAGGAGTGGAGTAATGGAAACGTCGGTATGTTGGGGCATTCCGCTCTGGCGATGCGACAATGGGAGGTAGCCTCTATGGAGGAGCCACCACCACACTTGAAAGCCATCATTCCCTGGGGAGGATATACCGACGCAGCCAGAGAAAACAACTACCTTGGAGGTATTCCCGAAACGGAATTTAGAGCTGGTCGCGGTGAGAACTTACCTTTATGGCAGAAGGATTTCCGACCCAAAGAGAGACCGCGCCTAAGCCGTTATCTACAACCATCACCCTCAGTAATTCTGAACCCGCCGAGACTGGAAAATATAAAGCTGCCGATGCTTGTCGGTTCCAGCTGGATAGACTATTATGCCCACGTGCAAGGGACTTTCCGAGGCTGGTTAAGGGCATCTTCCCAATACAAGTGGCTCTACACCTACAGTTTGCGAAAATGGCAAGGGCTCTACACTCCGATGGAGGCACGGGATATGCAGCGGAAATTCTTCGATTATTTTTTAAAAGGCATTGATAGCGGAATATTGGAAACGCCGCGAGTTCGCCTATCAGTACAGGACAAGCTATTGGATTACAAAGTCCGCTATGAAAAGGATTTCCCCCTCCCGCGGACAGAGTACAAACATTTTTATCTGGACGCCCGCAATGGCAGCCTGAATTCCGATAAGCCTAAGGTGGAAGGCAAGGTATCTTACGATTCGGCCATATCTCCCGTGAGTCAGATTCTTTCCCAAGAAAGTAAAGTCGGGCCTGAGGGCAAAACATCCTTCCAGATAACCTTTAAGGAGGACATCGAACTAATCGGATTTTTTAAACTAAAGCTCTGGGTTTCTCCCGAGGACGCCAATGACATGGATCTTTTTGTGACCCTGAGAAAGTTTAACACTGACGGGCATGAGGTATGTTTTGACTGCGATGCCGCGCCGGGGCGGGCGCCTGTGGCCCGGGGATGGCTGCGGCTATCCAAAAGGCAACTGGATGAAGAACTATCTCGAGAGTGGATGCCAGTCCAGAAGTCGGTCACTCCTGGTGAACCTGAACAGAGGATTAACTCAGGCGAGATAGTCCCGTGCGAAATAGCTATATGGCCGACAAGCGCCTTGTTTCATGTCGGTGAAAAATTGGTAGTCGATATATCCGGGAAATACGGAGTAAAAGATGACCTTCTCAAGGGTTTCAACAAACTGGTGAACGCTGGCAGGCACTCAATCTATACCGGGGGAAGGTATGATTCTTATCTCCTGGTGCCCCTAATCCCAGAAGCAAGAAGTTATAGCATTTTCGGCGGCAGGAAGGTGGCTGAAGATGGGAGTCTTCCTCTATGAGATCCTGGCTTTACTTGAAAACATGTTCGAACCTGTCCGTGTTCATAGATCATTTCCGTCCAGTATGTCACATTCTGAGTGATTGTTCCGTATTTATAAAAAGGTCCGGTCAGTTCCACACCTGAGGTATAGGCATAAAATCAAGGTGAAAAAAAGGAATGGTTTTATCTAATCGGCAATAAGCGATCTAAAGTGACTTAGTATTTCCGATCTTCAAAAATTGGCCAAGATAAGAATAGGCAGGATGCCACCAGCCCAATTTGCCGTACGGCGGCGAATGGGAGGGGACACGTACCGACCTTTACCGTATTCTCCCCTGGTAGAGCCCGCCTATACTAAAGAGGAGGGAACTTCGTAATAACTTCACAAGACTCTTTCTACTAATCGAATTATCCGAAATCTCCATATCTTTTACTTGCTCTTAGTTCTTACTACACCCTGATGCAGGCTACCTGGTGTTCACCGCCGATTTCGCGGAGTGGTGGCACTTCCTGACTGCATTCGGGAGTGGCCATGAAACAGCGAGTATGAAAGCTGCAGCCGGAAGGGGGATTCAGGGGGC
>Ga0315555_1001021_pt1 | contig 20304 bp, 19 predicted proteins | sample SalMarSW160380MG_FD_202113 | JGI IMG/M metagenome (GOLD analysis project Ga0315555, IMG submission 202113) | Salt marsh sediment microbial communities from the Plum Island Ecosystem LTER, Massachusetts, United States - Salt Marsh Sediment SW1603-80 ... | reverse complement strand
TTCTCCTTCCTCGTCTTCTTTGATGCAAATACAATTACAACGGTTACACCATTCTGTTTCAAAGCCGCAGGTTTCGCTGCAAGGACATTCTTCAAGAAATTCACAGCAACCATAAGGGCATTTTTGATAAGAATATTGACGGACCATTCCTTGTCCTTCACAACATTGGTAAGCGCCGCAACTTCCTTCTTCCCAACAGCCTTCATTTTGAGTGCCTTCACAACAAAGATTTCCTAAGGGGCAATTTTCCCAAAGCCCGGTTGCCTCATTCAAATCACAAATCTCTTTACATCCAGCCCAATCACAGACGTTCTTATCACAGCAATCCCGGCAGCAATTTTGGCAATCGTATAATTTTTGTAATTTTTCGACCGGTTCTTTAAGATTCTCAGCCTTAATTTGAATTGCTTCAGAAAGCCATTGAATACAAATTAATCTTTCCTGATTTTCTAAAAATTGGGTAGCATTACCATTATCATCAAACCGATAACAATCAGCCGGTTTAAATCCTGATGGGAAAGCCTCAGTTCTTTCTCCCCAAAGATTTTCAATCAAGCCGCCCAAAGGAATTTCAACATAGGTGGTTGGTTCAGGTTTGGAAGGGCCAGCTGCCGGCAGGCCGGTTGGCGTTCCTCCCAGCAGAGAAACTTCCCAGGCTACTAATTGAGGATTAATTGTGTTTAAAATTAGGTAGGCCGAAGCTAAAATTAGTAAACCTAAAAGGCCGGCAGATATTTGGGATTTAGCATCTTTGATCCGGGCGAGATTACCAGCCGAAGTTAAATAACGAACCCCACCATAAATAAAAGAGCTAAAAGCGATTAAAGCACCCAAATATAAAGAAAATTGGAAAATATACATAATATAATCGGGTAAGATCGTTTTGACGCCAGTTGGAGTTGGAGCTCCGGGGATTGCGGGGTAAGTAACCTCCAGAGGTTTTTGAGCTAAAATAAAAGATGCTCCCAAAAAGAGAGAAAGGAGCAAAATTAAAAAAAATAATTTGTCTTTTTTTATTTCCATTATTCCATTAGTTCCTTTTTGGCTTCTTTAATTTTCAGCACTTCTTCGGGAGCGGTGGTAATTATTTGGTCTTCAGTATAAGAAGCCATTGATTTTATCGCCACATGTTTCTGGCCGGCAAAAAATATTCCCTCCCCTACTTCGGCTTCTAGCAATAAATATTTTTCTTCCTCAGTTAAGTCAAAAGTTTTTTTGACTATATCCATCGTAGCCGGTGATTGTTTCATTAAAAGCTGTAAGGAAGAATTAGTGATGATGGGCTGACCGTAAGCCGATTTCATAAAATCATTAACATCTTGAGTAACCGTAGTTACTCCCAACCAATATTTTCTGGCACGTTTTGCCATCCCAAACAGAAAGGAAGCTCCATCTTCGGTCTGCATCAACCACCAGGCCTCATCTACCACCAGAATTCTTTTTTTCAGTTCAGAACGAACCTTATTCCAGATATATCTCATAATGATAAACATGGCTATTGGCCTCAACTCATCTTCCATATCTCTGATGCCGAAAACGACAAAGGGTTTTTCCATGGAAACATTAGTTGGTTGATTGAAAAATTGAGCAAAAGTTCCTTTGGTGAATTTTCTTACCCTTCTGGCTAAAGACTCTGCTCCTTCCATCCCCTCCAAAACCGCTTCGAAATCCTGCATCAAAGGTATTCTTTCTTGCCAAAGACTGGGATCAGTTTCGGGGGTAATGTCTTTAGCGGCATAAGTTTCAGCCAGGGCCCGATCGATGATAGCATCTTCTTCGGGGGTTAATCCCCCAAACATGATTCTCAAAAGCCCAACCAGGTTAATAATGTTTGACCTTAAAACATCTTCGGGTTTTTCGTCTTCTCTGGGGATGGGCAAATCAAAAGGATTAATATGATTGGGAGAAGCTAAAGAAATATTAAAGAAAGAACCACCAACGGCATCTGACAAAAACTTATATTCATTTTCGGGGTCAATAACAATGACATCCACCCCTAACATTAAAGAACGAAGAATTTCTAGCTTTATAGCATAGCTCTTTCCTGAACCTGCCTTTCCGAAGCAGATGCTGTTCGCGTTCTCTAGGCTGAAGCGGTCGAAAAGTATTAAAGAATTATTATGACGATTGATTCCGTATAAAATTCCTTCATTGGAGCTTAGGTCGAAAGAAACAAAAGGGAAAATACTGGATAAGGGGCCAGTATTCATTGAAGTATGAACCTGGAGCTGGTCTAATCCAGAAGGAGTGGAAGCAGCAAACCCTTCCCTTTGTTGATAGAGGGCAGGTTTAATATAAATTAATCTCGATTCCAAAATTGACCTTAAAGTAGTTTCCGTTTCTTTTAGTTCTTTTTGGCTATCTCCATAAATAGTTAAATAGAGACCGAGCTTAAACATTCTTTCTTGGGCGGTTTGTAACCTATCTCTTAAAGACTCAATGTCCCGGTAAGCAGTTTCTAAAGCCGGATCCCTAATTAATCCTTTTTCTCCTCTTTCCATCAGTTCAGCCTGAACTTCAGTCACGCTTTTTCTTAATTGTTTCAAAATCATTCCCGTTTCAACGGGATGGATGTGGAATCCAATATCCATCGGGGTATCCAGATTAATTACCGGAGAAAACCAGGACGTACTCAAATATCTTGGATAGGAGAAGATAAAAAAGGATTTGACAAATTTTTTCCCTAACTTTAAACAATCTGAAGATAAGGCAATTGAGGAGGGGGCAATAATATCTCTTGCTTCTACTGCTCCGGTTTCAAAAATTTTTTCCGGGGTTTCCCCTTTCTTTTTTAAAAATGGTATTTTAATAAAAGCCATAATTTTATCGAAGCACATAAAGCATTATGTGCTCGATTTATCTAATTAATTCGGGAGGGATTTCCGGGTAATAACCGACCTCAGCCTCTTCGGGATGATATAAACTCCAGAAAAGTTCAATCAGCTCGGAAGTATTTAAGGGAACGCATTGCAGCCCGCATCTTCGTAGTCCCAAAGCCACGAATTCCATTCTTTGCCAGAGTTGGGATTTACATTGTTGAAAGCGCTCTTCGCTTAAGGGAGGAGGTTGCTTTTTGAGGAAACCCATCATTTCTTTCATTCCGGGGATCTCCACTAAGGTGAAAGGAACTACCACAAAAAAACTTTTTGACATAATCCCTCCCCCGGCGATTAAATCTCTAATAAACTTTTGATATCCTGCAGTTTGAGTTTTAAGCAGCTCATTTTCTTGTTTTCTTTCCAACTCTTTTAATTTATCTAAGTAGCCAGTAATATTAAGCCTCCGAGACTGGACGACAATCTCTAAAGAAAAATCTAAAGAATTTAAGAAATTCTGAAATTGATAGACGATGGCGTTTTGTTCTTCTTCAGACTTTAAGGCAAAATTCAAAGAAGAGACCATTATTACTCCTCTCATTGCCTTATTCCTTAAAAGAATAACCCCTTCTCTGATTTGCTCAATTTCTAAAAATTGTTGAGTGGAAGCCGGCATTTTATTTAGTTTGGGTTTCGATTTTGGTTCTTATTTTTTTTAATTGGCTCCTTTCGGCGATTTTTAAGGGGAGTTCTTCTTCTGTCTCCTCTTTTTTTATTTTTTCTTTCTTAAGAATTCTTATTGGAACTTCTACCTTTCCCCAGATAAACATTTTTGGGGAAACGCTGAATTTTAAAAAATTCCCCAAAATAGCCGGTAAAGACCTCCCTCCAATTTTCAAAAAAGCCAAAGTCATTGCTCCTCCTCCCAAAATAAGGCAGGCGATTAAAAAAACTGAAAAAGGAACCGTGTAATAAAGAACAAAGCAGATTGCCGCAGCAATGCCAATAAAGCCAAACTGTCTAAAGGTTAGAGGTCCGATTATTTTTGGTTCATGCTCAATAAATTGAGGGAGAGTAAATCTCATATTCACTCAATTGGTTCTCGATAAGTGTCTTTTTTTGTCGGAGATTTTGGTTCTTCTTCTGGTGGTGTCGTTGCCTCCGGTGGCGGAATAATTTTTGTTGGTTTGGCTGGCGGAGCAATCTCTGTTTTATAAAGCTCTTCCAAAAGAGGTTTTACCGGGTAAAAGACAAATCTATTAATTTCCTGAGTAACTTTTTTCGCCACCTCTTTTTCAAGTCCCAGCTCTTTTTCAATAGTTTCCTGGAATTCATCTGGCGGCAGAACGCCCAGTAGAGCTTGACCAGTAATGCTGGCAACTTCAGAAACTATGTCATCAATTTCATTTCTTTGGCAAATATCATAAATGTTTTTGGCAGTTTCTTCAGACAAAACCGCTTCTTTTAATTCATCAGGAAGCTTTTGAAAAAACTGCCAATATTGTTCTTGAGTAAGTTTTTCAGACATAACACTTGACAATTTGAAATTATGGTGTATAATTTAATTAGTAGTTCTTAAAAGAGTGGAAGGAAAATCTAAAGAAAGGAAGGTAATAATAAGTGGGATTATTTAGCACCCTTACCGATGAATACAACCGACTAAGCAGAGAGACCGGTCAAGCAATGAACGAGCGAGAAACCAGGAGAGCTCGGAAGAAAGCTGGAGAGAAAGCTCTTAGAGATGCAGTGGCTACCTTAAAAGAGGTAAAACGGCTCCAAGGAGAACAGCAGATCTCGCTTACCATAATTGACCGAATCTCTAAAAAGGCGGAAGCTGAAACAAGGAGGCAGCAGCAAGCGGAAATAGATCAAGCTCTTGATGAAGCCGCTGCAGCAATGGTTACTACCTCGAGTATCGATCCTAAATTACTCTTGGATGTCCGCCAGAAAGCCGAGGATCTTCGGAAGGTCAGGTTAGACTCTCAGAAGAGACCCCAAGCATTGCAAGCCCTCAAACAAGCGACCCAAGCTTTACAGGCAGTTCGACCACAACCATAATTATTCCTTCTACTCTTAGGGGTAGGAAAAGAAAATATCTTTATCCTGCCCCGTTTTGTTTTACCAAAGATCTTTTAGATTTTCCTTTTCTTGAATCCCTAATCCTTTCTGGGCAATGTCTATTTTATTTCCCCCAGTTCTCCATGCTTTTTTAACCGTATCCATTTCTGTTCTAGCAGCGATTACCTCGGGTGCCGTAGGTGGCAATATTTTGCTCACTTTATTAAATTCTCTTTCTGCTTTTATCATACTTTGCCACAAGGCTCTGGATTGTTCAGTTAATTTGTCAAACTCTTTTTCAAATTTTCCAATTCTCTTTTTAAGTTCAGGGGTTGGTGGGATAGTTTTTCCTCTTTCGGTGACAATTTCTTCAATAAGTCCTTTAATTTTATCTGGAGTATCTTTTCGGTAATAATCTCTAAAGAGCATTGGCCCTTTTCTTTCGAGAATTGTTTTTTGAGATTCTCGATCAGTTTCTATGTCGGTTCTGGCAAATCCAATTTCTCTCTGTACTTGTTTCCTTCCCCACATAGCAGCATCTCCTGGCAACCTAAAGCCTAACTCTTGAGCAGCATTAGTATTGAGCCAGAGGCTAAGATTTGGATTTCGACGTGATAGTTTTTGAAAATTTCCACTTTCAATTTCTTTTTGGATACCATTAACAACCTCCCTACCAAACTCTCTCCCAACTTGAGCCATTTGATTACCGGTAAAGATGTTAACGATAGCTTTCTTTACTGCTGGGACTTTAAGTGAAGATTCAGAAATATTTTTAATTTCTGAGGGTTTTGTTCCTTCAAGAAGCTTCTCCACGGCACTTGCCTGCGAACTTTCTCCCTCCGTTGTAAGTTTTCTTCCCTGAGCTCGAAGTTTTTTCTTTTCTGCTGGGGTTACTGCTCTTTTAGCTTTTTCTATAAGTCCTTTTCCCTCTTTTATCTTTTCTTCTCCTTCTGACCACATTTCTGGATAAATTTCTTTTGCAAATATATCTGGTAAAGCCCGAGCAATAGTTTTATCCTCTCTCCCCCAAGCCTTTTTTCCTAACTTTCTGACATCTTTCATGTCTGCTTCGGTTACTAATCCCTTTTCCACTGCTTTATCCCAATTTCCGGAAGTAATGATTCCCTTTAAGAGCCCCGCTTTTTTATATGGTTCAGCAGTAGTAGAGATAGCGTGAAATGTTCTCATTTGTCCTTCAAGAGGCATTTTTTCAAACCCTGCTGGTGCCTCGATTTTTCTTGTTTCAGCAGCATATTTTTCAAGCGTCGGAACGGCGGCTCTTTCCATTCCTCGGGTTGCCCAACTTATTGGTTTGGTAAAGGGTTTGGTCCAAACTTTTCCACCCGGTAATTTAGCGGCTGCCGTTTCCATCCATTGGGCTCCTCTTGCCATTCCTCCTAATCCCTTAGCTGCTAATCCGGCAGCCGCGCCGCCGGTGGCAACAACAACAGCCGCAGTAGCCGCCATTTTCAATCCGGTGTCGACAGCTTTGATAGCTCCTTGGGCTCCCATAGCGCTGGTTGCTTTGGCGATTTTGTAACCAAGCCATAGAAAAACTAAAACTACCATCCAGGGAAGGAAATTATTAACAAAGTCCACTAAGGGATTGTCCACCCAACTGCTTGTTCCCTGACCCGGAGGTAAGCCGCTTATCATACCCGGAGCTATAGTCATTAGTACCTCAGCTAAATAAAGGAAAAATCCGGCTACAACCCCTAAGAGCGACCATTCAATAAACTGTTTCCACCACTCATCCCAACCCAAAATGCTTTTGAAAAGATATTTCTCGCTCCCTTTAAAAATCTTAGAGAAGAAAGCAATCGGCGAGACAATAACTAAAGCCCAAATCATCACGTACCTCATAATAAAAAGAAGGGCAAAAATAAAGAAAATGTAAGCAGCCACCCAATCAAAAATAATCATTACCAGCGATTGTCCCAGGGCTGAAGCAGCATAGCGTATGTCAAAAAAATGTCCAGGCGTTCTCCATAATTCCGCGACTATTGACCCCTGCATCTCAAAAGATTCTCCTATCGCAGCAAAACCAGTCAATCTTTCCAAAAAAAAGTTCATTATAATATTTGAAGCATCAATAATCAATCCGCAGATTACCGGAGTAAAATTAATCAAAACGGCAATGATAATTAAAATGGGCAAAGATTTTTGGGCTTGGTATTCCTTGATTCTTAAAGCAGTAGCTAAGCCAATTATTACCAAAGCAATAATAAAAAACATATTGATGAAATCCCTGACAATCGGCCAGCCGATTTCAACAATTCCCCCGTGGGTATAAGGTAAAGTGGTAAAGTAAGGCCCTACCACCCAGCCCAAAATCATTCGGGCTAAAGCACAAATTATATTAGAAACGAATAAAATAGGCTGAAGGACAAGTGTGGTAAAAAGGTTCATTGGCAGAGAGGCAAGCGCTCCAAGGAAACCCTGGGCTTGGACCAATTGAAGAGGAAGGGCTAACCCTAAAAATACAAAAAAGAAAACAGCTAAAATTAGCCGTTTTTTAGTCCAGATGAAATTAAAGAAAAGATTTTTAATTTTCCTTCCCATCAATTTCATTATACTATTTTACCACAGATTAAAAATTTTTAGTAAGGGAAGTCCAATCTTTAACAGTTAAAGTTTCCGCTCTTTGACTTGGTCGAATATTATTTTTTAAAAGCCAATCTTTAACTTTTTCTCGGTCGGGTTTTAATTCTTTTAATAAATTATTAATTAATTGTTTTCTGGGGTGAGAAAATCCTGCTTTGACGATTCGGAAAAACAAATCAGCGTTAATCAGCTTTCTATCAGTGTTAATCGGTGGTGTGATTCGGAGAATCGCACTATCAACCTTCGGTCGGGGCCAAAAAGATTTTTTTGAGACATAACTAATAATTTCTGACTTAGCGTAAAATTGGACTGAAACTGCTAAAATACTCATTTGAGGGGGTTTAGCACAAATTCTTTGCCCGACCTCTTTTTGAATCACCAACACCATTGCCCGAGGCCGGACCTCGGGCAGCTCAAGGAATTTTCGAATTACTGGAGCAGTTAAATAAAAAGGCAAATTGCCCGCAACTTTATAGTTTATAGTTTTGAGTTTTGAGTTTTGAGTTTTTAAAATGTCTCCCTTAACGATTTCCACATTTTCATAATCTTTCAATGTCTCTTTTAAAATTTCAACCATCTTTAGGTCTTTTTCAATAGCTACCACCTTTTTTACTTTTTTGGCTAACTCGATGGTCAAAGTCCCAATGCCTGGACCGATTTCCAAAATGATGTCTTTTGGTTGAAGCTCGACGGCCCTAATTAATTTTTTAATTACCCTTTTATCGATTAAAAAATTCTGGCCCAGTCTCTTTAAGGGACGACCTTGGTATTTTTTGAGCAGGTTCTGAATAGCCTTTTTAGAAGCTAAATTCATTACTTTAATATACCATACTGTATTGACATATAAATTGGCTAGAGTATTCTAAGATAAGGTATGTCAAAAAACCCAATTTTAATAGGAGCCTTTGTTTTGTTTGGATTAGTCTCCTTTTCTTTTTTTATTTTTTCTTCCAACCCTAATCTGGCTAACATTGCCAAGATTGAAGGCGCTCAAGATTTATTTTTAGGTCCGGGTCAAAAATTTTCTTTAGAATCACCCGATTTTCTTTTAGTTGAAAATTGCAGCCTCAAGGCTTCTTTGCCTCCGGTTATGGTTACCCCTCAAGTATTGGCTCAAATTGTCGGCCAAGATGAAATTAGAAACGAGATAACTATCCATATAGTTGAACCGGGAGAAAGCCTTTGGTCTATTGCTAAAAAATACGACCTTAAAATTGAAACAATTATCTGGGCAAACGATATAAAAGATGCGATTATTCAGCCGGGCCAAGAGCTTGCCATTCTGCCGGTTGATGGCTTAATTCATTTAGTAGAAAAAGGAGATACTTTAGAAAGCATAGCTATTAAATATAAGGCCGATTCGGGGAAAATTGTTGCCATTAATGAAATTTTTAGTCCGGATGAAATTTTCCTGAATCAGGCTTTAATCATACCCGGCGGAGAGCTGCCCTCGACTTCTCAGATTGAGAAAAAGTCCTTTACTAATTTATCAACAAACAATTTTTACGGATTGAGCCATAAATATCCCTACGGGTACTGTACCTGGTGGGTGGCTCAGCAAAGAGCGATTCCTTCCTGGGGTAATGCCAAAGACTGGCTAAGTAACGCTGTAGCCTCTTTCCCGGTCTGCAGAGGGAGTTATTGTACTCCCCAAGTCGGAGCCGTTATTTCTCTCAAAGGAAGTTCTCTCGGCCACGTAGCTTATGTTGAAAGAATAGCGGACGGCAAAGTTATTTTTTCTGAAATGAATTATATTGGCTGGGGGAAAATGGATTACCGAAGTTTAAAAATTGGTGACTACCGAATTTTAGGCTATATTTACAAATCCTATTAGTCTTCCCTGACTCTATATATTAAAGCTTCGGAAAGATGATTGAAGGAAATATTTTCAGAATTACTCAAGTCGGCAATGGTTCTGGCTATTTTTAAAACCCGGTGATAACCCCGAGCCGAAAGTTTTCCCGAATCAACATAATTCCTTAAAAGATTTTGGGATTTACTGTCTATTTGACAGTATTTTTTTATTTGGGGGATTTCCATCTCCGAATTAGTTAAGTTTTTTTCACTTTTGAATCTTTCTTTTTGAATGTGCCTGGCAGCGGTTACTTTCTCTCTTATCTTACGGCTACAATTTTCCTCATCAACAGCGACTAATTTTTCATATTTTAACGGAGGAACATTAATAAAAAGGTCAATTCTATCCATCAAGGGGCCGGAAAGTTTTCTTCGGTACATTTGAATTTGGGAAGAGGTACAGGTACATTTCTTGTCTGGGTTGCCGTAAAAACCACAAGGGCAGGGGTTGGTTGCCGCTACCAAAGTAAACCTGGCTGGCAAAGTCAGGGAATGTTTTGCCCTCAAGACGGTAATTTCCCCTTCCTCAATTGGTTGGCGAAGACTTTCCAAAACATCTCGATGAAATTCGGGGAATTCATCTAAAAATAAAACCCCTCGATGGGCTAAGGTTATCTCTCCTGGTCGGGGAGGATTTCCGCCTCCGATTAAGGCCACTTCTGAGGAGGTGTGATGGGGAGAACGAAAAGGCCTAAAATTAATCAAAGGTTTATTTTTTGGTAAAAGTCCGGCGATGCTATAAATTTTAGTTACTTCTAATGATTCTTCGAAAGAAAGCCGAGGTAAAATTGAAGGGATAGCTTTGGCTAACAAAGTTTTTCCCGCTCCCGGAGGCCCCATCATTAAAAGGTGGTGGGAACCGGAAGCAGCAATTTCCAAAGCTCTTTTGGCTGAAGCTTGACCTTTGATATAACCTAAATCAACTGGATAATTAGGAATTTTAAGAAAATCTTCAGGATTAGTCTTCTGAGAGAAAATTTCTTTTCTCCCCTCTAAATAATCGATAGTTTCTTTTAAACTCTCAACACCAATCGCTTTTATTCCTTTGATCAAGCCAGCTTCAGCCGCATTTCCTTTCGGTAAAATTAATTCAGTAAAACCTTTTTCTTTGGCAACCAAGGCAAAAGACAAGACTCCTTTGATTGGTCTTAACCTTCCATCTAAGGCTAATTCTCCCAAGAAAATTTTATCACTAGGATCAAATTTAATTTTCTCGGCAGCCAAAAGATAACCCAAGGCAATCGGTAAATCATAAAGAGAACCTTCTTTTCTTAAGTCGGCTGGAGCTAAGGAAACTAAAACTCGAACTGGTTGATGATGGGGCGATTGGAAACCGGAACTTTCAATCGCCGCTCCCACTCTTTCCCGGGATTCTTCCACCGCTTTATCGGGCAGACCGACAATCTCAAAATGGCGGAGGCCATAACTACAATTGACCTCCGCCTCAATAATTTGGGCATCTAGCCCAACAATAGCTGCTGAAAAGACCTTAGATAGCATGGATCATTTTTTGCACTTTAGGCAAAAGCGGGCTTCCGGACAAACTTCTAATCTTTTTTTATCGATTTCTTTCCCGCACTTTTCACACGTTCCGTATTTATCCCTTTTAATTTTTTCTAAAGCCAAATCAATGTTTTTCAATTTCAATTCCAGATTATATTCAATGGGTAAGAGGGTACCATATTCTTCGACTTCATCAGCGGCCTTCTCTAAGGCGGCACTACCTACTTCGCTTCCATCCCATTTGGGAAAACGGGTATCCCAATCTCCCTTAAGCTTCTTATCTTTTTTGGCAAATTTCTTAAGTTCTTTCTCGATTGTTACCTTTTCCTTTTCCAATTTCTGTCTTGATTTTTCGAGAAGTTTTTTATTCATGTTCGCCAAATTTATCAATAATTTTAAGCATACTTTCCCCCGAAGAAGTTAAAATGAAATAATCGTTAAATATCGAATAACAAATTCCAAAATCGTCCTCAGAGAAAGTTTGATAACGAAAAGTTGCCCCCTGATAGTTGGCGGTTTTAAAATAAGGGGTTAAAGCTGGAATTTCTTGCCCGGAGATAGAAACACCTTTTTCTAACTTTGTCTCCCAAGCTTTTAACGATTCAGTCAACCCACTTTCCTCTTTAATTTTAGTGACAAAAGCCACTCTTTTTCCTTGTTCTTGAGAATAGAGAGTTAAGGTATAGTCTGGCTCTAATTCTTGAAAAATTTCTTCCGGAGCTTCTATTTGGAAAGCCTGAGAAATGTCTTCCAAAGAAGATAATCGATTTTCACTAGTATTTTTGATTACAATTCGCAAAAAACTCCCCAGGGGTAGTTCTTCACTCATCAGCTGGCTAATCGCTTCAGGAATTTCTTCATTCTGGGAAATCTCCCGGATTTTGGTTTCAGCAACGGAAATTAAAGAAGGAGGAATAAAGATTTCTGGTTTTTCTATAATTTTTTCCTCTGGCGGAACAATTTCTTCCTCGGTTGGAGGAATGGTTTCTTCCTCCGGTGGTTTTTTGACCCCAAAAAACCAATAAAAAAAACTAAAGATTAAAAGAAGAACAACCACAATTACCCCTCTTACTAAAACTTTTTTAAAGGGAGAAGGTTTTTTAGGAAGGGGTTTGGGGATTAAAACTTCGGGAGGGACTTTTTTAACTTCCTTTTCTTTGATTTCTTCCTCCTCTCTCAGTTTTTCTGGCTCTATTTTTTTTATTTCTTCCAGCCGTCTCAATGAGGATTTAACTTCCTCCTCTTTCTTTAAAATCTGTTGATATTTTAAATCAGCTTCTTTAAATTGAACTTTATTTTTCTTTAGTTTTTCTTCCTGAAGCCATCTTTCTGATTCTATTTTTCGCCTCTCTTCTTCTGTGCTCCACCTCTCTTTTTCTGTTTCATGTTTTTCTTCGGGAAGTCTGCTTACCTTTTCTTTTTCCTCAATAATTTTTTCTTTTTTTTCAATCTCTGCTTCTTTCGCTAGAATTATTCTAAGAATTTCTTCCAATTGACTATTGTTTTTGACAAGCTCATTTCTTTTAATTTCTACCCTTCCCTTTTCTTCTAAAAGTTCTTTGAGCTCTTTCTCAAGCCTTAGCCTTTCTGTTCCTCTTTTTCTTACCTCTTCGTCTCTTCTTAGTTTCTCTAATCTTTCTTCTCTTTCCCTTATTTCCTCAGTGGTTTTTAAAGCAGTAATTCTCTCTCTTTCTTTTTGAGCTTCTTTTTCCCGAAGACGAGCGATGTCTTTTTGCATCGTTTTAATCTCCTTCCTTTTTAAAAATTCTAATTTTTCTTCTTTTGGAGCAGCGGAAAGGTTGGAGTCCTTTTTTTCCTCAACTTCCTCAGGCATGCTCTTTAGCTTCCTTTAGTGATAAATTTATTCTGCCATGTTCATCAATAGAAATTACTTTTACCGGCACAATATCACCTATCTTCACCACATCTTCAACCTTTTCCACCCTAAAAGGAGCAAGTTGAGAAATATGAACTAAACCTTCCTGGCCGGGAAGAATTTCCACAAAGGCTCCGAAGTCAAGAATCCTTTTCACTTTGCCCTGAAAAATTTCTCCTACTTTAACTTCCCTGGTAATGTTTTTTATCCAGGCGATTGCCTTTTCGGCTGCCTCTTCTTTCTCGGCCGTAACAAAAATTTTTCCTGAATCTTCAATATCGATTGAAGCTCCGCACTCTTTAATTATTTCATTAATCACTTTCCCGCCGGGGCCAATTACTTCCCTGATTTTTTCCGGGTTAATTTGGAGAATTAAAATTTTAGGAGCAAAAGGAGAAAGTTTGGCTCTTGGTTTATCTATTGTTTCTCTTATTTTGTCTAAAATTTGGAGGCGGGCTTTTTTACCTTGCGATAGCGCTTCTTTTAAAATTTTCTCTGAGATTCCATCAATTTTAACATCCATTTGGATGGCGGTTATTCCTTTTCTGGTCCCGGCTACCTTAAAATCCATATCGCCATAATGGTCTTCCGGCCCCTGGATGTCGGTTAAAATTTTGTAATTACTTTTTGAATCCTGCGTTAATCCCAGAGCAATTCCGGCTGCCGGAGTTTTGATTGGCACTCCGGCATCCATTAAGGCCAGAGAAGAACTAGAAACCGAAGCCATAGAAGTCGAGCCATTAGAGGAAAGAATTTCAGAAACTATTCGGACGGTATAAGGAAATTCTTCAAAGGTAGGAATCAAGGGCAATAAAGCCTTTTCCGCTAACATCCCATGTCCAATATCTCTTCTGCCCGGTCCCCTGATTGGTTTGACTTCTCCGACAGAATAGGGAGGGAAATTATAATGATGCATAAATCTTTTTTTCGCAATAATTTCCATTCCTTCCAACAATTTAACATCTCCCGGCGCCCCCAGGGTCAAAATAGAGAGGGCTTTAGTTTGCCCTCGGCAAAAAAGGCCGGAACCATGGGTTCTCGGTAAAAGCCCTACTTCGCAAGAAATTTCTCTTAATTCGTTCAAAGCCCGGCCGTCCGGCCTTTTTTCTTTTAAAATTATATTTTGATGAACCAATTTTTCTATTTCCTTTTCAAAAAAATCTCTGGTATACCCTGTCTTTCCCATCCCGGGATACTTCCCTTCAATATAATAAACCAATTCTTCTTTAAGATTATTTACTTGGTCCATCCGATTAATTTTATCTTTTTGAAAAAGGGCTTTTTCTAATCTATCTTCCAGAAATTCCTTAATTTCTTTCTCCAATTCAAGGTCGGCCGGGATACTCTCGATTTTAATTTTTTCTTTCCCGGTTTTTCCTATAATTTGATTTTGAAAATCAATTAGTTTTTTTAGATAGGGCTTAGCCCAATCAACTGCTTTTAAAATTATATCTTCTGCCGCCTCCTCGGCCTCAGCCTCAATCATATTGATTAAAATTTCACCATTTTTTTCAACTCCCGCTACCACTAAATCTAAATCACTTTTTTCTCTCTGTTCATAGGTTGGATTTAAAATGAATTCATTGTCTATTTTACCAATTCTGGCTATGGCTATTGGTCCGGACCAGGGAATATCAGAAAGAGATAAAACCAGGGAAGCAGCGATTAAACCAATTATATCCGGGTCGTTTTCTCTGTCCCAGGAAAGACAGGTGGCGACAATCTGGACTTCTCTTCTTAAATCTCCAGGGAATCTCGGCCTGATGGCCCTATCAATTAATCTGGAAGTTAAAATTGCTTCATCTGAAGGCCGGCTTTCTCGTCTGATATAGCGGGAACCTAAAATTTTTCCGGCGGCATAATATCTCTCTTCATAATCAACGGTGAGAGGAAAAAAATCTATTCCTTCTCTTCTTCCTTCTGACATTACTACTGTGCCCAAAACTAAAGTATCCCCATATTGGACCAGACAAGAACTATCCGCCATTTCAGCTAAGTTTTTAATTTCTATTTTCAATTCTCTTCCTCCAATGTCTAATTTAAATTTGTCACTGAGACTCATAATTTTTTTAAAAGATATTTTCCCGGGGTTTCTCCTAGGTCAACAAATTCATCCGTTACCTCTTTCAATTTGCCGGAAGCCGACCTGCCAAAGGCAAGGATTTCTACTCTTTTTCCCTGGTTTTTTAAGTATTCAACTAACTGAATAAAATCACCATCTCCTGAAGCCAGGCAGATGCTGTCAACGCTGGGAGCAATTCTGACGGCATCGATGGTAATTCCAACATCCCAATCCGCCTTTTTAAGACCGCCGTAGAATTCCTGGAGATCTCTAACTCTGGTTTCGATTCCCAATTTAGTCAGGGCTTCAAAAAATGGTTTTTCCTCTCCGGTTTTAGTTCTAACCACATAGGCAAAGGCTCTGATTAAACTTCTTTGGCCTACGGCCAATTTTAAAATTTCTCGGAAATTAACCCGAGCCCCATATAAATTTTTGGCTGAGTGATATAAGTTTTGGACGTCAATTAGAACCGCTACCCTCTGCCCGATATGTTTTATTGCTGGCATTTTATTTTTTCAACCCTATTTTTTTGATAATACTATTGTATCTTCTGGTATCCTCTTTTTTTAAATAATTTAAAAGGGATCTTCTCTTGGAAACCATTTTTAGAAGTCCCCTTTTTGAATGAAAATCTTTAGAATGTTTTTTTAAATGTAAAAGCAGTTTTTTAATTTCTTCGGTAAGTAAAGTAATCTGGACTTCGGGAGAGCCAGTATCTGTCTCATGCAATTTATATTTTTTTATGACTTTTTCTTTTTCCTCAGGAGTTAACATATTTGTGCCCCCACCAGGACTCGGACCTGGAATCAACTGCTTAAGAGGCAGCTGCTTTTCCAATTAAGCTATGAGGGCGTAAAAATTTTATTCAGGCAATTGAACTGGGCAATTAATCGTAAACCAACCTTCTCGGAGACCAGTCCATTCAGCCACCCCAATCAAGGAGAAGAATAAATCTATAATAATCCAGGCAGCAAAAATTATGATTAGTCCGATCACTACCGAAGTTATTAATTTCTTTGCCGTTCCTAATTTTTCTGGACTTCCTGCTGCTGCAAAAAACATTACTCCGCCAATTACTAACATTAAAATGGCAACGGGAGGAACTATCTTAAATAAAACAAAATCAATTATTCCATCCAGCATCACAAAAAAATGACAGAAAGTGCAGGGGAATTCTTTTTCATCCCCCAAGCAAATTCCGTTTTCATCATACTCCCCATTTATACAAACTTCTTTGCCACAAGGAACTAAACCCTGATAATTAACCGTTGTCCCGTCAGCTTGATAACTTCCAGCCGAACTAATCAAAGGAAACAATAAACTTCCTAAAAAGATAATTAAAAATATTTTTTTCATAGTAATTTCAGTATAACATACATATATATTATATGCCCTCGAGAGGATTCGAACCTCTACCCTTTGTTCCGAAGACAAAGATGATATCCGTTTCACCACGAGGGCGCCTCAAATTAATTTTACCAAAACAGTTGAAAAAAACAAGTTTTTGAGTTAAAATTAACTCAATGAAGATTCCAAAAGAGATAGAATTTGTAATTTCCCAATTAAAAAAGAAAGGTTTTGAGGCCTATGTTGTCGGGGGCTGTGTTAGAGATTTTTTAAGAGGGGTTGAACCCCGAGACTGGGATGCGGCCACCAATGCTAAACCAAAAGAAATTCAAAAGATATTTCCCAAGAGTTTTTATAGTAATCAATTTTTCACTGTCACTGTCCAAACCGGCAATAAAAATTCGAGATTAAAGGAGTTCAAAGAAGATAAATCTTCTTCTCGCCCCTTCACTGACGTTCGGGAAGTTGAAGTTACCACTTATCGGAAAGAGGCAAAATATACTGATAAAAGACACCCTGATGAAATAAAATTTGCTAAAACTATTGAGGAAGATTTGGCTAGAAGGGATTTTACAGTGAATGCAATAGCAGCGACGCCAGAGGCGTCTAAGTTAAAAGTTAAAAATGAAAAGTTAAAAATTATTGACCTTTTTAAAAGCCAAGATGATCTTAAAAACAAAATTATTCGGGCGGTGGGGAATCCGGAAGAGAGATTTAATGAGGACGCTTTAAGAATGATGAGGGCGGTGAGATTTACCGTAACCCTGGGTAAAGCTTGGGCGATTGAAGAAAAAACCACTCGGGCAATTAAAAAAAATTCTCCTTGGCTACAGGCCATCTCCAAAGAAAGGATTAGAGATGAGTTTTTAAAAATTATTATGGCCGAAGGGGCATCAGACGGAATTGAACTTTTGCGCCAGCTTGGTTTGTTAAAATATATTATTCCCGAGCTTGAAGAAGGATATAAAGTTACCCAAAATAAGCACCATATTTATGAATGCTATGAGCATTATTTGAGGTCTTTAGATTTCGCGGCTAAAAAGAATTTTAATAAACATGTGAGATTAGCTGCTCTTTTCCATGATATTGGGAAACCCAGAACAAAAAGGGGTGAAGGTCCCGATTCCACTTTTTACAACCATGAAATAGTTGGAGCAAAAATGACCATCCAAGTTTTAAACCGCCTAAAATTTCCCAAGAAAGACATTGAAAAAATTGCCAAATTAGTCAGATATCACCTTTTTTATTATAATGTTGATGAGGTTTCCGAGGGTTCGGTTAGAAGACTAGTTCGTCAGGTTGGGCCAGAGAATATGGAAGAGCTGCTAGAGGTTAGAATGGCAGACCGAATCGGTTCGGGGGTGCCAAAAGCCGAGCCTTATAAATTGAGGCATTTAAGATATGTAATTGAGAAAGTTGCTCAGGACCCGATTTCGGTGAAAATGCTTAAAGTGTCGGGGAATGAAGTGATGAAAATTTTAAAAATTCAGCCCGGGCCGGAGATAGGCCAAATTTTAGATGTCCTACTTGGCTATGTCCTAGAGGAGCCGAAGAAAAATAAAAAAGAATTTTTAGAAAAAGAAATTAAAAAATTGGCTAAGTTATCTGATGAAAAATTAAAAAATCTGGCCGAGAAAGCTAAAAAAGAAAGAGAAAAATTAGAAATAAAAAGAGATGAAATGACCAAGAAAAAATATTGGGTAACGTAAATTTCAAACGGGGTGTAGTGTAATGGCAGCACGAGTCCTTCGGGAGGATTTAGTCCGAGTTCAAATCTCGGCATCCCGACAAAAACATGAAACCAAAATTAATTATATTTGATTTATTTGGCACTTTAGTTTTTTCAGTCGAAAAGCTCAAAAGAGAAGATTTCTTCGCTTTTTACCAGAAATTAGGAATAGAACTCAAAACAGAAAAAGATATAAAATTATTTACTTCTCTTTTCGTTCAGTTAATGACCCAGAGCGCCGGCTGGCAAGATTTTAGCCAAAAGCTTCTTGAAAAAGTTATTCAAAAAACAGACCAAGAAACAGTTAATAAACTGGCTAACTTTTTTAAAGAAAATATTGTTTATCAGCTTTACGATGATGCGAAAGAAATAACCGGCCTCTCTTATCAAAAAGCTATTTTAACCAGCGCCGCCCCCTTTTTATTCTCTAACCTTGGTTTAGAAAAATATTTTGAGATTTTTACTCCCCGAGAAACTAAATTTTTAAAACCTGACCCAAGAGCATTTTTAGCGGTTTTAGAAAAATTAAAAATTAAACCAGAAGAAACTCTGATGGTTGGTGACGAATTAGAAAGAGACTTAATCCCGGCCAAAAAACTGGGGATGGAAACAATATTGATTGATAGAGGGGATAAGATTGAAAACACTCCGGTTAAAAAAATTAACTCTCTGGCTGAGTTAAAAAATATTTTAGTTTAGAAATTAGAAATTGGAAATTAGAAATTCTCGCCGTAGGCGGGTAGGGGCCTGTGGTTTAATGGTAAAACGCTACATTCGCATTGTAGAAATGGCAGTTCGATTCTGCCCAGGTCCATATGGGTTCAAAACAATTAGGAATTTTAGGTGAGAAAATTGCCGAAAATTACTTAAGAAATAAAGGATATGAAATTTTGGACAAAAATTATTCTTTTAGGATTTCGACGGGACCAAAAACAGGGGAGATTGACATTGTAGTCAAGAAAAATGATATAATCAGTTTCATTGAGGTAAAAACTCTAGCAGATAGAGGACGGGCCTCTATCATTTCACCGGAGGAAAAAGTTGATTTTGGAAAACAAAGAAAGTTAGTAAAAACTGCTGAAAGCTGGCTGATGAAAAAGAAGATTCCTTTAAATTCTAAATGGCAGATTGATGTAATTGCGATTGAACTGAATTCTAATAAAAAAGCTAAAATTAATCATTTTGAAAATGCTATTTCCTATTGCTAACTTTATTTTTTTAATCATCTTTGGCTACTTATTGGGCTCTATCCCCTGGGGCTACTTAATTTCTAAAGTTAAAAGAATTGACATCCGAAAAGTAGGCTCAGGCAACATTGGTGGAACCAATGTTTTAAGGGTTTTAGGTTTTAAATGGGCAGCTTTAGTTTGTATTTTAGATGTTATAAAAGGGGCAATCCCAGCTTATTTAGCCATAAACCCCGCCCCCATATTTGGAGGCGGGGTGAATTTTTCAGATTGGCAGATAGCTTTAGTAGCCATTGCCCCAATTTTAGGTCACATTTTCCCAGCCTGGCTCAAATTTAAAGGAGGAAAGGGGGTGGCTACTACCCTTGGGGTTTTCTTTATTCTTTTGGGTTGGAAATTTTTTTTAATTCTGCTTTTAATTTGGCTCTTAGTTTTAGCTATTTCCCGAATAATGAGCTTTACTAACCTCTTGATGGCAAGTTTCTTCCCTTTAATTCTCTGGCTTTCCTCCTTTGCTTTAGCTTATTTTATTTTAGGAATTATTTTATTTGGTCTTATCTGGTGGGCTCATCGAGAGAATTTACAAAGAATTAAAGAAGGAAGAGAGCCAAAATTTAAGTTAAAAAAGACGCTCAGCCAAACTTAATGAACAATTCCATTAAAAAAATTGCCCTTTTTGATTTAGATGGAACCTTGATAGATACCCATCTTTGGTTAGGAATGGTAAAACACCATTTCAAAACAAAAGAAAATCTCTGCTCCGTTTTTTGGTATTTAACCAGTCATATGGCTTTAGCTCCTTTTTGGAAAATGCATTTAATCTCGACTGAAAAATATTACCAAAGTTGGGGCAAAGATTTAGCCGAACTGATAAAGGGAATAAAATTAGAGAGAGGAAAAGAAATTTTTGATTGGTTAACTGATGAATACCTATTGCCGTCTCTAAAAAAGAACGTTCTGGAGAGATTAAAAAAACATCAAGAAGAAGGACTCCTGACCATTTTAACTTCCGGTAGTTTCCAAAACTTAGTTGAGGTTATCGCTAATCGTCTCAATATTGATTTTGCCATCGGAACAGAACTCGAAGTTATCAAAGATAAATTTTCCGGGAAAATAATACCGCCTTTTTGTTTTGGCGAAAGAAAAGCCGAAAAATTAAGGAATTTTTTATCTGAAAAAAATTTAGAAATAAATTTCAAAGAAAGTTTCGCTTATTCAGATGGTGTTTTTGATTTACCAATGTTAGAATTGGTGGGTAACCCGGTGGT
>Ga0315555_1001019_pt1 | contig 20316 bp, 17 predicted proteins | sample SalMarSW160380MG_FD_202113 | JGI IMG/M metagenome (GOLD analysis project Ga0315555, IMG submission 202113) | Salt marsh sediment microbial communities from the Plum Island Ecosystem LTER, Massachusetts, United States - Salt Marsh Sediment SW1603-80 ... | reverse complement strand
CATTATCAGGATTGCCCGGATAAGCTGTAAAAGCATAGAATTTTCTCGCAGGGATTATGTTATGGCCGCTTTCACCGCCAACATCGTCTCCATCCCCATCTCCTCCCAACAAAACATATTCAATCCCTCAATTTATGTAAGCGTCTTTTATAAAATTTCTTATATGTGCAGCGGTATCATCAAAGAAATTAGAATCATCTCCGTATGTACCATCCCACCTGTAATCGAGGTCATTTTCGATATCCTCGATTGTAACAATAGTTGCTTTAATTCCTTTTTGATTTTTTGAGTTAATCAGATCTTGGAAATTGGGGTCGGTGCTGGAATTCTTAAGGGCATCGCTGGTGATTATTACTTAATCATACGATTCGCATGGGTCACAAATGCAACCCCTATGAGGAGCTTCAACTTTTTTAGTATAACTGTTTACCACATAAGGATTATCTACTTCCTTTATAACTTCTGCTTTATCTTTGGGCAGATTCCTGAATAAGGGACTTATTTCAAGTACAGGTTTTAGATGAACCTTCACAGTCATATTTGAGAAATATGACAACAAACCTTCTTTAGGAATATATTGAACCGGATAAAGGTTCAATATAAGTATCTTATAGCCTCTGAAATTCTGCAATGGCAATTGTGAGTACAATTTGCCAGGAAAAACCACTGCAGAGGAATAAATTTCTTTACTGGGTTTGGTTTCGGTGACTGAACCAAATCTTAATCTCAATGGTTGCGGCGTCTTTCCAAATTCGATTCTGTACTTGCCATCTAATATGATTTTTTCGCCGGTAGTTACCTCGATATGTTCAGGTTCGCTGTCCTGTGGAATAAGGATCCTAACAGTCCTAAAAGGGATGACGGGTTCACCAGGTTTACCGTGTTTATAAAGCGGCTCCATAAGTATTGAACCATATGATATACCATCATATGTGAAAACACTTTGAGCAATTGTTGGTCCCGGGAAATCATATTTTAGCACAATTGGGTTAGTTTGTGCATAGCTTTCCTCTAACAGGAAAATTACACTTAAAAAAATCAGAACCGATAAATTCACTCCATTTTTCTTTATCATTTTTCACATCCCTGTTTTCTTAGAACCAATCCAATCATCCCAACTGCCAAGAAAACTATTGTGGCTGGTTCCGGGATTATTTGAATAGTAACCGACAGAGGAGGTGTCGGGATATTGAACAACCCTCCGGATATCTCGTATATGCCGGGCCCTACTGGGTAATCGTCAGTTTCAAACCATGTCCCGTTATCATTCATCATATCCCAGACAACCTGGTGTTCCCTGGACGCATACGGTCCCAGATAGAAGTTTCCGCTCTCAATAGGTAAACCCCATGGCCACTTCCAAACGTGGTCATTATTCTCGTCCGTAATAAAAAACTCATAGCAATATGGTGACCGTTTTGATATTCCCAAAATTACAGGGTCTTCACCTAAGTTTGTAACCCTGTATAATATCTCCACGCTTTCACCCAGGTCATAAATAGATTTATCCACCTGGATGTAATATTCTATGTTGTCCTCGATTATGGAATTTGAATCAACCAGTGCCGCTCTCGCAAGCTGAGCAGTCCCATGCACCAGTATTACCACTGCCAGAATTGTAAGTAATCTCGTTTTCATCATCTCCTCCTCAAAATTGATATTTAGTTTAGCAAACCAATCCTGCCTAATAGCATATTGGCTTGGCCCTCATCCGTTACTTACGTATTATACCACTTTCCCCAAAATTTGCAAGCGAAAAAAACACATAATATCACTCACCACGACTTCAATACCACCTTGAGAGTTGACCTGCACGATTATCTCTGCGCTTCTAATCGGCAGGCCGGCATACATCTGCCGATAGCGGACGTAGCTTCGCGATTCGTGAGTATTGATACGATTAACACTGAACTCCACGGCAGGATTATCCTTGACAAAAAGATTGCGCCATTTTTGCAGAAATGCGCTGGCCGCTTCCCGGGCGATACCGCGTTTGCTCGGCTCAACAGCAAAATGTGTCGTAGGAGGCGCTCCAATAAAACGCAAATATCCCTCTTTTGTCTTGAAAGCTCGTGCCGGTTCTTTGGCTGCACTATTAATCGAGGCACGCAATTCCTCAAGTTGTAATTCTCTTGCTTTCCGAGGAACTTTAGATGGACTTTGGCCAAAGGCCATACTGGAAAAGCTAATGACAAGAATTACCAAGAAAGAAACGTATAGAATCCGCCTTTGCAACAGGGTTTCACCTCCTCCACAAACAAAATTTTCTCAATTTTTATGTGCTCGCTCTTTTTGTTGGGGAAAAACCGCCTTCTAACAATCAGCCCGCCGAAAGCGAGAATCAATATGCTCGCCGGCTCAGGGACAGCAACAGCATCTAACAGAAAGTAACGACCGTCAGCCACAGGTTCGGTAAAATAACCAGTCAACTGAACCGAATTGTCCAGAAAGGTAAGTGTCAGGTGGACATCAGCGTATGGGGAAAAGCCCGGGATGTCCTTTTCAAACAAAAAATCAATCTCCGTTTCACTAACGCTTGTGCTGACCATCTCGGTCATATGAAATATGACATCCAGGTTATCAGTATATACAGGGTCTTCGCCAAAATAGTCGTAAAAGTGGATCTCCTCACTGATAGTAGCATTAACCTGGTCAAACGAAGCAATGTCAGCATCATAATCAACTGTTAACTGGAATTGTCCTTCAATAGGGTAGGTAGAAATAATCCTGCCATATACGGCAACCGTGCTTTGGTCAGGCACAAACTCATAGATAGTTGTTACGATTGCAGCCGACGACCTTGGACAGCTAATTATTGCTAATGCAGCTATTGCGGCAAAAGTTAGCTTTTTTAATTTCTTTCTCACCATCTCCAACCTCCTCAAATTGATATTTTAATTTTTGAGCCGCTCCTTCCGTTTCGTTCGGCTTATAATCGCCTCCTCAGCATAGCTTTATTATAACATATCTTATCCCCTCCTGTGCTTAAAAGTCAAGTGAAAAACCGCAAAATTAATCAAAAATGCCCCTTATATTGTAAATTTTTTGCTCTACAGAAAAAGTCCTAAGTCATTTCAACCTAAGCGTCTGTGTCTTTTGCTTCGCCGTCTCGACTCGCATCAGAGACGCAGTGGCGTGGTAATTATTGGGAAGATTTACCGAAGAGCCGGATGAAAGGAGTTTTCTTTTCCGTGGCTTTGATAATTTTTTTGTGTATGTCGGTATTGTCCATTCGGCCTGTAAAAAGTCCGGCTCTTTTTCCCCAGGCATATACGGGGACCTCCGCTGCGGTATGGTCTTTCGAAGAGAAGGTAACGTCGGGGAGTTTTCCTTTGCCGTTATTCTTTATGATTTTCAGCCCGCCGGTTTCATGGTCTGCGGTAACAATCAGCAAAGTGCCATTTGCTGACTTTGTCCATTCGAGTATTGTTTGTATGGAATTCTCGAACTCTACTGTTTCGCCTACTATGTCGGGGAGATTATTATCGTGTCCTGCCCAGTCAATTTTCCCGCCTTCAACCATAAGGAAAAAACCGTCGGGGTCGTTATCGAGAATCTTCAGTGCGGTTTCAGTCATCTGTGACAGGTGCGGCAGATTTCCTTTCCATTTTGTCTCATAGGGGATATCATCTCCGAACTGGCCTGAGACCATCGATACTTCTTCGGTGTTTAGATTCTGAAGGCCATTTAAGTCGAGTATGACAATATATCCGGCGTCTTTTGCGGCCTGGGGTGACATTCCATGTTCACCTGCCCCAAGCAGCACATTTGGTTTTGTCTGTGTAAGATAGTCTTCTGCGATGTTGTTATAATCGTATCGACTTGGCTCATGTGCGGCGAAAGCAGCAGGGGTTGCGTGCGTGATGGGAGTCGTGGTAACCAGGCCGACGGCTTTTCCTTCTTGCTTGAAATGTTCCAGCAGTGTCTGCAGTTCCGAGCCATCGCCGGGGATTTGCATGTTCAGGACCTTATTATTGACCTTTTGTCCCGTGGCCATTGCTGTGCCCGATGCGGCTGAATCGGTTATTGCATAATTCGCAGAATGCGTGGTCATAGATGTCTGATGCGGGAAGCTTTCGAAGCAAAGTGTGCCTTCTTCGCCACTTGCGAACATTGATGCAGCGCGGACGTGTTCAAAGCCCATTCCGTCACCGATGCAGAGAATGATATTATCTGGTGAAGTCGAACAGCCGGATATAACGGTTAGTAGAACAAATAGTGTCAACATTACGAGATTTTTTGCTCTGGCCATCTTCTTAAACTCCATTTATAAAAACAAAAAACATTAGATACTGCACAATATAGATACCTGATTAAATCTTATATCTGTTAAATGTGCAAGTTTATATTTTTTTATGCTCTGTAGAAAACTTACCAGAAAGTCATTCTCCGTGAGGAGTCCCGAGGACTGAACCCGTCAAAGGCGTGTGAAGAATCTGGGCAGCGAGGTGAAATTGTCGTTCGCCGGCCAGATGCTTCGCCTTGTGGCTCTCCTATGGAGTCCTTATGGACAGCATGACAAATATGAAGGTTTCTACAAAGCATTTTGCTTACTCAAACTTGCTCGCAGGGCTTTTTTGTTGCACAAAAAGAAAAAACGGATAAGATATTCGTCTAACGCTACTTTTAATTGCCAGTATAATATGAACAGGAGCGATAATGAATAAAGTTACCCTGGTTACGGGCGATGGGATTGGGCCTGAGATAGCAGAAGCAGCACGAAGATGCGTCGATGCCACCGGTGCAGGGATAAAATGGGATATAGTCGAGGCAGGCACAGATGTAATGGAGCGTACAGGGACGCCGCTGCCGGAAACGACGGTTGAATCCATCAGGAAAAATGGTGTTGCGCTGAAGGCGCCTATTACTACTCCCGTCGGGACCGGATTTAGAAGTATAAATGTGTATCTCAGGCAGACGCTCGACCTGTATGCGTGCCTGCGGCCCTGTAAAAGCTATAAGGGGGTGCGAAGCAGATATACCGACATCGACCTTGTTGTTGTGCGAGAAAATACCGAAGACCTTTATGCGGGTATTGAATTTGAAAAAGGAAAAGGCGAAACGGCTGAGATTATTGACTGGATAAATAAACACAGCGAGCGAAAAATAGGTAAAGATGCCGGAGTCAGTATAAAGCCGATATCGGTCAGGGCCACAGAACGGATCGTTCAATTCGCATTCGACTATGCACGCAAGATGGGACGCAAAAAGGTAACGAGTGTGCACAAAGCAAACATTATGAAATTTTCTGACGGGTTGTGGCTCGACGTCAGCAGGGAAGTCGCAAAGAAAAATACCGATATCGAATTCGAGGACCGCATCGTTGACAATATGTGTATGCAATTGATTCAAAAGCCGGAGCTTTACGATGTAATCGTGCTGCCGAATCTCTACGGAGATATCTTAAGCGATTTGTGCGCGGGGCTGGTAGGAGGGCTGGGCGTTGCACCGGGAGCAAATATCGGTGATAAGGCAGCCATCTTCGAGGCGACGCACGGCAGCGCTCCGAAATATAAAGGACAAAATAAGGTCAATCCCACCGCCCTGATACTTAGCGGCGTGATGATGTTAAGACATATGGGCAAAAAAGCCGAGGCGGATAAACTCGAGAATGCCGTGGCAGCAGTCATCGCCGAGGGTAAATATGTAACATACGATATGAAACCGCAACGGGACGACCCGACCGCCGTCGGAACAAGCGAGATGGCTGATGCCGTTATAGAGAAAATAGAAAGCTGATATTTATTTGCAATCCGTGTAGAACAGGTTTACGCTGAGTTTAATAATCATCTGGGAATATGGTCATTTCCCAATACTGGTGAATTTTGTCTATCATTTCTATCAAGCTGTTTTGATACATTGGCTTCATAATGTAACCGGCAATCCCCAGGTCGAAAGTTTTAACTCTATCCTGCTCGGTTTTAGATGTAGTTAGTATTACTACAGGTATCTTTTTCAGATTGTCATCAGCTTTAATAACCTTCATAAATTCGATACCACCCATTTTGGGCATATTTAGATCAAGGAAGATAATACCCGGTTTTGTATTGTCAGTGTTTTTCAGGTATTCAAGCGCCTCTTCGCCGTTGGTTGTATGGGCTAATTTGTTTTTAATATTAAGATGCTTGAATGCCTTTTCTACAGCCATTGCATCAACGGTATCATCTTCAACCAATAACACCGGTTTGTAATTCTGCTGCAGCATGTTCTATCTCTTCACTTTCTTTTTTGGGAAGCGTGAAAAAGAAGGTGCTTCCCTGACCGGGTGTTGATTGGACCCATATCCTGCCCTCATACATCTCAATAATCTTTTTGACTATCGGCAGGCCAATGCCGATGCTCTCGGTCTCGTCACGAATTGAAAGTATCTGGAATATTTCAAAGATCTTATCGAAATACCTTTCCTCAATTCCCGGGCCGTTATCGGAAATTTTGAATTGCCAGTAATCGTCTTCTTCCGTGCATTCGATTCTGACCCTGCCGACGGGCTTGTCCATATGTTTTATGGCATTGCTTAAGAGGTTCTCAAATATTTGTGAAATAAACTTTCGGACACCAAATATAACAGGCAGCTTATTCTCGACAATTATCTCGATATTGTCAGGAGAATTAATTGATTCAATTGTAGTATTGACGAGAATATTCAAGTCCAGCTTTTCTTTTTTGTAATCGGTTAGGGTGAGTTGTGAATATTGAATAATCGAATCAAGCAGGTCATTCATTCTCTTTGCTCTGACGGCGAGCAACCTGCCATTTTCGCGGCCAATTATGTCGAATTTTTTGGCATAATCTTCCGATATCCAGTCGGAAAGAATACTAATTCCGCGAACCGGTGTTTTCAAGTCGTGTGCGGCTATGCGTGTAAACTCACGAAGCTCTCTGTTTGAAATTGCCAGCTTTTTCACAGTCGCTGCGAGCTCCTCTTCGGCTTTTCTTCGCACAACGATTTCCTGCCTAAGCTCGGTAGTCCGTTCTTCGACTCTTTTTTCCAGCTCCTCGTTGGTATTGACTAAAGCGAAGTCTCGTTTCTGGATTTGGTTCAACATTTCGTTGAAAGCTTCAATGAGAATTCCAATTTCGTCGCTGCTATGTTTTGCCGCCCGAACGGAGTACTCTTTTTTTTCAGAGACGATTTTCGCAATTTTAGCCAGGTCAAGAACCGGCTTTGAAATAATACCCTGGAGGCCGGATGACATAAGATAAGCCACTAAGGAGGCAACCAGCAGAACCGTGAACATTATACTGATATTATTCTTCAGCATTGTATCCAAAGGCACCAGGTCCGAACGCAGACACACTGTGCCGGTTTCTTCGGCTTCGACGGCGATGGGTTCGAAAATAGTCAGAAACTCCTTATTAAAACTGGCGCCTTTTTTCTGAAGTTTGCCCGGTTTGACTTTCCATAATTCGTAATCATTTCGATTATAGGTGGCAAAAGTTTCGCCGTCTTTTGTGTAAATTCCCCCGAATACGACAGAAGGTTCAGCTTTTAAAGATTGTAATACCCCTTTGGCATCTTCTGCATCCTTAAAAGACAAAGCAGCTTTACTGTTGGACGCTATCATTCTCGCCTGAGTTAACAGATTATGCACCATCGTACTGCGGATGCCAAACCACTGCCAGGCAATAAACGCTGCTCCTGCTAAAAAAAGCGCTACGATGCAGACAGCCATTATGATTGAAATGAGCTTTCTTTTTATTGTTATGTTTTGTATCTTGAGCATATGTTCAGTGAAGAAAATGCCCCAGTTTCACTTTTTAGCATATATCGACTCTATGAGAGCTTAGATTTTTGCAAATTTATCGTTTTTGGCGATTATTGATGTATTAACATTGTCTTAGGTGGGATAATCAAAACTCTCACTGCGTCCGTTCAGGACAAAATCGGCAACGTCCGTTTATAATTATCCGTGCAATTAGTTTGCGAAGACGAAGATTGTCCTATAAAATATTGTCAAGACCCTATAATATGGGATGGTGTCCCTCGTGATTGTTGCCGAGTATTTTGATTTTAATTGTCTGAAAATCGACATTTCCTATGGTATAACGGCCTTTTGTTAAAAGAGTTTATTAAGAAATTTTATATTGAATCAATATTATTTTACACAATTAGTCTCGGGGAGAAGAGCTGGTTTGAGGTCGCAAATACTTCGGTTTTTACTTAGGTTAATTTCGCTGCCTTATAAGCTTGTAATTGTCATACGCAACTTTCTTTATACCAGAGGATGGTTGAAAGTGCGATGCGTAGATGCAATAGTTATAAGTATTGGGAATATAACAACGGGCGGGACGGGAAAGACGCCTTTTGTTATCTGGCTCTGTGAATACCTGCTGAAAAATGAGATTAAGTGTGCCATATTAACCAGAGGGTATAGGACAACTGGAAACTTAAAGCTAAAAACTCAAAACTACTCGGATGAGCCGGGGATTCTTGCAGAAAGCTGTCCGCAGGCAAAAGTGATTGTAAATCCCGACCGTGTTGCAGGTGCGAATGAGGCGGTGAATAAACACGGTGCAGAAATCCTGATTATGGATGACGGATTTCAACACCGCAGATTAGCAAGAGACCTTGATATTGTAACAATCGATGCAACGCGGCCTTTCGGTTACGGCAAGCTGCTGCCTGCGGGGCTGTTAAGGGAGCCGGTCGATTCTCTCAAAAGAGCTGACGCGGTTGTTATTACAAGAAGTGACCAGGTAACCGAACCTGAGCTGGATAAAATTGAAGCGAAAATTCAGAAGATTAAACCGGATATGATAATTGCGAGATCTGTGCATTCGGCGGTCTGTGCAAGAACTACAGGCGATAAAGAGTTCGGGCTTGAACAACTAAAGGGCAAAAAGGTATTTGCTTTTTGCGGGATTGGTAATCCTGATGCCTTTGTAAATATGATAAAAGGACTTGGAGCCAATCTGGTCGGCACGAAAATCTATGATGACCATTATCACTATACAAAAAGAGATATCGAAGATATCTATGGATGGGCCAAAGAGCAAAAGGCGGAGCTGATACTAACAACGCAAAAAGATTTCAGCAAACTGCCAATAGAGAAAAGACACAACGGGGCAGATATAACATCAGGATACCTGGTAATTGAGCTAAAGCTGGTCAGCGGAGAAGATGCAATAACAGAGTTGATTAAAGAGGCGATAGCAGGTAAAATGGCGAAAAGTCAGGGGAGATTGGCTTGATGATTTATGTGTGAAAAACTGCTAAAAACGGTAACGAATCTTGGCTCGCCGAAGGTCCTGGTGGTAGGTGACTTTATGCTGGACGTTTATATCTACGGCGATGCGTTGAGGATAAGCCCGGAGGCGCCGGTGCCGGTGCTGAAGGTCTGCAGTACCGAATACAGTTGTGGCGGGGCGGGGTCTGTGGCGGCCAATCTTGCTGCTTTAGGGGCGGTGCCCATTTGTCTTGGTGTTATCGGCGACGACCTGAACGGTAAAATCCTTCAGGAAAAACTGACGGAGGCCGGGGTTGATATCGGTGATTTGTTCAGTGTGAAGGACAGGCCTACGATAAGTAAACAAAGACTCATCGGCCTGGCACAACACCGTCATCGACAGCAATTGCTCAGGATGGATGAGGAATCCATAGAATCGCTTTCCGATGAACAGAGCAACAAAATCTTAAGTGCCTTTAGAGATAAATTAAAACAGGCAAATATTGTTTGTCTGCAGGATTATAACAAAGGCCTGCTGAGTTCGGCTGTCTGCAGGGAAATGATAAAACTTGCTGCCCGTGCGAACAAAAAAGTCCTCATTGACCCATCGACCACCAGCGACTATTCAAAATATATCGGGGCAACCGTGATTACGCCAAATCGTAAAGAGGCCGGCAGCGCCGTGGGTTTTGAGATAAAGACTGAAAACGATGCGGTCAGGGCAGCAGAAGAGCTTCTCCAGATGCTAAAGCTTGAAGCCGTGGTCATAACTCTCGATAAAGAAGGCGCCTATCTGAAAACAAATGAAATAAGCGAGCTGATACCGACTAGGCCACGCAGCGTTTATGATGTTACGGGAGCCGGTGATATGGTCCTGGCAACGCTTACGATAACGCTGGCAGCCAACTGCGATTACCAGACTGCTGTGCAGTTGTCCAATATAACCGGCGGTATCGAAGTAGAAAAATTCGGCACTGCAACGGTAAGTATCGAGGAAATCGTCAACGAATTAACCAGCCAAAATCAGGATATACTCGGCAAGATACGTGAAATTGACCGTCTGGTTACCGAGCTTGAGTGGCACCGCAGGCAAAGAAGAACAATAGTTTTTACCAACGGCTGTTTTGATGTTATTCACATAGGACATATCGAGTTTCTAAAGTTCTGTAAATCGCAGGGAGATGTAGTAGTTGTCGGCTTAAACAGCGACAGCTCAGTAAAAACCATCAAAGGGCCCGGACGACCAATCAATAACCAGCACGACAGGGGGGCTGTCCTTGCTGCGCTGGATGCGGTTGATTACATTATTATTTTTGACGAGCCGGAGCCGCTGAATTTAATCAAAAAGGTTAAGCCGGATATATTGGTAAAAGGCCGGGACTGGGCAGAAGAGGGTGTGGTTGGTCAGGAGTTTGTCGAGTCTTACGGTGGTAAAGTCGTCCTTGCACCGCTTGTCGAAGGCAAAAGCTCGACGGCAACGATAGAGAAGATGAAGGCAATAGAGAGAAAATCCTGATGGATAAGAGCGTCAAAAAACAGATTACAGAGACAATAGAAACACACAAAAAACTGATTGCTGAACTCGAGGAACGCGGTGTCGAAACTATCGCTGGCATAGCCGAGGTGATAATAAAAACATTGAGGCGGGACGGCAGAGTTTATATATGCGGTAACGGCGGCTCGGCGGCGGACGCCCAGCATATAGCGGCAGAATTGCTCGGCAAATTTGAACGACATCGCAGGGCACTGCCGGTTGTTGCTCTGACAACCAATACATCGGTGCTAACATCGATATCCAATGATTACAGTTTTGAAAATGTATTTGTCAGACAGGTTGAAGCGCTGGTGAGAAAAGGCGATATCCTGTGGGCGATTTCGACCAGCGGAAGCTCTGAAAACGTCATAGCAGCTGCCAAGCTGGCCAAAGAGAAAGGCGCCGGCGTTGTGGCCTTTACCGGCACAGCCGACAGCAGACTTGAACAGATAGCCGATGTTTGTTTTTGTGCGAACGGCTCAACGGCACGCACCCAGGAGATACACCAGCTGGCTTATCATATAATCTGCGGTCTTGTTGAGCGAAACTTCAGCGATTAACAAAGGGAGGATAGAACTGATAGATATGTCCAGTAAAGCGATATTTCTTGACCGTGACGGGACTTTGATAGAGGACCCGGGCTATATCAATCATCCCGACCAGGTGAAGCTGCTTGACGGTTCTGCAGAAGCGCTTATCGAATTCAAGACCTTGGGTTACAAGAGCGTTGTTGTGTCAAACCAATCGGGTGTTGCGCGTGGGATGGTTACGGAGAAGGCTCTCATTGATATTCACAAGCGTTTAAAGCAATTGCTCGCTGAAAGAGGTGCATTTTTAGACGGGATTTATTACTGCCCTTATCATCCTGATGGAGTCGTGGCAAAATATCGCAAAGAAAGTGACTGGAGAAAGCCAAATCCCGGAATGCTGCTTGCTGCAGCCGAGGAAATGTCCCTCGACCTTGGTCAATCGTGGATGATTGGCAACAGCGGCCGGGATATTGAAGCCGGTTTTCAAGCCGGCTGCAAAACTATTTTAATCGAAGGCCCGTTATCACCTCATAAATCTTTTGAGCCGGGCCAGCCAAGGCCGGATTACAAAGCAGTAAATATCAAGGAAGCAGTGAACATAATCAAGCAATATAACCGCTCGACAAAAAAAACTGAACCAGAAATGCCGGATAAAGAATTTAACCCAAACGAACAAATTATGCAAATTGAACAGCCGGAACAAGCAGAAGAGGAGAACTCGAATATTATTGAAGAACCTGTTTCAACCATAGTTGAAGAGCCGACGGAATCGCCGGAATTTGAAGAAGGAAGCAACGATGAGCAGGAAACTCTTCTTGACGGAACGGAGCAATTGCTCAGCAGTATTCTGCGACAACTAAAGAGTATGCAACGGGCCGATATGTTCGGCGAGTTTTCGATGATGAAACTTATGGCCGGGATTGTGCAGATTGTTGTTCTGTGCTGTTTGCTTGTAACAATATGGTTTCTTTTGAGCCCGGACGGGCAGAATAATGCGGTTTTCGTATCACTTGGCTTCGCTATGGTCCTTCAGGTTATGGCGCTAACTTTTTACATAATGCACAGCCGAAAATAGAAATGTCTAAAACGGATTTTCTTTTACAAGATGCGGGATACGAATATTTTAGTATGGCTTCCTTCACCGATGGGTGATGCTATCCTGTGCACGCCTGCCTTGCGGGCTATCCGAAAACACTTCAAAGACAGTAGAATCACTTTTTTCGGCAGGGGGGCGGTTCGGCAGATTCTTTCACCAGGCGGTTTCAACGATGGCTGGCTGGAGCAAAGGAATAAAAATCCATTTGCAATCGCAAAAGAATTCAGGAAGCATAAATTTACACATTCGGTCCTTTTTAAGAATTCGTTCAGCTCGGCTCTTACAACATTTCTGGCGGGGATACCGTTTCGTATCGGTTATGACCGAGATGGGCGGGGTTTTTTGCTGACTAATAAAATCGAGCCACTGAGGCTATCCGACAGCAGATTTAAGCCCATATCAATGCTCGATTACTATCTTACAATAGCATCGCATCTAGGAGCCGAGACGGAAAACAGAAAGCTTGAACTGTCAGTCGAAGAACAAGAGGTCAGGAGCATGCAAGAAAAATTGCCGGACGTCGGCAAATCCAGTGGGCCAGTTGTCGTTCTTGTTCCTGGTGGTGCATTTGGGCCGAGCAAGTGCTGGCCAAGCGAAAGATTTGCACAAACAGCCGATTGGTTGATTGGCAACTACGAAGCAACTGTTGTCGTATCTGTGTCGCCACATCCTTCTGAAAGGAAAATCGCCAGAGAGATTTGCGCTTCGAGTAAGCAAAAACTTGTTAATTTGTCTGAAAAGCCGTTAAGACCGGGGGAGCTGAAGGCACTGTTTTCAAAGGCCGAGCTTGTCATAAGCAACGACACGGGGCCGCGTCATATTGCCGTAGCTCTGGGGCGCAAAGTTATTACTCTATTCGGCCCGAACGACCCTGCGTGGACAGAGACCGATTGCGAAAGTGAGATTCAAATTGTCGGCAATGTCGGATGTGCTCCCTGTGCCAGGCCGGTGTGCAGGAAATCGGAACACCTGTGTATGAAGGCAATTACCGTAGAAATGGTCTGCAAGGCGGCAAAAGAATTACTTGAGAATAAACGAAGCAGGGCAAAAGTTTTTGCTCGTCAGGAGTTTATCGAAACTTCAAAATCTTTTTTTCTTGATGCAGATTACAAAACCGGTTTTGAAGAAATGGGGCTAACTTCCATCGATTCTGTCTTTTCTTTCAACGCCGGCGAAAATCTCGTCAAGAATAATCTTGCTCCATACCGCAGCCGACTGCGATTTAATCTAAATTCGCCATCGACTACCTTGTTTTTGAAGCGTTATTACAAGCCGCCGGTTCTTATACAGTTTAAAAACCGGCTCTGGGCACAAGGGCGTTTAAGCTGCGGACTCTTCGATATAGAGCCGGCAGGTGAGCTGGCAGAAGCCGGGATAAAGACACCGAAAATTATCGCTTACGGCGAGCAGTGGCGGGGACTTTTCGAGAGCAGGAGCTTTATCATAACTGAGAAAATACCAGATGCTGAATCATTAGAAAGGCAACTTCCTGCGTATTTCAGCGGGCAGGTTACGACTGAAAAACTCGAACAAAGAAGAAATTTCATCCGCCAGTTAGCGGAGTTTATAGGAAAATTTCACAAGATGAACTACTGCCATCGGGACTTATACTTTTCACATATATTTTACAGCAAAAACGGTAAATTTTACCTGATAGACCTGGCAAGGGTTTTCAAGCCGAGAATCTTTCGCCAGCGGTACCTTATAAAAGATATTGCGCAGCTATATTATTCGGCACCGGGAAAGTCCTTTTCCAAAACGGACCGGCTGCGCTTCTATCTTCGATATACCGGCCACAAAAAGCTCACGATGAAAGACAAGATATTTATCCGCGAGGTTATAAATAAGGCGAGGCGCATAGCACGGCACGATGAGAAACACGGCAGGGCTGTCCCCTTTACAAGCTGAATAAATGAAGAAAAAAATTGCAATCATAATAGAAAGGGCAAATATAGCACTCGGAGGGGCGGAACGGTCAGTTTTCGAGCTGGCACCGGCATTATCATCGCTCGGTCTTGAAGTTGACATACTTGCTGCAAAAGGCGGAACCAATGCAAAGAACATTCATATTCTGTGTCAGGATTTGCCGGGTAACCGTGTTGACCTGCTCAGATTTGAAAAGGCAATAAAAAAACACCTGTCGGAAAATCAATATACCCTGGTTCACAGTGTTTTGCCGTTTGATTTTGCTGATGTTTATCAGCCGCGAGGAGGCACATACGCCGAATCGATTTTACGCAATGCCGCCAGCTATGAAAATAAGCTTATCGAGTCTTATAAGAGACTGACGGCCTTTGCCAATTTCCGCCGAGCGACCCTTTTGCGTGCTGAGCGGCAATTGTGCAAGGAGCCGAATGGGCCGGTAATCACCGCACTTTCGCAATACGTGGCTGAGCAATTCAAAAAACATTATGGGCTTGATGATGAGCGGATAAAGGTTATACATAACGGCGTTAGAATACACAAACAAATCGATAACAAAGAAGCAGACAAATACCGCACGGAGATACTGACTCGATTAGGACTTAAAGAGGCGGATGAGCCGGTGCTTTTTCTTTTTGCAGCGCACAATTTCAGGTTAAAAGGGCTGGCTGCAGGAATAAAAGCAATGCAACAGGTAGCGGCAAATTCCAATACGCAACGGCAGGGGTATTTAATAGTGGCCGGTAACGGGAAGATACACAGGTATCAACGACTTGCCAAAAAACTCGGGGCCCACAGAAAAATTCTTTTCTTAGGAGCTGTTCGCCATATTCAAAATGTTCTTTCAATAGTTGATGTTGCTATATTACCTACATTCTACGACCCGTGCAGCAGATTCATCCTCGAAGCATTAGCAGCACAAAAGCCGGTGATAACCACGAGGTTTAATGGGGCGACTGATTTATTCGTTGATAAACGGCACGGCAGGGTGGTAGATTCGCCGGAGAATACCGGCGCACTGGCGGAAGCTATCGGCTATTTCTCGGATACAAACAATATACAAAAGGCATCGCAGGCGATCATTGCAGATAATATCAGGGAAAATATTTCTATCAGCAGGGTCGCCAAACAACTTGAGTCTCTTTACGAATCTATATTGCAAAAGAAAGGCAGGTATTAGCCACGAAGACACCAAGACACAAAGATATTAAAAGTAAAAATAAGAAATATCAGCCTTATTATTTGTGACTTGGTGGTAAAAACAAAAGGAAAAGCCCAAACTAATGTACCCGGATTTCCAATATTTATCCGACGTTTGCACGCCTTTCGTGTGGTGGATTTGTCTGGCGGATTTGTCCACCGAACTGTTGGCGAATTAAGTTTGGCCATTAAAAAAGGGAGAACCTGATATGAATGCAATCGACATTCTCAAGAAATTCTCGTTGTCTATCAAGCAACTTGAAGGACAAATCAATGCTCAATCAAGTTCTGAATTCGAGCGTCAATTTCGTGAACTCTTTTCTACACCAACAGCGAAATCTGCCGCCAATTGCGTCTATGTTTGGTACACTCAAAAGCCGATACATAGGTTGAGGGATTTAAGTAATATCATTTATATTGGAGAGACAATCCAATCTCTTCACGCTCGGCATGCAGGATATGCGGCTGTTGAAGCGAACGATTCCAACTTCGCTCGATATCATCATATCATAAGTAATTTTGGACCAATAGAAGTGTACTATTGTGAATGCGACAAACCAAAGGATCGCGAAAGAGAACTTCTTAAAATGTACTTTGAAAATCATCTCGAGATTCCACCCTTAAATAGGAAATCATAGTGAATAAAGCCTGCGTGCCTAACCAGCAACTCAAGCTGACGGAATGGGCGTGATATAAATCTGGGGACACCATACCGGGGAAGTAGGGGAAATAGAGGACAAGCCCCCTTCGACGCACTACGTTTGCTCAGGGCTTCGTTAAAATATAAGATAAGAAATCCGGGATTATTGTAATTCGAGGAAGATTTTGATATTATCACTGAATCGGAAGATATTGTAGCATAGCCGATCGTTTAATACCTGCCGCGACGGTGCGCTGGCACGGCGGGTGGGAAATGTCAGATGTATATAATTTTTGCTATTGCTATTATAGCGGCGTATTTACTCGGCTCGATACCGTTTGGGCTTATAATAGCCAAAGCACATAACAAAGACCTGCGAAGTATCGGCTCGGGTAATATCGGTGCGACCAATGTCGCCCGTGCATTAGGCAGAAAATGGGCATATCTTTGTTTTCTGCTCGATGTGCTTAAAGGTTTTATCCCAATGCTTGCTAGTGTTTTCACGGGCTGGAAGCCCGTGATACTTTTGGCAGTTGGCATAGCAGCAATTTTGGGCCATATCTTCCCTGTATATGTGAAATTCAAAGGCGGCAAAGGTGTAGCAACCAGTCTTGGAGTAGCACTGGGGCTTTGGCCTTACTATACAATTTGTGCACTTATCGCTTTCGGGATTTGGCTGGTGTTTGTTTTGATTTGGCGATATGTCTCGCTGGCTTCAATTGTCGCCTCAATTTCTTTTCCCGTGACATTGTTTCTTGCTATATTGTCGAAACCGGGATGGAATTTTATCACCCTGTGGCCGTTGCTTATTGCAGCGACTGCAATACCGCTGATGGTTATTATCCGGCACCGGGAAAATATAAAGAGGTTATTGGCAGGTACTGAAAGTAAGGTTTTAGAGCAAAGGCATTAGAGACAGTTTCAGAGATAAATGGAGAAGCAGGGGGGCGAGCCAATCACAAAACAATACCCCAACTATTATTAGTGGCTTAATATAATTTTATTTTTTGCCCCAAATAAACCTCGGTGAGGCAGTTTGACCAATCCCTTTTTGACTGGCGCCCCCCATTTAACAATGGAACACTTAAAACTTAGCGTCCCCCCAATTAACTTCTTAGCTTAAATCGGACGCTGCTACGCTTATTATCGGCCAAAACGGGTAAAAATACCTATATCAAATGCCTACAATTGGCAACAAAAAACCCTATTATTGGACGGATGATATCCTTTTACAGGACAAATAAACCCCCATTTTCTGGTTAGAATATATATAATGTAAAGAATATCGACAAAAAGACCGGCTTCTCTTTAGTTTTAGATGTAAAAATTTCTGTTTATTGTTTTGCTGTGTCCTGACAGGAGCTTTATGTTTCAAGCGAGGCCAAACCACCAACAATGGCAATTTTAACAAGCTCCGCTACACTGTGGGCGTCGAGTTTATTCATGATTTTGCGGCGGTTCGCTTCGATGGCCTTGACACTTACGTGCAGCTCTAAAGCAATCGTTTTCGTGCTCTTTCCTTCAGCTATAAGCTGCAGGACCTCGCGCTCTCGGGTTGTTAAGCTCTGAATAGGTGATTCGGAGGTTGGTTCTATTCCCTTTATGAAGGAATTAACTACTTCGCCGGCTATTTTGGGGCTGAGGTATTTGCCGCCGGAACTTACGGTTCGTATGCTTTCGGCAAGCTCATCGAAGAGACTATCCTTTAATACGTATCCCAATGCCCCGGCCTTGAGCATATCCACGACAAACATAGTATTAGAATGAACGGAGAGTGCAGTAACCCTGGTTTGCGGGAACTCACGAACAATCTGCTTTGTTGCATCGATACCATTCAGATTCGGCATAGTTACATCCATAACGACTACATCCGGCTGTAGTTTTCGCACGAGGTCAATCGCTATTCGGCCGTCTCCCGCTTCACCAACCACTTCCATATCAGTTTGTTGCTGCAGCATGTTCTTCAGAAGCTGCCGCAACAGCCGCTCGTCCTCGACCAGTAAAATTCTTATACTCATAATTATTACCTCCGACTTTATTTTTCCCGCTTTAGAGGTGCAGTAATGGTAATTCTGGTACCGTGGCCCGGGGCAGAGTTAATCTCGAAACGTCCGCCCAATAATTCCAGACGCTGACGGATACTAAAAAGACCAAACGCACCTGTTCTTACCGCCATACCCGTAACTTTGACGGGGTCAAATCCCCACCCATCGTCTTCAACAGTGACCTGTATCTGTTCTGCAACTTTGCTGATAGATACCTTTACATTTTTTGCCTGTGCATGCTTGATGACATTGAACAGCAGCTCACGTATATCCCGGAATAAAAAGACCCGCATATCATCATTTAGCGGTTTTTTCTGGCCATCGTCTATAAACACTGTTTTGATTCCGTGTTTATTCTGGACTTGTTCGATAAGCCATTCGGCCACAGCTTTTTCAAGACCTAACTCATACAAAATAGGAGAACTCAAATCAAATGTCAATGTTCTTGCCTCCTGGATGTTTTGGCCAAGCAGCTCACAGACCTCGTCGAGGATATTGGCCAGCTCCCCTGGAGGTGTAGATGCACGGAGTTCATCCAATTTCATTTTTGATATAACCAGTGACTGGTCGATTGAGGTATGCAGTTCTGTGGCGATGCGATGCCTTTCGCTTTCTTCGGCCAGGGTTAATTGAGAAGCGAGAGACTTAAGCTGCTCTTGATAATCAATAAGTTTTTCCTCCGTCTGCTTACGCTCAGTGATGTTGTAAGCAACCTCAATTGCACCGATAACGCTGCCGGTCTCATCTTTCACAGGGGCTGCTCTTGACAGCCAAGAACCTATATCTGGAGGCCAGTGTGGTTGATTTTTTGGCGTTAATTCGGCACTTTGTGGTTCACCGGTTTCCATCGTCTTTGTGACTGGGCAGTCTTTACAAAGTCTGTCGAGACCCCAGGCATGGTAACACTTCTTTCCTTTTAGCTCTGATAGCGATAAGCCAGTTGCTTTCAGATATGCCCTATTAGCCCATAGGATATTGTTATCTTTATCATGATAAGCGATTATTTCACTAGCATTATCTAAAACTAAAGTCTTTTCATGTTCCGATTTTTGCAGCACCTCCTCCATCTTTTTGTGTTCGGTGATATCCATCCCTGAGCTCAAGGTGGCCATAACGTCGCCCTTATCATCTCGTAATACTGTATTATGCCAGGCGATGAGTCTTTCGTCACCACTTTTGGTCAAAACAGGATTTTCATAATACTCAGGTCCATCAGCATCTCCGGCCAGAACCTTATTAAAAATTTCTTTTATATTATCCCTAACACTTTTGGGCAGGAAATTATTAAACCAGTTTTTGCCGAGGATTTCATCCTCGGTGTAGCCCAGTACCTCACAACCTTTCCTGTTTATAAGACCGACTCTTCCTTCGGAGTCGATAGCTACCATTATAACCGCCGCTACATCGAGATATTTTTGGGCTTTATCTCTTTCTCTTTTCAGGGCCAGCTCGGCCTGTTTGCGCCGGGTGATATCGAGTCCGTACACATTGACGTAGTTTGCATCCACTACAGGTGCGAACGTCAGAGAGAATATTCGAGAGTTATACTCAAGCTCGGTATCTTTACTTAAGCCGGTTTTTAGGACATCGGCAATGAATTCGCACCATTTATCCGGTAAACGTTTGCCCGGCTCGGTTGTCCATGCATTCAATAAAGTCAGCCCGGCATCATTGCTGTATATTACTATACCATCTTTTGAGATTCGCAAAACAGGATTTGGGTTCTCACTGGGAAACTTTGCCAGCGCCCTGATTTTTTCCTGGCTGGCCCTTAGCTGCTGGTTAGTTGCCTGTAATTGCTGGTTCGCAGCTTTTAGTTGCTGCTCGCTGGCCTGTAATTGTTGATTTGCGGCTTTTAGCTGCTGCTCGCTGGCCTGTAATTGCTGGTTTGCGGCTTTTAGCTGCTGCTCGCTGGCCTGCAGTTGCTGGAAAGCAGCTTTCAATGATTCTTCGGCCTTCTTGCGTTCAGTGATGTCTTGGACAATCTCGATGAATCCTGTTATAGCGCCGTCTGAATCAAGAGTTGGAAAGGTCTGAAAGCGGACTGAAAAGCGACTGCCATTATCACGGACACCCTCGGTCTCGATTTCAGCCGGTTGGCCAGTTGCTATAGCTTTGGTACCGGGGCAATGAGTACATATTGCCTTTCGCTTTTCGAATTCCCGAAAGCACTTTTTGCCG
>Ga0315555_1001011_pt1 | contig 20392 bp, 15 predicted proteins | sample SalMarSW160380MG_FD_202113 | JGI IMG/M metagenome (GOLD analysis project Ga0315555, IMG submission 202113) | Salt marsh sediment microbial communities from the Plum Island Ecosystem LTER, Massachusetts, United States - Salt Marsh Sediment SW1603-80 ... | reverse complement strand
TCACCATCACCACGTCCCACTCGCACCCCTTGGCGGAGTGTATCGTCGAGAGCACCAGCCAGTCCTCGTCCTTCGAGGGAGGCCCGGCCAGGTCGCTGGTGGACGTCGGCGGGTCGAGCATCAGGTCGGTCAGGAACTGCCGCCGGGAGCGGTACCCGGAGGCGATCTGCTCAAGGTTCTCGATGTCCTTCTGCCTCACCACGTGGTTGTCGTACAGCTTCTTCAGGAGCGGGTCGTAGAACTTCCGTATCCGCTCCACCTGGGACGCCGGCTCCTTCACCCCGCGCTTCACCAGGTCGTCGATCAGCTTCCCCAGCTTCTTGACGCCGTCCGCGGCGGCGGCCGGCGCGTCGAACGACTTGATGGACCGCGGGTCGCTGCGGTGCTGTTTCACGTGCTGCATCGCGGCGGAGGCGGTGGACGGTCCGATGCCGTCCAGGAGCTGCAGCACCCGGAACCAGGCTATCTCGTCCCGCGGGTTCTCGACGATCCTGAGTATCGCCACCAGGTCCTTCACGTGCGCCGCCTCCAGGAACCTCAGCCCGCCGTACTTGTGATACGGTATGTTCGCCCTGGTCAGCTCTATTTCCAGCGAATCGGACAGGTGCCCGGCGCGGAACAGCACCGCCTGCTTCCGCAGCGGGATCCCCTGCTCGTAGTGCTGCAGCACCGTCTTCACCACGAACTCGTCCTGCTGGGCCTCGTCCTTGCACGTCACCAGCTTGGGCGTCTCTCCCTCCGCCCGGTTCGACCACAGCTCCTTGGTGTACCGTTCCTTCGCCTGGGATATGATCAGGTTCGTCGTGTCCAGGATCGGCACGACGGACCGGTAGTTCTGCTCCAGCGTCACCACCGTCGCTCCCGGAAACTGCTTCGGGAAGTCCAGCATGTTCCGCACCGTCGCCGCCCGGAAGCCGTATATGCTCTGCGCGTCGTCCCCCACCACCATCACGTTGTCGTTGAACTTCCGCATCCCCTGAAGGATGCCCGCCTGGATGATGTTCGTGTCCTGGTACTCGTCCACCAGCACGTGATCGAACCGGCCGCCGATCTCCTCCGCCAGCCGGTCCCTGGAGACGATGTGGTTCCAGTACAGCAGCAGGTCGTCGTAGTCCAGCACCGCCCGCTCCTGCTTCTGGTGAACGTATTTCTGGAACATCGCCTTCAGCTCGTGCTCCCACATCGCGCACCACGGGAAGTACCGGTCGAGCACCGAGCCCAGATCCTCCGCGCCGTTCATGCAGCGGGAGTAGACGTTGAGACACGTGTTCTTCCGGGGAAAGCGTTTGTCCTTTGTGGAAAGCCCCATCTCGTGGCGGATCACGCTCATCATGTCCTGCGCGTCGGACTGGTCCATCACGGTGAAGTCCCTGCGAAGTCCCGCCGCCTTGGCGTACGTGCGGAGCAGCCGGTTGGCGATTGCGTGGAACGTGCCCCCCCACACCTTCCCGGTCACCCTGGTGCCCCGCTCCATTATGGCGGAAGCGCGCTTCAGCATCTCCTCCGCCGCCCGCCGGGTGAAGGTGAGAAGCAGAATCCTCCCCGGCTCGACTCCCGTATGGATCAGGTACGCCACCCGGTACGCCAGCGTCTTCGTCTTGCCGCTTCCCGCGCCGGCCACCACCAGGAGCGGCCCCCCGCCGTGGGTCACCGCCTGCCGCTGCTGAGGATTCAGCTCGTCGAGCCAGTCAAGACCGCTGGAGTCGTTCTCAGCCATCGAGCCGCTCGAGAAGCGCTTCGATCGCCGGCTGGCACTGCGCGAGCCCGTACCGTGGGTCGCGCGCCTCCTCCGCAATCCCGCGCGCCGCGTCCTTCTCGCCTTTCGCTTCCAGCCAGAGCGCCAGCCACAGCCGGTACTCCGGGTGGAAGTGCCGGTGCGGCCACATCTCGTTCGGCACCGGGTCCCGCTCGCCGTGGAACATCCGGGCCAGGTCGAGCGACGTGCCGGCGAGCAGCATCTCGCTCGCCTTCCCCAGCTCGTCCGCGCCGGGGGACGAAAGCTTCCCGAGGGAGGAGAGCATCACCTGGATGAGCAGACCGTCGGTAAAGGGCACCCCGCGCGAAGGCGGAGAGACTCCCTCCAGGACCTCCGCCGCGCCGTCCGCGTCGCCCCCCTCGAGCGCCCACCGCGCCCTGCAGGTGTGCTCCAGAACGTGAACCATCTGACGGTGAAGAGAAACGGTCTCTGCATCGGCCTCCTTTGCCATCCTGTCCATCCACGTCTGAAACAGCGCCTCTTGCCGCGACTCCACCAAGGCGTAGCATAGGTTTCTCACCGTATAGTGGTTGGGGTCCGTCCCGAGCCTGAAGTCCTGGACCCCCGCGCCGCGGTCGACCGCCCACTTCGCTTCCTCCAGGTCCTTCCGCACCAGGCACCACAGCAGATACCTCTTGCAGAAATCGACCGATACCTCACCACCCGTCTCGAGCTGCTCCTTCACCTCCTCGTAGAAGGAGACCGCTCCCTCCGGGTCGACCCTCACCGCCGCGTGCACCGGGGTGTCCAGGCACCGGTGCGGCGCCGACTGGCTCCAGAACAGGCTCCGGGCGGTGAACCGGGGCAGGAGATCGTCGCGCCCGTTGGCGAGCGCGGCCTCCGCCAGTGTGATGATCATGCCGTGAACCATGTGCTGTTCAGGAAGGAGCTCATCCCGGAAACTGAGCAGCTCCTCCAGCGCCTCCCGCCACCTGCCCAGACTCATCAGCGTGCCGGCGAGAATGCGGGCGCAGAATATCTGGCTCAGCACGGGCGGCTCGAACGTCATGGACCCCAGCTTGGAGATCTCGCCGCGGATTTCCAGGTCCCGGGTCAGCGAGTTGCCGTCCTTCAGGTATTCCCTCCACCGGATGTCCCGGACGACTTCCAGAATGCGGGCCTTGGCCTGGCTCTTCGGAAACCTGTGATGAAGCTGCGTGAACAGCTTCACCCCCGCGCCCGGGTCTCCGCGCCTGGGGAGGCCCCGGAACCCTATCATCGCCTCCTCGGCCAGCGCGAACGGCTCCAGCTGGCTGCCCTTCAGCTCGCGCAGCGAGCGCCGCGCCTCGTCGAGCTTGCCGAGGCTCACCAGGCAGATCGCCTTCTTGAGTCTCGCCTCGTCTCCCTCCAGCCGGTGGGGAATGTGTTCCGCGATATCGCTGTACTGCCTCAGCGCGGCGTCGTAGTATCGCCGCCCCAGAAGGTCGTCGGCCATGCGCATCACCGGCGCCTTCAGCCCCCACGCCTCGCGATGCAGCTCCAGCGGACGTATGTGCGAGCCGACGCCGTACCCGTAGAAGCCGACGTGCCGGCCGGTAAGCGGGAACAGCTCCCGGTACTCGAACACCCTCCTTCCGTCCACGAAGCAGTGCAGCCATCCGTCCTGGTAGGAGACCTCGATCCGGTACCGCCTCCCCGGCTCCAGTGTCACGCCCGGCTTCGCCATCACGTCGTGGCCCCTGCGGGTGAGCTTCGTGCACGTGTTGAATTCCGCCCCGAACTCGAAGCAGTATCCCTCGTCGATCACCTCGTAGTAGCTGCCGTCCCGCATCTCCGGCGACGGCCCGTGGGTAATCAGCGCCAGCTCCCCCTCCTTCTCCACCCACCCCTCGCATATGAAGCGGTGCGCGCCGTGCAGCGGGATGTTCCATACCAGGATGCTGTCCGTCCGGTCGGCGGGCACCCACGAGGCTCCCTCCAGACGCCACATGCCGAACACCGACGTCCATTCGTCTTCCCGCACCGGATGCTCGTCCGGACCGGATCCGAACCGGATCACCTCCCAGTGCGCCTCGCTCCGGGCGAATCGTCCCAGCACCTCGGCGAACTCGACGGCGTCCGGCCGCTCGGAGGGCTTCGCGCTCAGCGCCCTCATGCACAGGTCCGACAGGGACGGGTCTATGCCGCTGCGGGGAGAGGCGACCTCGGGAGGCGTCAGTATTCCCCGTCGAAGGGCCTCGATAGTCCCCTCTATGGTGTCCCTGGTGTACGGCGGCCGGTCGGTGAGTATCTCGTACAGTATCGCCCCCAGCGCGTGCATGTCGCTGGCGGGTCCTTCCTCCTCGCCGCTTCCGGGAAGCTGTTCCGGCGCCGCGTACGTCGGCGTGCCTATCATGATGGGCTGGGTGTCCCTGTCGGAGGCGATCTTCTGCTGCCTGCCTTCCATCCTCGGCCTTCCGAGCAGGCTGCTCAGCCCCTGGCTCCAGTCTATCACCGTCACCTCGCCGAAACCTCCGACGATGACGTTCGTCGGGTTGAGATCCAGATGCGCCACCCCCCGCTCGTGGGCGTACGCCACCGCCTCGCATACCCGCTGGAGCACCTCGACGAGCCGGTTCAGCGTGAACTTGCCCAGCAGGTCCGAATCGCCGCTCCGCCTCCCCTTCAGTATCGCGTCCAGCGACAACCCGTGGATCGGTTTCATGGTGTAGTAGCGGCCGCCGTCCAGGTCCCGTCCGATGCTGTGCACCGTGATGACGCCCGGATGCTCCAGCGACGCGGTGAGCCGCGCCTCCTTCTCGAACGCCTCGATCTGCTCCGGCCGGCTGTGCGTCTTCAGCAGCTTCTTCAGCGCCACTTCCCTTCCCAGGTCCGGCTGGATGACGAGGAGCACCTCCGACGTGGTGCCGATGCCGAGCCGGCGAACCACCGGATGGCCGTCCACCTGTCCCTGCGTCGGCGAATCCAGGTCCTCCGGCGTCTCCTGCAGGCCAAGCCGCTCGGATGCGGCGCGCAGCTCGGACACCTGCGAGACGTCCTCGCCGATCGGCCTGCGTCCCCGCATCGCCTCGGGCGGGGGAAGCGGCTCCTCCTTGGCGGGGGACAGCCTGGTGCAGTCGCGTCCGTCGTCCTTGGCCTGGTACAGCGCGGAGTCGGCGCGCAGAAAGAGCGCCTTCGCGTTCAGCGCGTTCTCCGGGTAGCTGGCGACGCCGAAGGAGGACGTCATCCTGGCGCCCTCGCTCAGCTTCGCCCCGGCCACCGCGGCGCGGATCTTCTCCGCGATCTCGCGGGCGATGGAGACGTCCACGCCGGGCAGAAGGATTTCGAACTCGTCCCCTCCGAAACGGCCGAGCGTGTCGGTGGATCGCAGGTTTTCCTTCAGCACCTCCGCGATCCTTATGAGCACCTGGTTGCCCACCTCGTGACCGTGCTTGTCGTTGATGCTCTTGAAGTTGTCCAGGTCCAGCAGGATCAGGGACACCGGCTGGGCCGCCCGGATGGCCCGCCGTATCTCCTGCTCCACCTGCACCTGGAAATGCCGGTGGCTGTACAGTCCGGTGAGGGAGTCCGTGACGGCGGCGTGGTGAAACAGCGCGTGCTCCAGCGCGACCGCCGCGTGCATGCCCAGCATCTCGAGGAACTCCTGGTCCTTATACGTCAGCTTCTGCGCGTCCGGCTTCGTCTCGACGTACAGCGCCCCGAGCACCCCGCGGCTCGCGGTGAGCGGCACGCAGAATATCCCCCTCTCGCCCCTGGAGCCGCCCTCGGGATCCGCCGGCCTCTGGGAGAAGATGGACCGTCCGCTCTCGACCACCCTCTGGGCCGTCTTCTCACTGAAGAATACCTTCCGAAGCTCCTCCTCGGTCGCCTCCGGCCACAGCGCCCGCACGGTGAGCCCGGAGCTTCCCAGCAGCAGCACCAGGCCCCGGTCGAGATCGAGAAGGTCCACCGCCTCCTTGGCCAGGCGGGTGAGCAGACGGTCGACGCCCCATTCCAGGCGCCACGAGCGGGTGATTCGGAGCAGCGCGTCCCAGCGTTCCTGTGATGAGCGTTCGTCGGGCATGGCGGAGCGGCGTCAGAACCGCTTGATGCCGGGCGGCTTGTCGATCGAGTCCGGGTCGATCTTCTTCGCTTTGCTGATATGGGAGGTCGTCTTCACCTTCGGGACGCTGTCCGGGTCCGCCTCTATGCGGTTGTCGTGCCAGACTCCCTTGCCCCTGAACTTCTCGACTGACTCCGGATCCACCTCCGCCCGGGAGATATGGCTGTCGAAGCCCTTCACCTCGGGGAGCTCTTCCTTCGATACCTTGCCGAGCCTGGCCCGGTGGGACACCAGCCCCTTCGCCTTCCCCTCCTCCTCGACGGCGAAGGTAGACATCCCCTTCATCGCCTCGGCGTTTGCACGGCTCCTGTCCTGCTGCTTCGACTCGAGCTTCTTCTTCCGGAAGGCCTCGAACTCGTCCGCCGGCGCGGCGCCGTCGGCCTTCGCCGGCTTCCCCTTCCCCAGCTTCTTCTGGCGAAATGCCTCAAAATCGTCCATGCCTCATTATACCGAAAAACAGGGACAGAAAAAGGGGACATTCATCTTTATCCCGCAACGCAGGTGCCCGGCGGGGCGTTCCTGAGCGGATTCTGGGTTCGACCGCTGTCCGCCGTCAGGCGGACCTTTCCTTGTGCGGTCGAAGCCTGCCTCGCCCTTCGGCAAGCTCAGGGCCCCGAGCCCCGTCGAGGGGGAGGCGCCCAATTCTGCAAAGGGCGCCGAGAATTCTGCAAAGGGCGCCGAGAATGAGCGAAGGTACGCCCCGCCGGGCACACTCATGAAAAGATGAATGTCCCCTTTTTGTGGTAGAATGATGGGCCATGAACAGGGACACGCTGAAGAAACTGCTGGAGGACGTGAAGGAGGGCCGTCTCGCGCTGGAGGACGCCGAGGCGAAGCTCAAGGCATTCCCCTTCGAGGACCTCGGCTTCGCCAGCGTGGACACCCACCGGGAGCTCCGCCGCGGGTTCCCGGAGGTGGTGCTGTGCGAGGGCAAGAGCACCGGGGACGTGCTCGCCATCGCACGCGTCATATTCGACCGATCCGGCCGTCTGCTGGCGACCAGGGCCGGGAGGGACGTGTTCGAGGCGCTGAAGAAGGAGATTCCGGACGCGGTCTACAACGAAAGGGGACGGATCGTCTCCGCCGGTGCGCCCGCCGAGGTGGAAACGAGAGGCCCCATCCTGGTCCTTTCCGCGGGAACGGCCGACATGCACGTCGCCGAGGAGGCGCGGGTGACGGCCGAGATGATGGGCAACCACGTCACGTCCCGGTACGACGTCGGCGTCGCCGGCATCCACCGGCTGGCGAGCGCGGCGGAGGACCTGAGGACGGCCTCCGTCATCATCTGCTGCGCCGGCATGGAGGGCGCCCTTCCCAGCGTCGTCGCCGGCCTGGTGGACGTTCCGGTCATCGCCGTGCCGACCAGCACCGGCTACGGCGTCAGCCTGGGCGGGCTGTCGGCGCTCTTCAGCATGCTGAATTCCTGCTCGGCGGGGGTTACCGTGGTGAACATAGACAACGGATTTGGCGCGGCCTACGCCGCGTCGCTGATCAACAGAACGTGATGTGGTACAAGTCCGGCCTCAAGTTCGAATGCGCCCGGTGCGGCGACTGCTGCCGGGGCGAGCCCGGTTTCGTGTGGGTGCGCCCCTCCGACGTCACCCGGATAGCGAAGTTCCTGGAGTTGGATCGAAAGGACTTCAGCCGGAGGTACGTGCGCACCGTCGGCTCCCGGCACAGCCTCGAGGAGAAGCCCGGCGGCGACTGCATATTCTGGGAGGACACCTGCCTCATCTACCCGGTCAGGCCCCCGCAGTGCAGGAGCTTTCCGTTCTGGCGCGACAACATCGAGTCCCCGGACGACTGGAAATACGTCTCGACGCGATGCCGGGGCGTGAACGCGGGCTCGACCCACGCCGTACCGGATATGGGCACCGCGTCCGCCTTCGAGGAGCTGGAACGGGTCTACGCCGAGGCGGACAAGGAGCTGAAGGCGCTGGGCGCATCGTGCGACGCGTGCGGCAGGTGCTGTAACTTCAGGGAGGCCGACCACGACCTCTTCGCGACCAGGCTGGAAGTCTACTATATAGTACACAAGGCCGGCATGCCCGACGGGCCGGTGGAAGACGGCGTCTGCCCCTATCTGGACGGCGGCAGCTGCACCGTCCACGAGCACCGCACGCTCGGCTGCCGCGTCTTCTACTGCAGGGACGGCATGAAGGACTACTACCGCCCGCTGTACGAGAAGTACCGGAAGATCATCGGGAAGATATCATCCGACTACTACCTGCCTGAGGATTACGGCAGCGCCAACGACCTGCTCAGGGAGCTGGCCCGATGATGCACGCGGTGATACTCCGGGGGCCCGAGGAGGTGACGTACGAGGAGGTTCCCGTCCCCGGGATCGGCCCCGGAGACGTCCTGCTGAAGGTCGAATCCGCCCTCACCTGCGGCACCGACCTGAAGGTGTTCATGCGGGGCGGGCACCCCCGGATGATACAGGTGCCGTCCGTGTTCGGACACGAGATGGCGGGCACGGTGGAGGCCGCCGGTCCGGAGGTGGAGGGCTTCGCGCCCGGCGACCGGGTGATCCCCGCCAACTCCGCCCCGTGCGGCGAGTGCCGGTGCTGCAGGAGCGCGATGCCGAACCTGTGCGAGGACATGCTCTACATAAACGGCGCCTTCGCCGAATACGCCCTGATCCCGGAGCGCATCGTGAAGAAGAACCTGCTGGAGATTCCGGACGATCTGCCGTTCCGTCAAGCCGCGCTCACCGAGCCGCTGGCGTGCGCGGTGCACGGCGTGTGCATATCCGGGGTGAAGCCCGGCGATACCGCGCTTCTGTGCGGGGCCGGGCCGCTCGGGCTGATGTTCGTGTCGGTCCTGAAAGCGGCCGGGGCGCGCGTGCTGGTCGCGGAGCCGGTGGACGAACGAAGGAAGCTTGCCGGACAGCTTGGCGCGGACGAGACGTTCGCGCCCCCCAACGACGGCATGGCCGGCCTCGAGGCGGACGTCGCGATAGACGCGACGGGCGTCCCCGCCGTGTGGGAACAGTGCGTGCTCGCCCTCGGGAAGGGCGGCACCGCGGTGCTGTTCGGCGGGGCGAAGCCGGGCACCACCGTGAACTTCGACACCAGGAAGATCCACTACGACCAGCTCACGATCAAGGGCATCTACCACCACACGCCCGAGTACATACGCCGGGCCCTCGGTTTCGTCACGGCGCACGGCGCGGAGCTGGAGCGCATGATAACCGCGACCGTTCCCCTCCGCGACACGGAGAAGGCCCTCCGGATGATGGCGGAGAGGAAGGCGATGAAGGTGGAGATAGACACGAGCCGTCAGGCATGCTGACCCCGCTCATCGACAGGATCGAGAGCCTCACCAAACGGGCCCGCACGGACCTCACCTCCGGCTCCATCCCCCGCGGGGTGCTCACCCTCGCGGTGCCGATGATCGTATCCCAGACGCTGCATTCCGTCCAATCACTCATAGACATGTTCTTCGTCGGCAAGCTCGGCGCGGCATCCATGGCCGCCGTCGGGATGAGCGGCGCGGTGCTGTGGATACTCATCACCGCGTTCATCGGCATCAACGTCGCCACCGTCGCCATGGTCTCCCGGGCGATCGGCGCCGGAGACAGCCGCCGCGCGTGCCACGCCGCCGGCCAGGCGCTTCTTCTCACCGCCGTGCTCTCCGCCGTCGTCGGCGCCGCCGGCTACCTGTCGGCGCCGCGCCTCCTCGAATTCCTCGGGGCCCGGCCGGACGTGGCGGAGCTCGGAACCGGATACCTGCACATCGTCTTCGCCGGCACGTTCGTGCTCACCGCCATGTTCATAATAGGCGCGGTGTTCCAGGGCACCGGCGACACCGTCACCCCCCTTATTCTCGGCATCATCACGACGGTCTGCAACCTGATCCTGAACCCGATCATGATATTCGGCCTTCTGGGATTCCCCGCGCTGGGCGTGCGCGGCTCCGCGCTGGCGACCGTCATCGCCCGCACCGTCGCGTTCGCCGCCGGCCTCGCTATCATCATGAGGGGCCGGCTGCATATAACCTTCAGAGACATGGTGCCGGACCTCCGGACGATATGGACGCTCATCGCCATCGGCGTGCCGGGCGCGCTGCAGATGGGGCTCCGGGCGGTGATGAACCTGGCGCTGATGACGATCGTGGCCCAGTTCGGCACCATCACCGTGGCGGCCTACACGGTGGGCCTGCGCATGAGGATGCTGGGTCTGCTGCCGTCATTCAGCTTCGGCGCGGCGTCCGCCACCATGGTGGGACAGAATCTCGGGGCCGAGCGTCCGGACCGGTCGCAGAAGAGCGCGTTCGTCGCGGCGGGAATGGCGCTCGCCGCGGCCGCGCTGGCGGCGTCCGTCTTCATCATATTCGCCCCGCATCTCATGAAGCTGTTCAACGACGATCCGGGGGTCGTCGCGGTCGGCACCCGCTTCCTCAGGGTGACCTCCGTCGTGCTCGTCACCGCGTCGTTCGCCATAGTGCTGGGAAGGGCGATGAGCGGGGCGGGCGACACGATCTCCCCCATGGTCATAACCCTGGTGATGCTCTGGGGCTTCCAGATCCCTGCCGCGGTGTATCTGTCGGGGGTCGAGAAGCTCTGGATGATACCGATTCCGTTCAGGGATCTGTTCGCCGGCATCGCCACTGGAAACGAAAACGGCGTCTGGTATGCTATGGTTGCGACGTCGGTACTGCAGGCCGCCCTGACCGCTGCATGGTTCCTGCGGGGAAAATGGAGATATAAGAAGGTGTAAACATGAACGTAATATTATTGATTTCCGACACGTTCCGCTACGACAACCTGTTCGACCGCGCCGCGATGCCGGTGCGCACGCCGGAGCTGGACCGGTTCTCCGAGCGCGCGGTGAGCGCGTCCAACTTCTACGTTTCCAGCTTCCCCACCATACCGCACCGGACGGATCTCACCACCGGCCGGTACGGCTGGCCGTGGTATCCGTGGCAGAACCGGGAACAGAGCTCTAAGAACCACGCCCCCGAGATCCTGGGTCAGGCCGGCTGCGTCTCCCAGCTCATCTGCGACTGCCCGCACCTGTTCCGCGCGCACTTCAACGTCGGCTTCAACGCGGCCGTCGCGCTGCGGGGCCAGGAAGGGGACGTGTTCTTCACCCGGATGAACCACCCGATCGAGGAGATCATGCCTCCCGAGAAGACCCGCCGCGCCAGCGGGCACATGGGCGGCACGACACTGCCCGACCTGCACCGCTGGACCAACCGTCTCTGGTACCGTGAAGTCGACCGTTTCCCGCCCCGCACCGCGGGGCTGGCCATGGAGTGGCTCGAGGAGAATTACGAACACGACTCCTTCTTCCTCTGGGTGGATTTCTTCGACCCGCACGAGCCGTGGGACCCGCCCGAGTACATGGTGAAGCGCTACGACGGGGACTGGAACGGCCCGACGATGATACACCCGAATTACGGGAAGGCGAGCGACCTGACGGCCGACGAGTTGAGGAACCTGCGCGCCCACTACTGCGCCGAGGCGGAGCTGGTGGACCGCTGGGTCGGGCGGGTCATCCAGAAGGTGGACGACCTCCAGCTCTGGGACGACACCATCGTGATATTCACGACGGACCACGGGATGAGCCTGGGCGAGCACAACCGCACCGGGAAGTCCTGCATCAACGAGGGCGACGACCGGTGCTGGCCTCTCTACCCCGAGATAACGCACATACCGTTCATGATCGCGGCGCCTGGCCTGGATGGCGGACGGACGGTTGACTCGATCCTCCAGCCGGTGGATATCCTGCCGACGGTGCTCGATCTCGCCGGTCTCGACGTCGAGCCGCCGGAGCCGTTCCACGGCAGGTCGTTCGCGCCGCTCCTGAGGGGGGAATCGCGGGATCCGCTGCGCGACTTCGCGATATCGGCCTCCCACGTGGAGTTCGAGCCGGGCACGCTGCCGCGCAAGAACATCACCCCCGCCGTCAACACCGGAAAGTGGTGCTACATCCCGATCGGCCCGGAGGGAGAGCGGGAGCTGTACGACGTCACGAACGACCCGTGCGGCGAGGCGGACGTGTCCTCCGACAACGAGGCGCTGATGGACGAGCTGCACGGCAAGCTCCTCCAATGGCTCGACGAGATGGACGTGCCCCCGGACATGCGCGAGCGCTTCACGTGACTCCCGACGTCGCCCGCATCGTGATACTCGGCACCGCCGCGCTCGGCTGGGGCGCGTGGCTCGTCTCCGTCGTCAAGGCGTACCGGCTGGTGAAGGGGCCGGAGAGGGACTACCGGAGCGGCATGTCGCCGGACGTCACGGGAAACGTGCGCGTCCCCGGCAAGGCCGTCACCCTCTCCAAGCGCTTCACGGACAGGGTCGCGTCCATGGGGATAGGCTACAGGGGAATGCCGTGCCGGATACTGGAGTCCACCTCGGAGCGGGTGCGCCTCGCGATGCCGAAGAAGACGCGCTGCCCCCACGGCACGCCGGGCGAGACGACCCATACCGGCATGGAGGTCACCTTCCGCGAGTCCGGCGACGGCGTCGAGGTATCGTACCTCGTCGACATGTCGTCGGTCCGGCAGAACATGGGAACCATCGCGCTGTGCATCAACGTGCTGGGGCTGGCGGCCGTCACGGTGCTTCCGGCCTTCCTCTACCTGTACGTCGCCTCCCACAGCGATCCCGGCATCCGGTGGCAGTCGGTGCAGGCCGTTCAGATGGCGCATTTCCTCTGGCCCCCCTACCTGTTCCTGTGGATGTACCGGCGCGCGGAGCAACTGGCGGGAACCGCGATGAAAACGATCGTATCCAACCTGGAACACGGCGGCCCCCCACCGCAAGTTGTTTGACGGCACCCGGCCGCGGGTGTATGCTCTGTAACTGTGGCCCTACAGAAAGGACGGTCGACCATGCGTAGAAGAATTGCGGTCCTGGCTCTCGCCCCGGTGATATCGTGGTGCCTCGTTTCCCTGCTCGCCGCGGAGGACGCGGTGGAGCTGAAGGTGAAATGGGACGTGGGCAAATGCTACGTCCAGAATCTCGAGATGTCCCAGGAACAGTCGATCTCGATGGCACTCCTGCCCGAACCGATGAAGCAGAAGACGACGCAGACACAGGAGCTGGCCACCTCGGTCACGAAGGCCCTCGAGGACGGCGGCCGCGAGCTGGAGATGGAGTTCCGCTCCCTGAAGATGGACATCGATACCCCGATGGGAAAGATGTCCTTCGACTCCACGAAGAACGCCGGGAAGGACGCCAACCCGCTCGCCGAGATGATGAAAAAGTTCGCCGGAGCGAAGGTGAAGTACGTCCTCGGCGCGGACGGCCAGGTGAAGAGCGTGGAGGGCTTCAAGGAGCTGGTCGGCGGGGCCGCCGCCGAGAACTCGCCGTTCGGGAAGATGTTCAGCGAAGAGAACCTGAAGCAGATGTGCTCCCAGTCGTTCACGGAGGGACTGCCCGAAAAGGCGGTGAAGAAGGGCGACGAATGGTCCAGCAAGACCGAGCTGCCGATGGGCGACATGATGACGATGAGCGTCGAGATGAAGTACACCTTCAAGGGGTTCGAGGAACTGGACACGCACCGCTGCGCCGTCCTCGAGAGCACCGGCACGATCACCGGCAAGCCCGGGAAGGCGGAGAACCCGATGGGCATGAAGATGTCCATCAAGGAGGGCAAGGCCTCCGGAAAGATCTGGTTCGACGTCGAACTGGGGATGCCGCGAAAGTCCACCGTGAATCACACCATGAAGATGGAGATGTCGATGATGCCTCCCGGCGCCACCCAGGCCCAGATGAGTACGATAGACCAGGTGCAGAGTACGTCGATAGTGCTCACCAAGGTCGACGACATCGAGAAGAAAGAGGAAAAGAAGGAATAGCCCGGGACTGTGGATAACAGACCTTTCCCCAGGCGGGTATCGATAGAGAACACCAACGCCTGCAACGCCCGGTGCACTATCTGCCCGCGCGAGAAGCTCACCCGGCAGATCCAGTCCATGGACATGGACACCTACCGGAAGCTTCTGGATGACTCCGTGCGCGCCGGCGCCCGGAAGCTCAGCCTCCACAACTTCGGCGAGCCGCTGCTCGACAAGCACATCGAGGAGAAGATCTCCTTCGCGAAGGAGAAGGGAGTCGAGGAGACCTTCATCGTCACGAACGCCTCCCTGCTCACCCGGGAGCGCTCCCGGGAGCTGATTCAGGCCGGGCTCGACCGGCTGAAGATCAGCTTCTACGGCGTCACCCGGAAGCAGTACGAGGAGCTGCACGTCGGCCTGGATTACCGGACCACCCACCAGAACATACGCGACCTGCTCGAGGTCAAGCAGGAGCTCGGCGGGAAGAAGCCGAAGATCACGCTCAGATATATAGGGAAGACGACGGACTTCATCCGCTTCGCCGCGCAGTGGCTGAAGTACCGCAAGCTCTGCAGCGTCGTGCCGGGCCGGCTGCACAACTACACGACCGGCAGAGATTACAACCCGACGTCGGGCGTCAGGCGCCCGAACTTCATGAAGTCGTGCCGGTACCTCAAGCGGTCGGTCGTCTACATCCTGGTCAACGGCGACGTGGTGCCCTGCTGCTACGACTTCAACGGGGCGCTGGTGATGGGCAACGCGCTGGAGGAGGATATCGCGGACATCTGGAACGGGGAGCGGTTCCAGGCGTTCCGCCGGGCGCACGCCGAGCGCAAGTACGACGCGTATCCCGTCTGCGCCGCGTGCGACAAGCTCAACTACATACTCATATGAAGCTCGCCTACGTCATCGACACGTTCCCGAGAAAGTCGGAGCTGTTTCTCCGGCGCGAGATCGACGAGCTGAGGCGGCAGGGCGTGGAGATCCGGGTATTCTCCATATGCCGCCCGGCGGAGGGGACCGGCTCGATTTACCGCCGCAGGCCTGAGCAGAGCGAAGGCCGAGGAGGTAGAATCGTGCCTGTCCCTTTTCCGAACGTCACGTATCTGCCCCGCCTCTCCTTCGATATCCCCGGTATCCTCTCCGCGGCGTTCCGCATCGCCGGGATCGCCGGCGCGAACCCGCGACTGCTGCTTGCCCGCACGCTCCGAAGCCCGGCGGCGGCCGCGCTTGCGTCGGCGCTCGAGACGGAAGCCTTCGACGCGGTGCACGCCCATTTCCTCGGCGTCGCCTCCACGCTCGCCATGGCCGCCTCCCGGATGGCCGGCGTGCCCCTCACGATATCCGCGCACGCCGACGACATATTCCGTTCCGGCGAGGCCATCCCCGCCAAGGGAAGGCACGCCCGGGCGGTGTTCGCCTGCTGCAGGGCGAACGTGAAGGAGCTGGTACGGCGCCGCGTGCCGGAGGAGAAGATACACGTCGCGTACCACGGCCTGCCCCCCGCGGGAACGGATACATCCCGCCCCTCCGACCCTCCCCTCGTCCTCGCGATGGGACGGTTCGTCGAGAAGAAAGGATTCGAATACCTCATCGCCGCGCTCCGGGAGCTCCCGCGCTGGCGGGAGGATTTCCGGTGCGTCATCTGCGGCGACGGGCCGCTCCGCGGCGAGCTGGAGAAGGAGGCGCGCGCGACGGGCATCGCCGATCGCGTCGAGTTTCCCGGCTGGGTCGACGACGATGAGAAGGCCCGCCTGTACTCCCGGGCCGCCGTGCTCGTCTGCCCCAGCGTGGTCGCGGGCGACGGGGACAGGGACGGGGTGCCGAACGTTATCCTGGAGGCGATGGCCCACGGGGTGCCCGCGGTCGGCACCGACGCCGGCGGCATCCCCGAGGCGATAGACGACGGCGTCACCGGCATCGTCGTCCCTCAGCACGATCCGGCCCTGCTCGTGAAGGGTATAGGACGGATACTCACGGACGACCGGCTCCGGGAGGGAATGTCGGAGAACGCCCGGGCCCTCGTCGCCGACCGGTTCGACCTCGCGAAGAACGTCGGCGTCCTCAGGGAAGTCTGGGAGTCCTACTGAGGCGGCGGCACCCCGATATCCGCGACGGTGATCTCGCCGCACATCTCGGGCCCGTCCGCCTTCGCGAAGCCGGTCTTGGGGAGTATGAACGTCACCGTCCTCGCGGCCCTCACGCAAACGCCCAGCACCTCGCCGGTGTCGCAGTCCAGCCCGGACGGTATGTCCACGGACAGCACCGGAAGGCCGGTACGGTTGATCGCGCTCACGGCCGAGGCGTACGGCTCGCGGAGCTCCCCCTTCACCCCCGTTCCCAGCAGGGAATCGACGATGAGGCCGAACCGCTCCGGGATGTCGTCGAAGGAAGCCTCCCGGACGTCCCGTGCGACGATGACCGGCACGCCGCAGTTCCGGGCCGCGTGATAGTTCACCATCGAATCCGGAGTGAGCTTCTCCTCCGCGCCGAGGAGCAGCGCCTCCACCCCCACCCCGCGCAGCAGCAGGTGCCGCGCGGCCGTGAAGCCGTCCCCGCCGTTGTTGCCGGTGCCGCATATCACCAGCACCCGGCCGCCCGCCGGAATCATCCCGCAGGCCGCGTCCGCCACCTGCCTGCCGGCGTTTTCCATCAGGCACAGGGACGGGACCTTCAGGTCCTCTATCGCGTGCCGGTCCGCCTCCCTGGCCTCTTCCCTGGTGATCGATCGCTCAGACATGTTCGCTCCAATCCTCCCCCTTCAGCGCGTGGTTCTCACATGCCGCGTACAGCTCGGCCATCTCCTGATAGAGGCAGGCGGTGTCCGGGTCGGGGTCGATCCGGGAGTCCTTCACCGGCTCCGTGAACCCGCCGACGATCTCGTTCCACGGCATCTCCTCCCCGTGGTGCTTGTGGAACGCGTGCGCCGCTCTCAGCGCCGCGCCGAGCGCCGCGCTATTGCCCACGCTGAACCGGTACACCGCGGCGTTGTGGACGTCCGCCATGATCTTCAGTATCTCCGGGTTGGCGGACGCGCCGCCGGTGGCGTAGATGGTCGTCGGCGCGACGTCCATCCACCGGGAGTGCAGCTTCATGGAAAGCATCTGCGCCTCGACCACCGCGCGGCAGTTCGCGTCGGCGTCGTCCTCGTCCAGCCGGTACCGCCTCACGTGCGCCTCCGGCACCCGCGGCACGATCTCGCTGACCCAGTACGGCAGCATGATCCCCCCGCCGTTGCCCGGCGGGGTGGACCCCAGCGCCCTGCTGAAATCGTCCCACGAGTACTCGTACCGGTCGCGCACCCGCTCGCGGGCGAGCGAGCCGTTCTTGAAGCATATCAGCGACATGAACCCGCCGCACGGGGCGCCGAACACGTGCCCCTCGCCGGCCGGGTCCGCGTGAAGCTCGGGCATGTAGCCGAAGTACGTGTCGCTCGTGCCCAGGCTGATCGCGATCCTGCCGGGCTCCACCAGGCCCACTCCTATCAGGCTGTTCGGATTGTCCCCCGACCACACGACGGACAGCGCGCCGCGCGAGAAGCCGTACCGCTCGAAGTAGCGCGACAGCTCCCCCACCACGGTGTCGGACGGAACGATCGGGGGCAGCTTCCCGACCAGCCCGGGCGCCGCCGCCTCCAGGCAGATCGGGTGCCACGAGTCGCGGGACAGGTCCATCAGATTCATCCCCGCCCCGTCGCCCCTGTCTATCGGCGCGTGCCGGCCGGAGAAGATGCTGGCGAGAAACGAGCTCACCATATGTATCGTGTCGGTGTTCTTGTAGTTTATCAGCTCCTCCCCGGAGAACTTGCGTATCTGGGGGCCGGTGAAGCGCTCGAACGCGACGGAGCCGGTCGCCGCGGCCATCGCCTCCTCGCCGCCCATCGCCTCGTTCATCGCCCTGCACTCCGCCGCGGTGGACGAATCCATCCAGATCGGCGAGCTCTCCCGGGAAAACACGTCCCTCAGCTGGACCGAAAGCGGCCGTTCCGAATGGAGTAATGCGAGCGCCTGCCCCGCCGTGTCCTTCAGGTATACGCTGCCGTGCTGCTGCCCGGAGCCGGACACCGCGCTCACCTGCGAGAAGTCCGCGCCCATGTCGCACATCTCGCTCAGGAGCACGTCGAGCGCATCGAGCCACATGAGCGGAGGAGAGTGGGCGATCGCGGGATTGAAGGACGGCAGCACGCCGTTGGTCGTGCCGTACTCCGGGAGCTTCTCGTCGTAGGAAACGGAGTGCTCCGCGAGAACCGCCCTGTCCGCCGTGTCGATCAGCACCGCCGACATGCTCTGCGTGCTGCAGTCGAGTCCGAGAAACCTTGGCATCGCATTATCATAGGGGACGTTCACAAATAAACAAATAACTTTTACAGGAAAATAGTGACAGCTACCTTTTTTCTGTAGGTATCTGGGACGGCGGCAGTGCGGTACACGATCGCCGACGGGGTGTTGCCGAGCGGGTTCTAGGGGGTTCGGGGGAAGCATTTCCCCGAACATACCGGGGTGACAGCGAACGAAGTGAGCGCCATCAGGGGCGGAGCCCCTATGGGGAGCGAAGCGACGCCTTGCGAGGCGCCCAATTCTCTAAAGGGCGCCGAGAATGAGCGAGGCGACACTCCGCCGGCGATGGCAAAAAATGGCAGATGCCCCTCTTTTTCTGTAGAATACGTGTTTGGGGAGGAACCGCGGCATGACATCGATACCGACGCTGACCGGACGGAGCCTTATCGTTCTCGGAGACCTGACGAACGACGAGCTGGTCTCCCTCATGGATCTGGCCGACGAGCTGAAGGAGAAGAAGCGCTCCGGCGTGCGCGGGGACCTGCTGGACCGCAGGAACATCGCCATCATCACCGAGAAGGCGTCCACCCGGACCCGGTGCGCGTTCGCCCTGGCCGCGGCGGACGAGGGCGCCCACGCCGAGTTCCTCGGGAGGGACGACATCCATCTCGGCGAAAAGGAGTCGGTGGCGGATACCGCCCGGGTTCTCGGCCGGATGTTCGACGGCATCATGTTCCGCGGCTACACCCAGGAGACGGTGGAGACCCTGGCGGCGAACGCGGGCGTGCCGGTCTGGAACGGGCTGACAGGCAAGCGTCATCCGACACAGGCGCTGGCGGACCTCCAGACGGTGCGGGAGCACCTCGGGGAGCTCGCCGGGCTCAAGGTGGTGTACGTCGGGGACGGCCGCAACAACGTGGCCAACTCGCTGATGCTGGCCTGCGCCAAGACCGGCGTGCACTTCACGGACTGCACCCCGGAATCGCTCACCCCGGATGACGACCTCGTCCGGCAGGCGAAGGAAGCAGCCGCCGAAACCGGAGGAAGCGTCACGGTGCAACCGGACCCGGCGCGCGCGGTCCAGAACGCGAACGCGGTCTACACCGACGTCTGGGTCTCCATGGGCGAGGAGAAGGAGTTCAAGGAGAGGATAAAGGTCCTGCACCCGTACCAGGTGACGATGGACCTGATGAAGAAGACGGGAAACCTGGAGAGCGGCAGGCTGATCTTCCTCCACTGCCTGCCCGCGTTCCACGATCACAATACGAAGATATCCAAGGAGACCGGCGCGCTGGAGGTGACGGACGACGTGTTCAGGGCGCCCTTCTCGAAGGTGCTGGACCTGGCGGAGAACCGCCTGCACACGGCCAAGGCGATAATGATAGCCACGATGACGAAGAGGTGAGAGATGGCGAAGAAGCTGACCGAGCTGACGTGGGAGGAGTTCCAGGGATTCGACGTCTACGAAAAAGGCGCGTGCCTCCGCCTGGAGCGGCCGCACGTGTTCCACACGCTGGTGGCCCAGCAGTTCGACCGGCGCTTTCTCGACGAGCTGTGCGAGCTCACCACCACGATCCGCACGATCGCGAAGGACAAGGAGGGCATGCTGTTCCTCAAGGGCCTGCTGGCGCACAAGCGTGCGATGCTCTACTTCAGCCAGCCGAGCAGCCGTACCTTTCTGTCGTTCTCCGCGGCCTGCCAGATCCTCGGGATAGACACCGAGGAGGTGCGCGACACCGCCGTCTCCAGCGAATTCAAGGGCGAGACGCAGGAGGATTCGGTCAGGACCTTCAGCTCGTACTTCGACCTCATCATCATGCGCTCGAAGGTCGCCGGGCTCGCCGAGCGGATGGCCTGGGTGCTCTCCAACTCGGACCGGCCGGTCCCGATCATCAACGGTGGGTCGGGACGCGACCAGCACCCCACCCAGTCGCTCCTGGACATCTACACCCTCCAGCGCAGCTTCGAGGACCGGGGCGGCATAGACGGCAAGCAGATCGTATTCGTCGGCGACCTGCTCCGCGGCCGTACGGTGCGGTCGCTCGCGACGCTGCTGATGCAGTACAGGGACGTGGACCAGGTGTTCGTCGCGCCCCGCCAGCTCCAGCTCGGCGAGGACATCCAGAAGCTCCTCTCGAAGGGCGGCGTGAATTTCTCGCTGACCGATGATTTCGACTCGGCCGTGCTCGAGGCGGACGCCGTCTATATGACCCGCGTCCAGGACGAGTGGGACGACGAGACCGGCGACAGCAGGAAGATAGACACGTCCAGGTACCATTTCACGGCCGCGCACCTGGACATGCTGAAGCCCGGCGCGATCGTCATGCACCCGTTCCCCCGCAGGAAGGAGATCGCGGTCGAGGTGGACAACGACCCGCGCGCCATGTACTGGCGGCAGATGAGGAACGGCATGTGGACCCGCTCCGCCCTCATGGCCGTCACCTTCGGCGTGGACAGGGAGATAGCCTCCCAGCTCTAAAGCCGCCCTTGATTTCCGCCGTAATATCCTTAGAATGCGCGTAGTCG
>Ga0315555_1001010_pt1 | contig 20413 bp, 19 predicted proteins | sample SalMarSW160380MG_FD_202113 | JGI IMG/M metagenome (GOLD analysis project Ga0315555, IMG submission 202113) | Salt marsh sediment microbial communities from the Plum Island Ecosystem LTER, Massachusetts, United States - Salt Marsh Sediment SW1603-80 ... | reverse complement strand
TAGCAGCCTCAATTTCTTCGGCACCTTTTTCGGTCTCGATATCAACCTCATACTGGGCAAAGCGGACCTGTGCTTGCAATGCAGGTACCCCCGGAGCGATTGGGTAGACCTCCAGTACCCGCATGCCCGGTGGTAGCTGCTGATTCACGGCAGATGTGAACCAGTGCGGCGAGACCTGACCGGCAAGCACGACATCCATCAACTCGACATCACTGGTTATACCCACTGACAGCGGGGCTGCCAGCGATATCCGCGGGTGGGGACTGAACCCTTCGGAATAAGCCAGCGCAATTCGGGCACGACGGAGTGCTCTTTCCCACAGCCGGATTATGTCCAAATGGGAGATGAACTTCAGTTCCTCACTCCGGCTGAACCTGATCCGGAGACGCTGCATATCCCTCCTTAGTCACCAGGATCTTCTCAATTTTGACTCCCCGCATCTCAGTGATGACTATCTTCAGACCCTTATAGCGAAGTTGCTCATTAGACTCAGGAATTCGCCCCAGGAGGTGCAAAATGAAACCGGCCACCGTCTCGTAGTCGTCACCCTCAGGCAGTCCCAGTTCCATCTCCTCATTGGCCTCCTCGATGCGCATACCGCCGTCGACCTCAAAGGTATAGGCGTTAATTGCCTCGAAGTCCTTCTCCACTGCTGCCAGTTCATCCCCCACCGGACCCACCACCTCCTCCATCAGTCGGCTGAGACTGACGATGCCGGAAGTGCCACCGAATTCATCGACCACCACGCACATCCGGAAATTCTTGTCACGCATCTCAGCAAAGAGCTCCCCGATGCGCTTTGTCTCCGGGGTGAAATAAGCAGGGCGGAGCAGGTCGTCAATAACACTTTCCGTAGTTATTGTGCCCTTGGCCTGGGCCATAAGCACATCCTTGATAGAAAGGATGCCGATGACGTTGTCCATATTCTCCTGAAAGACCGGGAAACGGGATAATGGGGACTCAGCATAAAGGGCCAGGAAATCTGAAATCTTAGAGCCCTGCTCGATGCACACCACCTCGGGCCGGGGCACCATAACCTCCCGGACCGGTCGGTCGCCAAAATCGAAGACCTTGTGCAGCATTTCGGCTTCACTCTCTTCGACCTCACCCTCGCTGCGCCCCACCGATATCATCATGCGGATGTCTTCTTCACCCGCCAGAGACCGATGTGTCGGCCCACCCCCCACCAGTCGACTAAATCCAGAGGCAATCCAGCTCAACACCCAGATAAAGGGGAGGAACATCCAAGAAAACCACTCGACTGGTCGACTAAATACCCGGGATAACACGGCCGCGTGATGAGTAGCTATCGTCTTCGGGGTGGTCTCGCAGAATACCAGCAGAATAACGGTCACAACAACCGTGGCAATGATAATCCCCCGGCCCTGGCCCAGGTTCCAATAGTCCACGGCCAAGGCGGTTGCCAGGGCCGCTGCTGCTGTATTCACCAGATTGTTACCCAGCAGGATGGTGGATAGCAGTCTCTCCGGTTTTTCTATCAAACGGGCAACCCGCTCGGCACCCTTCACCTTAGTGTTTACGGCATGCTGTACTCTTACCCGCCGCAACGAGATAAAGGCGGTTTCCGAGCTCGAGAAGAAAGCCGACAGCACCAGACAGATAAATAGCAACACCAGATACAGTATTGCCGTGTTGGATGACATATAACATCACCTCACTGTGACTAGGATTCAGTGAATCTATTAGCCAAATGATAACATCGGCCCTCGGGGGTGTCAAAAGAGACGTGCTGCATATGTTATAATCGTACCGTATGAAAGTCCTCGGGATTGAGACCTCTTGCGATGAGACCGCCGCCGCCGTTGTCGAGGACGGCCGCCGAATCCTGTCCAACCAGATTGCCTCCCAGGTAGATATCCATGCCCGCTACGGCGGCATTGTCCCCGAGGTCGCCTCGCGGCAGCACACCCTAAGCATTATACCCATCATCGAACGGGCGATGACGGAGGCCGGAGTAACCTGGAATGACCTGGACGGCATTGCCGTCACTGTTGGCCCCGGCCTGGCCGGCTCACTGCTGACTGGCGTCAATGCCGCCAAGGCAATCAGTCTGGCCCGAGGGCTGCCAATTACGGGTGTCAACCACCTTGAGGGCCACATCTACGCCAACTGGCTGACTGCTGACAGCCCCGACCTGCCGCTGGTCTGCCTCATCGTCTCCGGGGGACACAGTGACCTGGTGCTCGTCAAGGGGCACCACGACTATGTGTTGCTGGGTCAGACAAGGGATGATGCCGCCGGGGAAGCCTTCGACAAGGCGTCGAGACTGCTCGGCCTTGGTTATCCGGGTGGCCCGGCTATCGAGCGGGCGGCACGGTCAGGCACTGCCTCTATCCAGCTACCCCGCGCCTGGCTTAAGGGTAGCCACGACTTCAGCTTCAGCGGTCTCAAGACCGCTCTGCTGAGGCTGGTCGAAGATGACAAGATTTCCTCGGTGCAGGATGCCGCCGCCAGCTTTCAGGAAGCGGTGGTGGATGTCCTGGTGACGAAAATGGTGGCGGCTGCCCGCGAATACCATGTCAAGCAGGTGCTGCTCGCCGGCGGTGTCGCAGCCAACAGTCGCCTGCGCCAGTCCCTGGCAGAGACATCGCCGCTCCCGGTGCTCGTCCCTGAGCCGATACTGTGCACCGACAACGCCGCCATGATTGCCGCCTGCGGCTATTTCCAGTTCCGCGCCGGTAAGGTGGACAGCCTTGATATGGACGTCGTCCCCAACCTCAGGCTAACATGAGACAAACAGTAACTCGTACTTAACGACCCAGTTGTATCGTGTAAGTACTCAGAGCCTCCGCCTGTGGGTACTCAATTTTTATCTCAAACAGCATATACCATGTCGCAATATGCTGTCCCATTCGCTCTGGTAAGAGAACAGATGTTGAACCTGCTCCCACTTAACCTGATTTAGTCTTAGTATACCAGTCTGACAGGTGAAGCAGAAGAAGGGTGCAGAATCCGCCGAGACCAATATGCCAGAATATAGTCCCAACAGTGTAGGCACCCTCTATATTGGCAGCGGCTGTAAGGATAAGAGCCAACAGGGCCAGCCCGGCCACAACCCAGGCCATGATAAAGAGTACAAGGCTATTTCTAAACCATTTAGAAAGGTAAAGCAGGGTGAAACAACCGGTCGCCCCAAGGAATAGACAATCAAAAACTGTACCAGTAGCCCATAAACCATCGTTTATAGCTACAGCGTACAGGATGAGGGCCAGTCCCGCACAGCCGGCGACGACCCAGGCCGAGATGAAGTAGATCTTCTCCCAGAGACTCATGTCTTTCAAGTTGCACCTCCAAGAATATTTTTAACCCGCGGTCAATGTCCCTCTTTGGTTCTGAACCCAAATACGCATATTCTATCAAGGGAACAAACCAAAAGCAAGCGACATGACCTGCTACCTATTGACAACAGAGGTCACACCGCCCCTGCGTACACAGCGTCCGGTAGATGTGCAGCAGTCCCTGCTGCCTCCGGGCCGAGTTGACAATTCGATGCCCTATCCCCAGCTGGGACATCATATGCTTCACCAAGGCATTGTCCGAGAGTCGCGGGTACTGCCGATATAAACCCAGTGCCGTGCTTGCCAGTTCCGGCCTGCCGTCAGACTCACTGCGGGCAAAGGTGAAGGGCAGGAGAACATTGACGATGATGTCAGACACCCGCCCTTTGCCGAGAATGGTCGGACTTGCTGTCAGGCTGCTCACGCCAAAATCGAAGTGGCATGCCCAGTAGCCATCAGCGGTAACCATCAGGCCCTCTTCGAGCTGGCACCCATCCAGGAGAAATGGGATACCGCCAGCACAATTGTCCAAGAGCCCGGACAGCAGGCCCTCATGCCGATAACGGGTAATCAGATAGCTCATGGCCACCAGGCGGCGTAGCGGCGAGTTGTATGGCCTGGTACAGGACAAATGCCACGCATTCGGTGACATCTCACGACCCTGGCAGCATGAGGACCAGAGTTTCTCGATGCTTCTTACATACCGGTGGGTGGATGCGTCCTGATGGTATGAGCTACCGCTCTGTGAGGGCAGCAGCCCGGCAGTACCCAGCAGCCGGGCCTGCAGCCGGACAAGGCATTCCTCATCCGGGGTAGTCTCACCAGCCACTGCCTCCAGCACCGCCAGTGGTAGCCTCTCAGCCAGCTCGAAGAAGGGGGCCTTGTTCCGTGAATAGCCCAGGGCACCCATTATGCCCCGATAAAGGGCCTGGCCGGTACCAGTCTGTGCCAGGTCTGCCTGAAACCCGGCAGCCTTGGCCAGGAATCTTTCATCACCAGCCCTATCCAGGAACTCTGCAAGCGCCTCTATGGTCCTACCTGAAATGCCCCCAGCGCACGGCATAACCGGGGCTGATGGATGTAATGCAGCTGGCCGACTCTCTGTCAGAGCCTGTTTATCAGCGCGCAGGGCAATAACCGGCACGGCACTGCCATTGTAAAGAGTGGTGGTGGCCTCGTCATCACGCCACATCACCACATGCAGGATTACCCGATTGTAATCCGGGTTCAGGTGATGTCGATGCGACCTCCAATCACTCGATTTGACGTGGACCTCGATATCCCCCTTCCGCAGATGACCGCCAGTAGCGATAACCGCGTCCTGGAAGTCCGCCCCCCACCCATCGTTGCGCCTCCCCGGATAAACAATCTCTACCGGTTCGCCCTGCTCGGTGGTCAGCACCACGCCATTCCGTATCTGGCTCTGCCAGGCAGCGACAACGTCTTTCTCCAAAAGCTTGGCCATTATCAGTGTTCCCCAGCCAATCCCTCACCGGCAACCACCCATATTCCGCGCGATGAAACTACTTCCCCTTCCAGTTAGGCTTCCTCTTCTCGACAAAAGCCCGGGCGCCTTCTTTAGCATCTTCGGTGCCCCTGAGAGAAGCAGCCAGGTCCCTCACCAGTTGGTCAGACTCTTCCAGGGTTAAGTCATAACCCCTGATAAGCCCTTCTTTGGCCGCCCTGACCTGTAAAGGCCCCGCTTCACAGATAGTCTCGGCCCACTTTTTCGCGGTCGGCATCAACTGGTCACGCGGCACGACCTCATTTACCAGACCGATGCGGTATGCCTCCTGAGCATCTATCTGTTTACCCGTGAGTATCATCTCGGAGGCTATCGCCCTGGGGATAAACCTGGGTAATCTACTGACACCTCCGCCACCCGCTATCACACCCACCTTTATCTCCGGTAAACCCAGGCGAGAATTGTCGGCGGCTATCCTGATATCGCAGGTCAGGGCAAGCTCCAGCCCTCCGCCCAGACAATAGCCATGTATGGCCGCAATCAGTGGTTTCCATACGTTGTCACCACGCACCCGCTCCGCCCTGTCACCTCTGTCTCCCGGCCGCCTGTCGAGAAAACCTGTAATATCAGCCCCTGCGGAAAATGCCCTGTCGCCAGCACCGGTGATGATAGCCACCCAGAGCTCGGGGTCATCACGAAATCTCATTAGTGCCTCGCTCATCGCTCGACCCTGTTCCGCGTTGATGGCATTCAGTTTCTCGGGACGGTTCATCGTGATAATGGCAATCCTTCCTTCCTTTTCAAAATCAACCGACATGTTTAACCTCCTCTTTTTGCCCGCTGTATCTTCACCAATGAGTATAACCTGATTTTCCTGACACCGGCAGCCATCCCCACAATGCAGGCCACCATTTCACATCGACCGCCGGGAACCCGGCCCCGCCCTATGACACTTGCTTCTGACCCGTCTGGTCATCCAGTTCCTGCCGGAATGCCTGATAGGCCAGCCCGTCAAAGAGGACAAAGACCACTCTCTCCAGACCACTACCCCCGGCTGTATGCCGTATGACCTCATTAATCATTATGCGGGCACACTCACCAAGGGGAAACCCTCCGACACCGGTACCCAGAGCAGGAAAGGCGATAGTCTTAACACTCAATTCATCAGCGCGGAGAAGGCTGTTCCTCGTCGCCTGCCGGATTTTCTCAGCATCGGTCCGCAGGTCCTGCCCCATCACAGCCGCATGAATAACATACCTGGACGGCAGCCTGCCGGCACTGGTAACGGCCGCTTCTCCGACCGGTATCGGGCCCTTCGATAGCGCCTCCGCCTCCACCTCCGGACCACCAGCCCGCTTCAAGGCACCAGCCACACCACCACCCATCCATAACCGGTTATTGGCCGCGTTCACCACAGCATCAACCGTAATCTGGGTGATATCTCCCTGATGGACATCAATTCTGACCATTACCCCTTCTCCAGACAAAACCCTCATAAGCCCTGTTCAATTTAACGAAATAATACACGGAATCGTGTAAGCTGTCAAGGTCTGAACGCCGTTTACAGTTATGTCGACACTGTGTTATAATCAGTTTAACCTTAAGCAGGATATAGCCCCACAGGAGAACAGTTTGGACAAAACGAAAAAGCAAGAGATTATTAAGAATTACGAGCAACACGATGGTGATACCGGCTCAACCGAGGTCCAGGTAGCCCTGCTCACCGAGAGGATAAACCAGCTGACAGGGCACATGGTAGCCAATCGGCACGACTACAGTACGCAGCGTGGCCTGCTCAAACTGGTAATACAAAGGAGAAGACTCCTCTCTTATCTCAGCAAGGAGGATGTTGGCCGGTACCACAAGCTAATAAAGAGCCTTGGTCTACGCAAGTAGTTCCGGCATGTGGAGGAATGGACTATTGTTAGCAACCCAAATATTTGAGTGCGAGATTGGCGGAAGAAACCTGATTATCGAGACTGGCAAGCTGGCTATACAGGCCAATGCGGCGGTAACCGTCACCTACGGCGAGACTGTCGTTCTGGTTACCGGCTGCGTTGCCGACCGGCCCAGAGAAGGTGTCGACTTCCTGCCACTGACCGTTGATTATGAAGAGAGACTCTATGCCGCCGGCAAGATTCCCGGCGGCTTTATCCGGCGAGAGGGCCGTCCCAGCCAGGAAGCAACCCTGACAAGCCGGCTTACCGACCGCCCCCTGCGCCCCCTCCTGCCCAAAGAATGGCGAAGGGATATTCAGCTTATTATCACCGTACTTTCCGCTGACCAGGAAAACGACCCGGATATACTGGCCCTCATCGGCAGTTCCGCCGTCCTGTCAATGTCCGAGGTTCCGTTCGCTGGCCCGGTTGGTGCCGTTCACGTTGGCTATATTAACGATGAACTGGTATTGAACCCGACCTTCATCGAACTGGAAAGCTCTAAGCTCGACCTCGTCGTCGCCAGCACCAGAGATGCCGTCGTCATGGTAGAAGCCGACGCCAGTGAGATTTCCGAGGAAACCATGCTACGGGCGGTAGAATTCGGGCACGAGGCAAATCAGGCTATCATCCGAATGCAGGAAGAGCTCCAGCAGGCCAGCGGCAAGCCCAAGGAGGAAGCCCCGGCCGGCATAAAGGCCAGCCCCGAGGCAGCCGCTACCGTCTCGCCAGTCCTAGATGCCCGGCTAGACCAGGCTCTATACCAGTCAGAGAAACCGCACCGGGAAGAGGCACTTTCTGAACTCAAAACAGAGATTATCGACCAGTTCGGAGGACAATTCCCCGCAGAGGAGCTCCTGGCCGCCTTTGAAGAGGCAGTCCGGACTAAAATCAGGAGTAATATCCTGGAGCGGGGACAACGTCCCGACGGACGGGGTGTGGATGAGGTGCGCCCCCTGAACTGCGAAGCCGGACTCCTGCCGCGCACCCATGGCTCCGCCCTGTTCAGTCGCGGTCTCACTCAGGTATTAACGATTGCCACGCTGGGCTCTGTCAAGAAAGAACAGATGCTCGATGGGCTGGGGATTGAAGAGTCGAAGCGCTTCATCCACCACTATAATTTCCCGCCGTTTTCTACCGGTGAAGTGAGGCGTATCGGTTCGCCAGGCCGCCGCGAAATCGGCCACGGTGCTCTGGCCGAGCGGGCCCTGCTGCCGGTGCTGCCCAGGGATGAAGACTTCCCCTACACAATCCGTCTCGTTTCAGAGGTACTCAGTTCTAACGGCAGTACCTCGATGGCCAGCGTTTGCGCCAGCAGCATGTCACTGATGGATGCCGGGATACCAATCACCAGAGCGGTAGCCGGGATAGCTATGGGTCTTGTTACCGGTGAAGACAGCCGATACGTCGTCCTCACCGACCTGGAAGGAATCGAAGACGCCTATGGTGACATGGACTTCAAGGTGGCCGGCACCACCGAGGGTATAACTGCGGTTCAGATGGATACCAAGCTGCACGGCCTCAGCCTGGCAATAATACGGACAGCACTGGAGCAGGCCCGGCCTGCCCGCTCTTTCATCCTCGATACCATGCAAAAGACAATAAGTGCCAGCCGGGCCGACGTCAGCCGCTACGCGCCGCACATGTACAAGATGCAGATTAGTACCGACAAGATTGGCACTGTAATTGGCCCGGGCGGCAAGACAATCAGGTCGATCATTGACGAGACCAAGACGACTATCGATATCGATGACAGCGGCCTCGTCATAATCGGCGCCACGGACGAAGCGGCTGCCCGCCGCGCCATGGAGATAATTGAAAATCTCACCAGAGACGTGGAGGTCGGTGGCATCTATACCGGAAAGGTGACCCGCCTGCTCAGCTTCGGCGCCTTCGTCGAGATTCTGCCTGGTAAAGAAGGCATGGTCCACATCAGTGAACTGGCCAACTACCGGGTACCCTCCATCGAAGATGAAGTCAAAGTCGGTGACGAGATAACGGTAAAGGTTATTAAGAATGAGGACGGTAAAATAGGACTGTCACGAAAGGCCGTCTTCGAAAATGCACCGCAAACGAACGAAGGCAGTCAGAGGCCACCACACTCCCGAAATTTCCCACCGCGCAATCGAAATAACCGCCCCCCGCAGCGCCATCACGTGACCAGGGACCGCTGGCAGCGCTAGACACAGGAGTATGCCCATGAAGATACGAGTAGTTGTCCAGGGAGCGCTGGGCAAGGTGGGGAGAGAAGTAGTTATTGCCCTCTGCCAGGAACCGGAAACAGAGATTGTCGGGGCTACGGAACTAGCCGTAACAACCGACTCTCTGGTGCTACCCGATGGCTCGGGGAGCATACCCTTTACCAGCGACCTTGGCAAGCTTATTTCCGATGTCAGTCCCGACGTCCTGGTGGACTTCACCATTGCTTCGGCTACAATGCCGGCCGTACGCATCGCCGCCGAGAAGGGCGTCAACCTGGTAATCGGGACCACCGGACTCAGCAATGTCGACATCGATGAAATCAAGCAACTAGCCAAGGCTAACGATATTGGCGCTGTTGTCGCACCCAACTTCGCCCTGGGGGCAGTGCTGATGATGCACCTGGCCAAGATAGCCGCACCTTACCTTGACTACGTTGAAATCATCGAGATGCACCACGATAAAAAGGTGGATGCCCCGTCGGGGACGGCTCAGTTAACTGCCAGGGAAATGGCTAAAGCGCGGGGGAAACCATTCTTACAACCACCGCCACCGAAGAATGAGACCGAGAGCCGGGGTGATACCGTTGACGGCGTTTCTATTCACAGTGTACGATTACCTGGACTGCTGGCACACCAGGAGATAATCTTCGGTGTCGCCGGGCAAACACTGAGGATAAGGCATGACCAGATTAGCCGTGAGGCTTTCATGCCAGGTGTCATACTGGCAGTCAAGGAGGTAATGAAACGAAAGGGACTGACACTTGGCCTGGCCGCTCTACTAGACCTGGAGGAGACACCATGAGGGAATACCGGGTGGCCATTGTTGGTGCCACCGGACTTGTCGGGCAGGAGTTTATCAAAGTACTGGAACAGCGCAATTTCCCGATGTCATCGGTCAGGCTGCTGGCATCGGACCGCTCCGCCGGCAAGAAGCTATTTGTCAACCACGAGGAACTCGAGGTCGAGGAGACCGTCCCCGAGTCCTTCGAGGGTATTGACATCGCCCTTTTCTCGGCAGGGGCCGAAATCAGCCGCTATTTCTCCCCGATAGCAGCGAAGGCGGGGGCCGTGGTTGTCGACAACAGCTCCGCCTGGAGGATGGAAAAAGATGTACCGCTGGTGGTGCCAGAGGTCAACCCGGAAGACTGCAAATGGCACAAGGGGATAATCGCCAACCCCAACTGCTCGACAATTCAGATGGTGGTGGCGCTGTACCCGCTGCACAAGGTCAACCCCATCAAGCGCATTATCGTCGACACCTACCAGTCAGTATCAGGCGTCGGCGGTGTCGCAGCACTAGAGGAGTTGACCACGCAATCTCGACAGGTACTGGAAGGCGAGGAAACTGTTCCTCACGTCTTTCCTCACCAGATAGCCTTTAATGTGCTGCCGGAGATAGATGTCTTCCTGGACAACGGCTACACCAAGGAAGAGTGGAAGATGCTGGAAGAGACCAGGAAGATAATGCACGCCAGCAATATCGCTATCTCGGCCACCTGCGTGCGGGTGCCGGTTTTCATCGGGCATAGCGAAGCGGTGCATGTGGAATTCTCCCATCCAATGTCCCCCGACGAGGCTAGGCAGATTCTCGCCCAGGCACCCGGGGTCAAGGTTCTGGACGATAACTCGGTCAGCCTCTACCCAACAGCCTGGCAGGCGGCGGAAACAGATGAGGTCTTTGTGGGCCGCATCCGGCAGGACGCATCCCACCAAAACAGCCTGGCAATGTGGGTGGTAGCTGATAACCTGCGCAAGGGCGCTGCCCTGAATGCGGTGCAGATTGCTGAAGAGCTTACACGGCAAGGTTGCCTGACCGCCGGAGGTTAAGGAAATGAAAATACCGGGACGATTACTGACAGCCATGGTAACCCCCTTCGATGAGAAGGGAGAGGTCGACTACGAGCAGGCCAAGAAGCTGGCATCAGCCCTGCTCGGCTCAGGGAGCGACGGCGTGGTGGTGGCGGCTACCACCGGCGAAGCACCGACGCTGACCTGGGAGGAAGAGCTGCGTCTTTTTAAAGAAGTGAAATCAGTCGTGGGTGACCGAGGGGACATTGTTGCCTACACCGGCAGCAACAGTACCGCTGAGGCAGTAGAGGCGACCAGGGGAGCAGAGAAAATCGGGGTGGATGCCTGCCTTTCGGTGGTTCCTTACTATAACAAGCCTAATCAGGAAGGCATCTACCAGCACTTCAAGGCCATCGCCGAGAGCACCAGCCTACCTATTATTATGTACAATATCCCTTCGCGCGTGGTCATCAACATGGAGCCGGAGACTATGGCCAGGCTGAGCCAGATAGATAATATTATCGGTGTGAAAGAAGCCAGCGCCAACATGGAACACGTGGCCAAGACTATCAGCAAAGCCAGGGAAGGCTTCCTCATCTGGAGTGGCAACGATAACGATACCTTTCCCATCATGGCGCTGGGGGGCTACGGTGTTATCGGCGTCACCACGCATCTCGTCGGGAAACAGTACAAGAAGATGATGAACCTGTTGCTTGGCGGCAAGGTTGTCGAGGCGGCGGCTATCCACCGCAACCTGGTCCCGCTGGTGAACGCGATGTTCTGCGCCCCCAACCCGGCACCGGTAAAGTACGCCCTCAACCACCTCGGCTTCAGGGTAGGCAAACCGCGCCTCCCACTCACCGAGGCGGACGAGAAATCAGCGACCACAATCAGAGACACGCTGAAGAACTACCAGATTGACCTGCCATTATAGGTTGAACAGGAAAGTCCCAGCAGCATGGCTATCATCAGGGCAGCCACTGAGAAAGACATCCCGCGTATCCTCGAGCTATATGAGGAACTGGTGACGAGCACCTCTCAGGCAGAGACAGGACGCACACCCTCACTGGATGATTACCGCCGTATCTACGAGCAGGTCCGCGCCATGCCGGGACATGAACTCATCGTGGCAGAGGAGAATGGCGAGGTTATCGGCACGATGGTACTCCTCATCGTACCTAACCTATCCCATAGCGGTCTCCCCTGGGCAATGGTGGAGAATGTCGTTACTGACCGGCGTTTCCAGCGGCAGGGAATCGGTCGGCTCATGATGGAATACGCCATCAACCGCGCCCGTGAGGCAGGGTGCTACAAGCTTCAGCTGAGCAGCAGTAAAACGCGGCAGGAGGCACACCGTTTCTACGAGAGCCTGGGGTTTGAAGCCTCAGCCCACGGATTCCGCCGTTATTTCTAGCGGCCAGTCACATAATATCACGGCGTACTATGGTCTGCTCTCTCGCCGAACCCACCGAGATAACATCTACCGGACAGGAAAGAAGCTCCTCAATGCGGGTAACATACTGCTGCGCCTCCGCTGGCAGCTGCCCGAATTCTCTGATATCAGAAGTAGGCGTCTGCCACCCCGGTAGCTCTTCGTAGACAGGCTGGCACCTTGCCAGAGCAGTAACACTGGCCGGGAAATTGTTAACTGTCTGCCCGTCCAGCTCATAGCTGACGCATATCTTCAGGCGAGGAAGGACATCAAGAATATCAAGGCGGGTAATCGCCAGCCCGGTGCAGCCATTGACACGCTGGCTGAAACGAGCCGCCACGGCATCAAACCAGCCACAGCGCCGGGGCCTTCCGGTAACAGTGCCGTACTCGTGCCCCCGCTCTCGAATAAGGTCACCAGTGTCGTCTTCCAGCTCGGTAGGGAAGGGGCCAGCACCCACCCTTGAGCAGAAGGCCTTAAATACGCCAATCACCTGGTCAATGCGGGTCGGCCCGAAACCAGCACCGATAGAGGCTTCCCCGGCCAGCGGCGACGAGGAGGTGGCGAAAGGGTAGGTACCGAAGTCGGGGTCAAGCAGCATTCCCTGAGCGCCTTCCATCAGGACTTTCCCTTTATTATCGATGGCCTCGGCTATCATCAGGGTTGTTTCCTTGATATACTGAGCCAGACGCTCTCCGTACTCACAGTACTGTCTGAAGACATCGTCCAGTGATAGCGGCTCGGCCCCGAAAACCCTGCTTATGATATCGTTCTTATGCTCGAGGAGGTGACTCAGCCGTTCACGGAAGGTCTCTCTGTCAAGGAGGTCCCCGGCCCTGATGCCCAGCCGCGCTATCTTGTCAGAAAAAACAGGACCGATTCCCTTGCGGGTAGTGCCGATGGCCCTGCCACCTCGTGATTCCTCCTCAAGCCCGTCAAGGAAGGTGTGATAGGGCATAATCAGGTGGGCGCGGTCACTGATGTACAGGTGTGAAAGGTCAATGCCACGCTCTTGAAGCATGTCCATCTCTTCGAGGAGCACAGCCGGGTTAATAGCTACGCCGTTCCCTATTATGCAGGTAACCTGTGGGTAGAAGATACCGCATGGGACAAGCTTCAGGGCGAACTGACCCAGGGGATTGACCACGGTATGACCGGCGTTATCCCCGCCCGAGAAACGGACCACTACATCCGACTTCTCGGCCAGCATATCAACAATTTTACCCTTTCCCTCATCACCCCATTGGCCTCCGACAACAGCAACAACCGGCATTATCTGCCTCCCTTCATCCCATTTTAGTTTGACGCCAGACATGGCGCAGCCGTTGAATGACAGTAATAAAACTAAGTGCTGCAATGACCGACAGAATAATCAACAGGGCTTCGCCTACCTGGCTTAGCAGCAGGCCCAATGCCAGAAGAACGACCCTCTCGGCACGCGTGAACAGTCCTACCTCACAGTCAAGGTCTGCTGCCTCGGCCCTGGCCCGGATATAGCTTACCAGCAGCGACGTCAGCCAGACAAAACCAACCACCACGACCCCGGCGGTAGACTGCTCACGCGTATAATAGATAAGAAGACCAAGCAATACCACCGCCTCACCAGCGCGGTCGAGGGTGGAGTCAAGAATGGCACCGAAGCGAGTGGTGCGGCCGGTACCGCGTGCCAGTGCTCCATCGATGATATCAAAGAAACCACCCACCAGCACGACAAACCCGGCAGCGAACGGGTGTTCAGTAGCAATCAGCACCCCGGCACCGATGGCGATGAGTAATCCAAACCAGGTTATTGTATTTGGTGTTATTCCAGTCCCAGCCAGCAGACGCACCACCGGCTGGGTAAGATAGAATGCCAGGTTCTTACGGACACTGGCTAAGGTTGTCATTGGTTACGACTCCCCCGAACCCGGTCGATTGTCCTCTGATAGAAATCCAGCAACTTACGGCTAACAACCTTCCAGTCATAGTCCTTCGACTTGGCCTTTCCGTTGGCCCCCATCTGCTGCCGGAGTTTTTCATCATTCAATAACATCAGTAAAGCCTGCGACAGCTCCTGATAGTTTCGCGGCGGCACCAGCAGACCGTCCTCACCATGAGTTATCACGCTGGCGTAACCGGGAATACTGGTGGCCACAACCGGTTTACCCATGGCCATTGCCTCAAGCAGAATGAGCCCTTGACTTTCACGACCTGTCGCCGGCACAGAGAAAATATCAGCCGTCCTGTAGTAGCGGGGTTTGTTCTCCTCGGACACAAAACCGACAAAGATAACGTCCTTCTCCAGGCCGGTCTTTCTAACCCACCGCTCATACCTCCGTCGCAGCCTGGTACCGGAGCCGGCGACAATCAACCTCACATCAGGCATCTCCTGCTTCACCAGCAGGAAAGCATTGAGCAGGTAGTTCAAACCCTTGCGGAACTCAAGACGACTGAGGAAAAGAATGTTCTTTTTGCCGTCGAGATACTGCTCAAAAGGGGCGACATCATCAGAGAAGCGTTCCAGATCAACGCCATTAGGGATAACCTCAAATGGCCCCGGGATATACCGGCTATGGTAAGCCAGGGCCGCCTGTGATACGACAATCTTGCCGTGGAGCTTATGCAACCGCTGGCGTATCATCCAGGTACTGATGGGCTTTCCCCAGTTATAGCCGGGCTTGCCCTCGGCCGCATGAAAGGTCCCAACGTTGACAGCATCAGAAAATCGAAGCACCGCGCTGCACAGCATCGGCATAAACGGCTCATGAAGATGGACAAGTTCAAACTTCTCTTTAGCCATCACCTTCTTGATAGCTGGGGCAAGGTGCAGCGAGATAGGGACGCGAATTATTGACTCACTACTGGGGATAGGATAAGGTCTGCCGATGGGGATAAACCGGTCGCCGAAATCCGTGATGGTCCTGGATGCGGGAGCGATAATTCTGACATCGTGGCCCATTCGGGTATACTCGTGGTCTAGAGCGGAAATGTGATTGGTCACCCCGCCCGGATGAGCGAAATCATAAGGAGCAACCAACGCTATCTTCATCAGCAATTACCCCGAACCCCGTCTCCGTATCCGGTGCCACCAGGGCGCCTCCGTGACGGTTCGGTTACTCGTCTTGCCTGTTGGTAGCGATAAACTCTTCCACCATCCGGCGTGCTTCATCATCGGAATACTGAACCGGCGGTGATTTCATAAAATAGGCCGCTGGCCCTTCCAGAGCCCCCTTCAAGCCCCTGTCCAGAGCAAGCTTACAGCACCGGATGGCGTCAATAACAACTCCTGCTGAGTTCGGGCTATCCCAGACCTCAAGTTTCATCTCTACGTTGAGCGGGACATCACCAAATGTCCTGCCTTCCATCCTGATGTGGCAGAATTTGCGGTCGTCGAGCCAGGGAACATAGTCGCTGGGGCCAACATGGATATTCTCGGCACCCATATTATAGTCCAGCTGCGAGGTAACCGCATTGGTCTTGGATATCTTCTTGGACTCGAGGCGCTCCCGCTCCAGCATATTATAAAAGTCGGTATTACCGCCGAAGTTCAATTGATAGGTCCGCTCCAATCTAACACCACGCTCACGGAATAACCTAGTCAGAACCCGGTGGACGATGGTTGCCCCCAGCTGTGACTTAACGTCATCACCGATGATAGGCAATCCTTTTTTCTCAAACCGATGCCGCCAGTACTTCTCGCGGGCAATGAACACTGGAATGCAGTTAACTAAGCCACAACCTGCCTCCAGTACCTGCTCCACATACCACCTAGTCGCCTCTTCGCTGCCCACAGGCAGATAGTTGATAACCACATCTGTATTGGTTTCCTGGAGGACCTGGACGATATCAACCGTGGAGCCCGGCGCCTTCTGGATTATCTTGGAGAGATACACCCCCAGGCCGTCATGGGTCATACCTCGCTGTACCGTCACTCCAGTCTCCGGCACGTCGCAGAACCTGTAGGTATTATTAGGCTTGGTAAAGATGACTTCAGCCAGGTCCTTACCTACCTTGTTCTTGTCAATATCAAAAGCAGCTACGAAGTTGATATCGCTGATGTGATAGCCACCCAGGTTGACATGCATCAGGCCTGGTACGAATTCGTTCTCTTTTGCCTCCTGATAGAATTGCACGCCCTGAATGAGCGACGATGCGCAGTTACCTACACCGATGATGGCCACATTTATCTTGCTCAATCTTTACAACCCCCTCCGGCTTTACCATGCTGACAAAGAACCCTGGAAGTTCATGGCGCCACGCTGGTGACGCCACCCTGCTTATCTCGAACCTTAAAACGGAAATGGTTACCGGCTGTTTGTGGTGGGAGACCTCTTTCCGGGAGACAGCAACCCTATATAACTATCACATAGTAGCCACACTGTCAAGCCCTGTTCTCGCTAAGACCAGAAACCAGGGATAAACTACTGGAAGACCTTAGCCGGCTGCCACCGCCCCAGTGCCGGCTCGAAACGCAATAAGGCCAGCAGACAGCCATCGCCGGTATAGGCCCGACAATGACTGTCAGCAGATAATGCCGATAACGACTCCTCGCCGGTATCGGCGCCACTTCCAATCCCCACTGACTGCCCGTTTTTTATTGCCCATGCCGTTTCGTCACTGACCGTTACGGCCTTCAAGTGTGAAAGTACGCTGTCGATGGAGTAAAGGTACTTCTGCCAGTGCCCATATCGAAAGGCTTCCTCAAGCTCGGACAAAGAGACCGCATTTTCAATGTTGAAGAGACCACACCTCAGGCGGACCAGGTTCTGCAACGTGGCCCCACAGCCGAGCGACTGCCCGAGGTCATGTGCCAGCGAGCGAATGTAAGTACCCTTGCCGCAGACCACCTCTACGGTTACCAGCGGCGGCTGCCAGGCTGTCAGCTCCAGACTCAGAATCTCAACTGACCGCCTTCTCCGCTCAACCGTTTTACCGGCCCGTGCCATCTCGTAGAGTGGCCGTCCATGATGCTTGATAGCACTATACATTGGCGGGGTCTGCAGTATCCGGCCCCGGAAAGCACTCAGAGCTGTCTCCACCTGTTCCCGACCGATTCCGGATGCATCTCCTCGTTGAACAACCCTACCGGTGGCATCGTAAGTATCCGTATCCACACCCAACTCGATTTCGGCACGGTAGCTCTTGGTGGTATCCATGAGGAACTCTATAACCCGTGTTGCTTTACCGAGACATACCGGCAGGACACCGGTAGCCTCAGGGTCAAGTGTACCGGCATGCCCGACACGCCTTTCCCCACTCAGTCTGCGCACCACGGCAACAATACTAAAGGAAGTCCTGCGCCGGGGCTTGTTGATATTCAGTATGCCATCCAAAGCCGAATCCGTTTGCCTGTTATATATGCTTTAACGTCACCAGGATTTTACTTTCTGTATACGGTCGAGGGCTTCCGCAATTTCAGCCTTCGAAAGAAACAGGGTAGCTCTCATATAACCCCGCCCATTTTCACCGAAATAGGAACCAGGCATGAAGGCAACATGTGCCTTATCTATCAATATATTCAGCGCGAAATCCTCATCGTTGTAGCCTTCGGGAACCTGAATCCAAAGATAAGGCGTAGCTCTGGGAACCTCGACCCTTAATCCCAGATTAAGTAGACCTCCGGCGAAAATATCTCTCCTCTCTTTAAGCTCTTCAAAGTATTCCTGCATCTCCGCCTTGACGGCCGGATTTGTCAGCGCTTCGACGCCTGCTTTCTGTTTATACCACTCCACGCCCTGGCTGTACTGACTGAAGAGCTTAAGCCACCGGTTGATGTTTCCCTCGCTACTGACGATCCAACCCAGCCCTATTCCCACAAAATTAAAATGCTTGGAAAAAGACACTATTTCAAAACCCCGGTCAATCAATCCCGGAATCTGAGTTATAGATACCGGCCTGGTGATATCATCGAACACATAGTCTTTATATGCCTTATCAAAAATACCGGTAATGTCCGTAGATTGCATTTCCTCCAGTAAGGACAGGTAAAAGTCGCGGTCGGCTATGCTGCCGGTCGGGTTATTGGGGTCGCAGAAATAAAATGCCACGGGTTTTTCAGCCTGACCCGAAGAACCCCTGTTAAACCTGAACTCAGGAAGCCATCTGGTTGCCGCTGAAGTCCTGACCCTTTTCACGCTGTGATTGGTCAACACAGACGCAGGTTCGTAAACCGGGTATACGGGGTCCGGTATGTATACCGTTCCCTGTTCAAAAAGACGCACCATATTGTACAAGACTTCTTTATCCCAGCCAGTGACGGCAATATTTTCCGGCCGCAGTTTGACGGCATATTTGCGGCGGTAGTCTTCTATGACGGCTTCAATCAGTTCCGGTATTCCTCTTTCCGGGTGGGTATCGCAGGGATAGCCTAGGGTCGAATTATCAGCGAGGACGAACCTGGACATGGCTTCCTTGACAGCCCTCGGTGCCTCTCTATCAGGAATCCCGATTCTGGCATTGATGACGTTGATACCGTCCCTCTGTTCGACTTCCTGGGAAATCTTACCCACTTTCCGGAAAGGATAAACCGGAATCCTGTCCAATAATGGTGAAAATTTCATGCGTTTTACACTACCTGAACGGTCTTCTAGTATAGCTGATATAACAGCTACGGTTCCTGCTTCGGATTAACCCGGTCAATCAGTCGAAGGAGGCGGTCTCCGCGCTCAAGAGAATCGTCCCATTGAAAATTCAACTCGGGGACACGTCTCAGCTTGAGACGTGCCGCCAGCTCCCTGCGGAAGAACCCGGCAGCCGAAGCAAGCACACCCAGCGTTTCCTTCTTCTCCTCCTGCCCTCCCAGCCGACTGACGAATACTTTGGCATGCCTCATGTCGGAAGAGGTATCGACTGCCGTCACGGTAATGAAAGTGTCAAGTCGCGGGTCCTTGACCTGGCACCGTAACAGCTCGCTTATCTCGTGGCGGATAAGGCTGTTTACCCGCTCGATATGATATGCCATGGCTCCCCCCTAGGCAGCTTCCTCACTCCGGAAGGACTCCAGGATATCACCAACCTCAAAATCATTAAAGCCCTGAACAGCGATACCGCATTCGAAACCAGCAGCCACTTCCCTGACGTCATCTTTGAAACGCCGCAGACTACTGATAACAGACTCGTGTATCACCTCTCCCTGGCGCAGTACCCGGACGGAACTTCCCCGGCTCACCTGACCTTCGGTTACATAGGCACCAGCCACTTTAACGCGCTTGCCTGCCGGAAACACCTGCCGTACCTCGGCCCGGCCCTCGATGACCTCGACCAGAGTTGGTTCCAGCATACCCTTGAGTGCCTTGGTGACATCATCTATCAGGGTATAGATTACATCGTAGTAGCGGACACTGATGCCTTCGAGTTCGGCCAGCCGCCGCGCTCCTGTTTCCGAAGTTGTATTGAAACCGACAATTACCGCCTTGGAAGCAATGGCCAGCATCACATCACTCTCGGTGACGTTACCGGTACCGCTATGTATAACCCTGACCTTGACCCCCTCTTCCGGTATCTGTTCCAAAGAGGTCTTTATCGGCTCGATACTCCCCTGGACATCGGCCTTGAGGATAATATTGAGCTCTTTCACCCGACCGGAACTAACCTGGTCAAAGACATTGCTCAGGCTCACTCCCCTGGTAGCGGTCCTTTCTTTCTCCGCCTCTTCCTTGCGCCTGGCAATCATAGCCTGCCCCTCACGTTCGTCGGCGACCGCTGTCATCAGGTCACCTACCTGAGGTACACTGTTCAGGCCAAGCAGCACTACCGGGTCAGATGGACCAGCGCGCTTCACCCTTTTACCGGCATCATTAAACATGGCCTTCAGCCGACCCATGGTCTCACCGACGACGACCACATCACCCAACTTAAGGGTACCGGAATGAACAAGCACGGTACACAATGGTCCCTGCGTCTTGTCCATCTCCGCCTCAATAGCCACTCCCTCCGCAGGTCGTGAAGGGTCTGCCTTCAGTTCTTCCATCTCGGCAACAACCATGAGATTTTCCAGAAGCTCATCAATACCCAGTTTCTCTCTCGCCGAGATTTCCACACAGACGGTGTCTCCTCCCCATTCCTCAATAAGGAGACCAGCATCTGCCAGTTGCTGTTTCACCAGCTCGGGGTTAGCATCTGGCTTATCAATCTTGTTGATGGCAACCATAATCGGTACCCCAGCCGCCCGCGCGTGGTCAATCGCCTCCAGAGTCTGAGGCATGACACCATCATCGGCAGCGACTACCAGTATCGTGATATCAGTCACCTGAGCACCACGGGCCCGCATCGCCGTAAAGGCCTCGTGCCCCGGAGTATCCAGAAACGTAATC